>Ga0209013_10003687_pt1 | contig 13546 bp, 13 predicted proteins | sample Cruoilmetagenom2_FD_187291 | JGI IMG/M metagenome (GOLD analysis project Ga0209013, IMG submission 187291) | Oil polluted marine microbial communities from Coal Oil Point, Santa Barbara, California, USA - Sample 2 (SPAdes) (version 2) | ecosystem: Environmental > Aquatic > Marine > Oil seeps ... | reverse complement strand
CGCAAAGCTTCCGCGTCCTCGGCAATTGCTCCTGCATTGCTCTACTACCGTCCGTCCATGGACATATGCTCACGCCCCTCATCTACATCCCTGTAGGCGTGCGAGCTCTCTCAACAGAAAAATGGGGCGCAGTTTTGCGCCCCATTGAAACATCAGACTTTATTGCCAAGCCAATAAAATCAGCTTAAGCGGCTTTTTCCTGAACATCCTTTTCCTGTGCATCGCTTTCCAATAGTGTACCGGTTGCCTGGATTTCGATCGTCTTCGGCTTCATGGCCTCCGGGATCTCACGCTCCAGTTCAATGTGCAGCAAACCGTTATCGAGACGGGCTCCAGTGACACGTACGTGGTCAGCCAGGTTAAAGCGACGCTCGAAAGAACGAGTGGCGATGCCACGATACAGGAAGCGTGACTCATCGCTTTCCTTTTCTTCGGCTTTATCACCGGTCACGAACAGCTTGTTGTGTTCTGAAGTGATTTTTAACTCACCTTCAGAAAAACCAGCAACGGCCATCGTGATGCTATAGCGATTCTCACCGGCGGTCTGGATATTGTACGGCGGGTAGCCGCTACCCTGGTCCGCCCGGTGCGCTGTATTCAGTAGGGTAGCAAGCCTGTCAAAACCAACAGACGTGCGGAACAATGGTGAAAGATCAAATGTCGTCATTACCGTATCCTCCTTTGAAGCAATTCGGTATTTGTAAAAAATACTTCCGCCGTCAAGCCGGAAGCGCCTGCAGCCCCTTTCGGCGACTGCACAACTAATATTGGAGCAATGAAAAATAATTCAAGCGACTCGCTTGTACTCAAAATTGTAAGAGGTCGCTCACCTGCATCCCTGTAGGCGAGCGACCTCTTACAAATAAGTGATTTCCAGCACCTGGAATGCTGCTTTTCTTTGTGGCAGTACCACCGTTACCTCGTCTTCTACACGCTTGCCAAGAAGTGCCCGCGCCATCGGAGAATCGACCGAAATGTAACCGAGAGCGGGATCGATCTCATCGGCGCCGACAATCCGGTACCTGACAACAGCCCCCTCCTCGTCTTCCAGCGTTACAAAGGCGCCGAAAAACACACGGTCCTGCTGCGGAGGTATTCTGTCGATAACTTCCACATCATCCAGCCGCTTCGACAGGTACCTGATCCTGCGGTCAATCTCCCCAAGCTGTTTCTTGCGGTATATGTACTCTGCGTTCTCGGAACGGTCACCCTCAGCCGCGGCCGCTGACAAGGCCGGCACAACATCTGTTCTTCTCAACTGCCACAGATCCTTCAGCTCTTTTTTCAGCGCAATCTCACCTTGTGGAGTGATGTAAGGACTGCTTTTTTCGGGGGGCGGTCGCCAGCGTCCCATGGGGAGTTTCCTCGTGAATTGTTGAAAAATCCATACCAACTTCTGGCACCTGTACGAAGTGCCTATTTTGGGTATAGTAGCGCGCTTTTCATCAAACTTGACGAGGAATAATGATGAATTACCGATTAATAGCTGCCCTGGCCATGGCGTCCGGGTTGTTTGCTTGCCAAAAGCAGGCTGATCAACAACAGGATGTGGATTCCGTAGCTGCCAACGCAGCAGCTGACAAAGCAGTGATTGAGGAAACGATTGATGAAGCAATCGAACCGCTCAGTGGCCTGAATTTTGACGGTTTCGATACCACCGTCCGGCCACAGGATGACCTGTTTGATGCCGTTAACGGAAAATGGGTCGCGGAAACCGAACTACCGGCTGATCGTGCCCGCTGGGGCACTTTTGACATGCTTCGCGAACGATCCGAGGATGATGTGAAGGCGCTGGTGGATGAAGTCAGTGGGGATGAAAATGCCGGACACGGCAGCGCTACACAGAAAATCCGCGACTTTTACAATTCCTATATGGATGCTGAAACAGCGACCAAACTTGGTGCTGGCGCCATTCGCGCCGAGCTCGATGAGATAGCGGCCATCGAATCGTACGATGACCTTTTCCGCGCATTCGGCAGCCTTGGAGTGTATGGAGTTGGCGGACCGATTGGGGGCTTTATCTTTTCAGACCTCAAGGACCCGGATACCACGGTGGTTTACCTGGGCGAATCCGGCCTGACTCTCCCTGACAGGGACTATTACTTGCTGGATGATGAGCAGTTCGTCAGAGGACGCGAACTCTACCGCACTTATGTCGCCAGGCTATTTGAACTTGCCGGAACCGAAGGCGGTGCAGACAAGGCCGAATCCTTGCTGGCACTGGAGCATAAACTGGCAGAGGTGCACTGGACCAAGGAAGATAACCGCGACCCAGTGAAAGGCTACAATCCGAAAACACCTGAAGAACTGCAACAGATGGCCCCGAAAATAAATTGGGAGGCCAACCTGGAAGCCAGCCAGGTACCGGGCCGTGACCTATACATTGTCAGCCAGCCCAGTTATTTTGAAGCGGCCAGTGACATCATTGCCGACACGTCCATCTCTACCTGGAAGGACTACCTGACTTTCCAGGCTATCGACGCATTTGCACCTGTCCTGGGTGACGATATTTTCCAGGCCTGGTTCGAATTCCACCAGGCTGGTCTGCAGGGTATCGAAGAACCCCGGCCGCGCTGGAGGCGGGCTGTAAATGCAACTAATGGAAACATGGGTGAATTGCTCGGCCAGCTTTACGTTAATAAACATTACCAGGAAGAATCCAGGGCGCGCATGGAAACCATGATCGCCAATCTGGTCGAAGCCTACCGTCAGTCAATCACTGAACTTGACTGGATGGGTGAAGAGACCAAGCAGCAGGCGCTGGTTAAGCTGTCCAAGTTCAGACCCAAAATTGGATACCCTGGAAAGTGGCGTGATTACAGCAGCATGGAAATCGTCGAGGGTGACTTGCTTGCTAATATCAGGAGCGCGGCCGCGTTTGAATACAAGCGCAACATCGACAAACTCGACAAGCCGGTAGACAAAAGCGAGTGGTTCATGAACCCGCAAACGGTAAATGCCTATTACAACCCGGTATGGAATGAAATTGTGTTCCCGGCTTCGATCCTGCAACCGCCGTTCTTCAATGTCAATGCGGACGACGCGGTGAACTATGGCGGAATCGGTGCTGTCATCGGCCACGAGATCGGGCATGGTTTCGACGACCAGGGACGTAAGTTTGACGGCGACGGCAACCTGCGTGACTGGTGGACCGAGGAAGATACCGTCCTGTTCGATGAACGCAAAGAGAAGTTGGCGGCGCAGTACAACAGTTACGAAGTGATCGACGGCCTGACCATCAACGGAGAATTCACTTCCGGTGAAAACATCGGTGACCTCGGTGGACTGGGCATTGCCTATAAAGCCTACAAGATATCACTGGACGGTAAAGAGGCGCCGGTGATCGACGGCCTGACTGGTGACCAGCGATTTTTCCTGGGCTGGAGCCAGGTATGGCGAGGTAAAGCACGTGACGAGGAAACCAAGCGTTTGCTGACCATCGACCCGCATTCTCCGGCCCGGTTCCGCGCCAATGGCGCTGCGGTCAACGTGGATACTTTTTACGAAGCATTCGACGTCAAGGAGGGCGACGGCATGTGGTTGCCTCCTGAGGATCGGGTAAAAATCTGGTGAATGTAAGAGCGTGATTGCGTGCGATTATTCCAGAGCGTATCGGCCCCACGGGACCTCTTACAGTTTGCCCGCAAGCGGGCTTTTACAGAAACGGCCGCAACAGCGGCCGTTTTTTTATGCGACGTTTTCTAGTCTACACTCGTCCCTGTAGATAATGAGCCAATCGCCCTTCGAAATCGAACTGGACGAAATGACCCTCGCGCGTGCACGCCGCGGGGATATGGGTGCCCGCGAGCAGATTTACCGCAATTTCCAACAACCCGCATACTCGGTTGCATTTCGTATTTGCCAGTGCCGGGAATTATCCCGGGATGTGACGCAGGAGGCTTTTATCACGGCCTTCGGTAAAATCCGGCAGTTCCGGGGCGATGCACCCTTTTGGGGCTGGCTGCGAAGAGTGGTGGTCAACCACACCATTAGCGCACTGCGCAAACTGCCCAGGGCCGATGCCGTTGAACTCCAGGAATTCCATGCCCACACGGATGGAGACCATGAACGAATCGGTCTATCCATGGATCTGCAATCCGCCTTGTCTACGCTGGATGGGGAAGATCGTGCAGTTGTCTGGCTGCACGACGTGGAAGGTTACAAACATAAGGAAATCGCCGGTTTGTTTGGAAAAACCGAAAGTTTTTCCAAGACCAGGCTGTCTCGTGCAAGGGCAAAATTACGCGCAGCACTGGAGCGCCGGATGAATCCGACCGAATTCAGCAAAGTGGAGTCAGCAACACGCTGAAGAATGACGACAAATGACTGCAAAGGTACTTATCATGCAACATGAAAGGGATCCACTGAACCTGGGAAGCCTGCCCCTGGTATCACCGCTAGCCGATGACTGGCCGATGATAGAAGCCGCTTTGCGAAAGCAGAAAAGCCGCAAGCGGATAGTCACTCTGGCTGGAAGTACACTGGCAATTGCAGCAACCGTATTCCTGGCCGTTGGTGTATTTATCTACCGGCCTTACGGCATTCCAGCCGGCACCTCGAGTTCACAACAGCTGCAGACCACCCAGGTAGAAAACCCGGCATCGAGCGATGGTCTCCAGACCAACACCCTGGATTCTTTGATCGCTTTGTCGCAACAACTGGAATCCAATTTACAAAAAATCCGGTCGCAGACCGGCGTGCTGCCTACCGCTTCGGTTATTTACCAGGTTGAACTCGAAGACCTGGTAACGCAGGTGGATGAGGAACTCAGCAGGCGCCCCGGTTCCGTGGACCTTTGGAGCCAGCGTATTAACCTCATGCTGGACCTGTCGCAACTCTATCAAAATCAATTGCGACGGGAATACCACCGGATGGCGTCTTTGTAATCAGGAAGCCTTGAAAAGGAATATCGATCGATGAATAAACCATGCTATCTCGCAATACTCATAGCGGCCCTGATGACCATTGCAGCACCACTTCATGCCGTATCGGAAACTCCGGTTACAGACCCCGCCAGCGATTCCCGGACAATATCTGAAGAGGAAAAGGCCGAATACGAGGCCATGCTGAAAGAAGTCGAAAGGACACGCGTTGAAGCGCTGAAGGCAGCTGAACTGGCAAGAGAGGCCGCGATTCAGCAACGATCTGAAAAGGAGAGGCTACGTACCCTGCAGCGCGAAGAAATGGCGAAAGCACGTACCCTGCAGCGCGAGGAAATCGTCCGGCAGCGTGAAGAATTAAGCCGAATCCATCGTGAATTACGTGAGGCTTCCCGTGAAGTCGCCAGGGCGCACCGGGAATTGGCCATGGAAGAACAGGAGCGCCACCGGCTTCGTCACATCAACCTCGGCGACCGGGCTGTGATTGGCGTAATCCTGGGCGAGCAGACATCGGAAGGCGTGAAAATTATCGGTGTTTCTCCCGATGGCCCGGCGGAACGCGCCGGCCTGCAACAAAACGATATCATGGTTTCAATTCGTGGCGTAGACCTGAGTTCCGGCGCCGATGGCCCGGTTGGGAAATCCGTTTTCAAAGTCATGAATGAAGCCAGGGCGGGGGAAGAACTCGCCATCAGCGTCATTCGCGACGGAGAGAAATGGGACTACATGGTAACGGCCGAACAACGCGAGCCCCGTTCCTGGCAGTCGTTGATCAGGATACCCGACGTACCGGGCGATCCGTCGGCGCCAGGTGAACTGGAAGTCATCATAGAACGCATCGTGGTTCCGGAAATCGACGAGGAAGCACTGGCCGCCCAGGTGGAAGCGCTGACGGAAAGAGTCGAATCAATGAGCTACACGTTTAACGATCCGGATGGTGAAATCCATTCGCCCGGCGATGGTATTCATTTGGAAATGCTGGAGATGTCAGATTTCGGGCAACACGCGATGCAGGAAGCAGATATCTGGTTCGGGCTGCCTCATTCGCAGGGATTGGAACTAACGACGATCAATAAAGACCTGGGTGAGTATTTCAAAACAGAACGCGGCGTACTGGTTATCAAGGCAAAAGAAGGAAATACCTACACCCTCCTGTCCGGTGACGTGGTGCTGGAAATCGGAACGACCGCCGTCGAAACGCCAGCCGACATGATGCGTGCCCTGCGCGATCTCAAGCCGGGAAATGAAGTGGAACTCACGATCAAGCGCAACCGCCGGGACAAGACTCTAACGATTGTCATGCCGGAAAATCGCCTTGGTTTTCAATTTTCCGACGGGTAATACCCTTTATTGTAAGAGCCTGAAACCTGAAGCCCAATTATTAGTCCGCAATTGACGCGACAGACGAAAAACCCAGAAGACGTAGTTGTTCAGGTAGAAATATTATCCGCTGAGGACGCAGAAGACGCTGAAAAATGGTCTGTGTCTGCTTCAACGCCATCTTAACTTCATGCAGAGAATTATGCTGACACTCATCCATTGAAATTTAGTTAAAGGCTAGAAATCTGATGAATGAATGCACAGCCGGATTCAGCGTCTTCTGCGTCCTCAGCGGAAAATAAATTCTGCATTCTGGGTAACCAGAACCCCTACGTCAGGCTTGAGGGTTTTGGGGTAAGCACTCATAATCTTGTCTTTCCCGCGAATAAAAGATGAGAGTGCGCCATGGCCGGCCAGGCTGATTCACTGAAATCCATCCTGTTTGCCCTGTTTGCCAATACCGCAATCGCGGTAGCCAAAGGTGTGGCCGCCGTGATAACAGGTTCAGGAGCCATGCTGGCAGAAGCGATCCACTCGGTTGCCGACGCCGGCAATCAGCTGCTTCTGATCCTTGGCCTGCGCCAGACAAAAAAGGCGCCAACGGATGATCACCCGCTGGGATTCGGCAAGAGCATTTACTTCTGGTCTTTCCTGGTCGCCGTCATCCTGTTCAGCGTCGGCGGCATGTTTTCCTTGTACGAAGGCGTACATAAATTATTGCACCCAACACCGTTGTCGTATCCGTGGATCGCCATCACCGTGCTTGTGTTCGCCATCGTCGCCGAATCAATTTCACTCTGGGGTTGCCTGAGGGAAGTGAATAAAGTGCGGTACGGGCGCAGTATTTTTCAATGGTTCAGGAATAGCCGAAGCAGCGCGTTGATCGTTGTGTTCGGTGAGGATATTGCCGCCCTGCTGGGGCTGGTCTTTGCTCTTACAGCCATATTTGCGACTTACATCACCGGTAATCCCATGTGGGATGCTTTGGGCACGATATCCATCGGTGTACTACTGATCGTAGTCGCTTTTTTCGTAGCAGTGGAAGTAAAGGATCTATTGATCGGTCAAAGTATTGAACCGACAGAACTGGCGAAAATGAAGCAATTTCTCAAGCAGAGTCTCGAGATAGACGAGGTTTATAACCTGATTACCATGCAGTTTGGTCCCGACGCAATGGTCGCGGTTAAGGCCAGGATGGCGCCTACAGGGTCGGAAATTGCCCTGATCGCAGCCATTAATAAAGTTGAAAGGGCATTCCGGAGTGAATTTTCTTCCGTCAGTTGGCTTTTCTTCGAACCCGATGTTAAGGATTAACGTGTATGCAGGAGCCCGTTTGTGGGTGATTCTTCAAGCTATGAAAGTCGCCCGCAAGCAGGCCCTTACAGCTGTGAGAAGCTATGACTGAACAGCGGAAAATCGGTATGGTCAGCCTGGGCTGTCCGAAGGCCCTGGTCGACTCAGAACGCATCCTGACCCAGTTGCGTACGGATGGCTACGAAATCAGCCCGGACTATGAAGGCGCAGATATTGTCATAGTCAATACCTGCGGGTTCATCAACAGCGCAAAGGCCGAGTCACTCGAGGCAATTGGCGAAGCACTGGACGCCAATGGCCGGGTCATTGTCACCGGTTGCATGGGTGGTGACGATAAGGAAATCTTTAAACTGCACCCGCAAGTGCTCGCGGTTACCGGGCCCCAGCAATACGAAGCCGTAGTCAGCGCAGTGCATCAGCATGCGCCTCCCTTGCAGGAACACGACCCCTATACCAGCCTGGTTCCACCCCAGGGCATCAAATTGACACCACGGCACTATGCTTACCTGAAAATCTCTGAAGGCTGTAATCACAAATGCACGTTCTGCATTATTCCTTCTCTCCGGGGCGGCCTGGTCAGCAGACCTGCCGGCGAAGTCATGAGCGAGGCAGAAAGACTGGTCGAGGCCGGTGTCAAAGAATTGCTGGTCATCTCGCAAGACACTTCAGCCTATGGCGTGGACCTTAAATACAAGCTGGATTTCTGGGGTGGAAAACCAGTTAGGACGCGCATGAAAGATCTCTGCGAGGCGCTAGGCAGTCTTGAAGTCTGGGTACGGCTGCATTATGTATATCCCTATCCTCACGTCGATGAAATTATACCGATGATGGCCGGGGGCCGAATCCTGCCCTACCTGGACGTGCCTTTCCAACACGGCAGCCCAGGGATTCTAAAACAGATGAAAAGGCCTGCAGCAGCCGAAAATACACTGGAACGAATCTACCGCTGGCGCGAGATTTGTCCCGATCTGGTTATCCGCAGCACGTTTATCGTCGGCTTTCCAGGTGAAACCGACGAAGATTTCGAAGCGCTGCTCGATTTCCTGGCCGAGGCTCAACTCGACCGGGTGGGATGCTTCCCCTACTCACCGGTAGAGGGCGCCAGAGCCAATGAATTTCCAGGCGCTGTGCCGGACGAAATTAAACAGGAGCGCTGGAATGCTTTCATGCAGGCCCAGGCCGCGATCAGCCGCGCACGATTGCAGATGAAAGTCGGATCGATACAGGAAGTATTGGTGGATCGTGTCGATGAACAAGGCGCGGTGGCGCGCAGCCAGGCTGATGCGCCCGAAATAGATGGCATCGTCCAGATTTCTGACGGCATGCATCTCGCAGCGGGCAACATGGTCAAAGTCAAGATTGAATTTGCTGACGATTATGACCTGTACGCCAGATTAACTGAAGAGTACAGCTGAACAAATCTTATGCAGCGTGTCAGCCAGCTTATTTGTCGCAATGCGGAGTTGTTGCGCACAGGGCAAGTCCTGTTGATCAACCCGCCCCGTGATTCCTGTTTCAGCAAGCTCTCGCGGGATGATCGGCAGGTCATCGTATTTTCCCAGGACTTTGGCGATTACGACTACCTGAACTCCAGCGGCGCATTAGCGGAATTCAGACTGCTTCCCTCAGTGGCTTCAACAGCACAGGATATCGTGCTCATATTGCCCCGGGAACGGGAGCGCCTGGAAATGATGCTGCACGCACTTACATCGTCCATGCCGCCGCAATCCATCCTGTGGCTTGCCGGAGAAAACCGTTCCGGGATCAAGTCTTCGGCGAAAAGACTCAGTCCATTTTTTCAATCGCTTTCCAAAGTTGACAACGCCCGGCATTGCACCCTGTTCAGAGCCGCCAATCCCATTCCGCCGAATCCGTTTGACCTGGAACTCTACAAAAAAACCTGGCCACTGATAATTGCAGGCACACAAATCAATATTATCTCCCTGCCCGGTACGTTTGCGCATGGCAAACTGGACCGGGGAACCAGGCTGCTGCTGGACACCCTTGATGAACTGAAGCCCAGCGGGCAAGTGCTGGATTTCGCATGTGGAAATGGCGTCATCGGAATGTCGGTACTTAGCCTGCATTCCGCTTCTGTGCTGACTTTACTCGACACATCGGCTCTGGCGCTGGAATCGGCGCGCTGTTCTCTCAGGGCCAATAACATGGAAGCCACGGTAATGGCCTCAGACGGTCTCTCACACCTGGAAGGCGACTTCGACTGGATCATCAGTAACCCGCCCTTTCACCAGGGAGTCAGGAACAATCTGGATATCGCCAGAAACTTTGTTGCGGGCGCCGCTAACTTCCTCACGGAATCAGGTAAAATACTGCTGGTTTGCAATCTCCACCTGCCTTACCCGGCGTGGTTAACTGAGTACTTCAATCAGGTAGAAACGGTGAGGACGGGCCGGGGTTTCAAAGTCATCCTGGCAAGAGGGATTCGAGGATGAATGGACCATTGATTTAAATACTGAATTGCCGGTCAAAAACGGGAATTCTCAACAGGTTTGACAACATCGAGGTATGGAATGAAGCAGAATAATAAGGCAAGCACCCTCCTGATTACGGTGCCCCTGTTTTTTCTTTTTACAATTTCAGCATGTGCTGTACCGGATCAAGGCGGCGATTATGGCTCTGTTGCAACAGCAGAAGAAACTGTACCTGCAGACGCAATCGGTAAGAATGAAGCAGCTGCAAAAACTGAAACACCTGGTGAAGCTGCGGCCACCGGACTGGACATAGTTATGGATGGCAGCAGCCTTAAAGCTTTTGACAAGAGTATGGAACAAGTCAAGGCGACCAGTTCGGAATTCGATTACAAGAAACTCGAGGGCGCACTCGATTACCTGTTGTTCTACGACCTTGCTGTTCAGCAAAACCGGGAAAAACTGGTCACAAGTCTGGATGGAATGACCGCGCAAGATATTATCGAAAAGGTTAGGCGCAAATCAAAGTAAAAAGGAGGAGTAGAATAGCGGAATGTGTGGAAAAGCCGCTGTATCTCACCTGTCCTGGGCCGAAGTTTATGCTTTCGCAACATCACTGACACCGCCATCTGCACTGCCGGCTGATCCTGCAACGAAGATTAACATCTCCCCTTCCCGTCTGCGCCGCAAGTCAGAGCCGGACTCCATGGTGTGGGAGACACTTCCGGTCATCTACCAGGACAACGGGATCGACAGGCCCGCAGAGGCTATCTGGCCTTTTCTGCCGGTTTATTCCGAAGGCCGCCTGCCAATGAATAAGCAAGGCCGGATAATTTCCACGGCCAATGCCAGGCTGCGTATGGATGGAGCACCATTCGCGCCGACGTTCATGGGCGCATGGTCAAGCGGATTTCGTGTTCTCGTGGTGGTTTCCTGGTTTTACGAATTCGATAACCGCGTAAAACCCCAGGTGCCTTACGCGGTGTTTCCCACCGACGCCCCCTGCTGGATGATGGCCGGGCTGGCCCGCCGCACTACCCTGCCTGATCAATCGGTTCACCTGACCACGGCGGTAATCACCGTGAATCCCAATGAAGTATTGAAGTCAGTGGGCCATCATCGCAGTCCGGCATTACTCAGGGATCCAGGAGAAGGGAAAACCTGGCTGCATGGAAGCAAAGAACAGGCCCTGGAACTGCTGCGGCCTTATGAGAACGAAACCATGGGTACTGAAGAGGTACCCATGGGCATCAAGATCCCTGGCAATCAGGAAGTCAGGATGCCCGGGGTATTGGGAATTGCAGCGGGTTAGTGCTTTTCCGTCTGCTGCGTTTTTGATGGCTTGAACTTGACCTTGGGCGAGTCCCAGCCACCGATGTGTTCTTCTTCCTCTGTTAGTATCAGATGGTGCCGGTTTACACTGCTGTGGTCGTCACGAGCATTGGAATCATTCACCGTGCCCCCCATATGTTGACACCGTGCTTTCCAAATTTTGTTGTTATCAGCAAGCAAGTTGTTTCCCGGTGTAGCATGGAGATTCATACTACCTGCGCTACTCGCATAATCACTGCTGCCGGCAAGCGGCCTTCGAGACGATTTAGATGACTGGGAATTGTGTACACGATGTATCAGCCAGTACAAACCACCCAATATCATAAATAAAAATATAATTCTCTCCATTTGTATTGCCTCTCTCCTGCCTGATCCTGTGGCTCTGTTGCAGAGCAAGACACAGTAAGCAGATCGCACGATCCTCCAGCTGTCCATCTGGATTCAACATGATTGAGACTTACAAGTTCCTTTTGATCCTTGTCTGGAACCCGGCAACATTCCGATGCGCCGGCGGGAGTATTGCACCCCCTCACATTTTAAATATAACATAAATTGTGATTAATTTTTGACCAATCGTCTGGCCAGACTACTTAATTTCAAGTACGCCTTGGTTCAAATGCCAGGTGATTCACCAGCCCCAGGGCATCTTCAAGTCTTTCAATCCTGCCGGTCTTTTCGGCTTCAGTTGGCGCACATTAAGGGAAAATTCGTCCGTTTGGCCTTTCCGTAAGAGCCTGGATTCAATTTTAACCACCTCTTCACTGGAGAGATTATCCATTTGGTCGTGAGGAAGCTTGGATGCTCCTGACAGCTTTGCAGAGGTCGGCGGAATCATTATGGCCGAGCGTCCGTAACGGTCTTCTACCAGCGTCCGCATCCAGCCCTCCCTTTTGCGTTTGTATTCTTTATCTTCAACAGTGTGCTTCCCCTGTACCAGTCTGTTTGCCCAGTGATGAAAAGATTCGGAAATACTGTGTGAATGGCCATTCGCCGTTGCTGCATGGCCTCCTTCAATCTTATGTTTTTCGTAATGCGCCCATCCCCACGGGGTTGGAACATTGGAGAGATCATTAACTAACCCGGCCCTGGCTTGCTCAGGACTAAGTTGTTTTGCATTACTGGCATGTTGGTTCAGCTTTGTCTTCGTTTGTTGGCGCTGGCGTGCGGAGTCTGCAAGCGGCATCGGGTCATTTGGCAAGCGTGAACGGCTGGGCAACAGTAGCCATACCAGGAGCGCGACCAGCGTAGCCAGAATGATCAGACTGTAATTGACATACTCCACCGTGTAATTCCCTCCTTATGTTCGGGCTTTTTATAACGGCAAAAACTCGCCGGTTATTTATTTCAGGGCCAGCAATACCTCATGCCTGGCCATGAAACTCCGACTTTCAAAATCCATTTGATCCTTGTCGATCTGCTGACCTGCCCATCCGGTCAGCTTCTGAAGAAATACATCCTGGTATTACTGGCAATACAATCTAAAGAGTAAAAAGTTGGTCTGCTTGATTTATTCCCTGGATCAGACCACTAACTCCGAACTGAAATAACAGATTCGTTACCAAAGTTTAGCACTTTTTAACGAAAATTATACATTATTGTTCAGAGTCAACTTCGGCAGGCCTCAGGCGCGTGGACATTCAGGCCGGAACTCACGCAGGTCCATGCGATTTGCTTAGCATCATCAACAAAACTCCCGGTAATCGTCAGCACGGGGTTTGGCTTGGCTCCGGTAGCCCGCGTACTCACGATAATGATCGGCGCATCACAGGTTCCGCTAAGAGCGATATTCTGCACGTAGTCCGAAGCCCTGAATTTGTAGCCGACCCGTTGGTTGGTGAGAAAGGTAATCGTCCGGTCTTCCTCGCAGACGGCGGCTGTTGAGGATTTCACTACCGTAGACATGGCAAGGGCTTCGCTGATTTTTACTCTGATCGAATAATTGGTGTAAGTGGGGATGGCCAGAGTCAGGATGATGATAATTACAGCCACGACAATCATCAACTCAATAAGCGTAAAGCCACTGGACGCGGCAATCAGTTTCTGATTACAGGGTGTTTTTTTGTCGTGCAAAACAGCAAATCGAGTCATCGAAATAAAACCAGGCAGTGAGGGGACATTCAGGTAGCATTGGATCCTGCGCCTTGCAAAATGGTACCAGATTTTTTTGATCACAAAAAATCTTTCCTTAATGCACTGCAATTTCAGCCCCATTCCCGCGGCACGATTGCAATAGACTCTGCCGCTTTCAGTCTTCCGCCTGCCTATGGGTAT
>Ga0209013_10003686_pt1 | contig 13547 bp, 12 predicted proteins | sample Cruoilmetagenom2_FD_187291 | JGI IMG/M metagenome (GOLD analysis project Ga0209013, IMG submission 187291) | Oil polluted marine microbial communities from Coal Oil Point, Santa Barbara, California, USA - Sample 2 (SPAdes) (version 2) | ecosystem: Environmental > Aquatic > Marine > Oil seeps ... | reverse complement strand
ATCCTCCTTTTTAGTTCTTAGCTTAATCATAGAATACACACCTAAACCTGCTATAAATAGAACGACCACCTCAAGCATCGTATCAAAACCACGGAAATCTCCCAATATAGCATTTACGATATTGGCTCCTCCAGCTAGTTCATAAGCATTCTCAAAGTAACTAGAAATTGGATTAAATTGATTGAAATCTACTACTGATAATCCTATTAGAACAACTAGTAAGCCTACAGCAATCGATATTATTCCATTGATCCCTTTTGTGCGTTTGGAAAGATTTTCCTTTCCCCAATCTGGTAAGTGAGAAAAAGCTAATAGGAATAACGCAGTAGTCACAGATTCTACGACTAACTGAGTTAAAGCTAGATCCGGTGCTCGGAAAATAACAAAAAAGATAGCAATGGAGTATCCTAATACTCCATTCAATAACGTCGCAGTCATACGTGACCTTGCAAATAGCATGGATACTGCGGCAACCGCCATAATAGCAACTAAGCACACTTCATATACCCTGAACGAGGCATTTGTTAAAATATCGAACGCAAATGCTTTCGAATAAAACAAATAACCACCTACGGTCACTATAAAGAATACAAAAATGTACATTAAATAATGTCGTAATAATCCATTCATATAACGATTAGTTATAAGATTTGACATACTTACCGAAGAAGCTAGAAAATTACTATAAAGTACATTGAATGTGAAACGCGAAGAAAACAATCCATAGACTGGTTTCCATAATTTAAGAAGCTTAAATAGAATAGCACCTACTATAATAACTGCAATTGTCATGAGCAATTCAGGCTTCACTCCATGCCAAGCTGATATATTAGGTGTTAAATCAGCGCTACTTCCAAAGGTTGGATAAATACTACTCATAGCTGGTTGTAATATATATTGACCCAATAGATTCGGAAAGAAGAATATACCAACTACTAAAGCAGCAAGAATCATGGGAGATATTAACATACCAATTGGAGCTTCATGAATCGGTTTATCTAATTTCTCTTGCTGAGCCTTGCCAAGAAATGCTTTGAAAATGATAATCATACAGTAGACAAATGTAAATACACTTGCAATCCAAGCGACAACCGGGAAGATAATGCCAAATGATGGAATAGAAAAAATATCTACCTCCATAATATGTACAGTTGCTGCAAAGAACATTTCCTTACTTAAGAATCCATTAAATGGAGGTAAACCTGCCATCGATAAACTTCCTATTAAAGCAACCGTAAATGTAAATGGCATGAGTGTCATTAATCCACCTAGTCTACGAACATCCCTAGTCCCTAACTCATGATCGAGAATTCCTACTACCATAAACAATGCACCTTTAAAGGTAGAATGATTTATCAAGTGAAATAAAGCAGCAAATGTCGCTTGGGTATATAGAACTGAATCCGCCGAATAGCCAAACTGTAAAGCTATTGATCCTAAACCAAGCAAACTCATAATGAGGCCCAGCTGACTAATAGTAGAAAATGCTAATAATGCTTTGAGATCCGTTTGTTTCACAGCATTAAAGGAACCCCAAAATAGAGTAATCATCCCTACTACACTAACTACCCAAAACCATACTTCATCAGCTCCAAAGACTGGTGTGAAACGTGCCACCAAATAGATACCTGCCTTTACCATCGTAGCCGAGTGTAAATATGCACTAACTGGAGTTGGTGCTTCCATAGCATCCGGCAACCAAATATGAAAAGGAAATTGTGCTGACTTCGTAAATGCTCCTAACAATATTAAAATCATTGCAGGTATAAATAATGAATGGTCACTAAATCCACTTATACTTACAATGATTTCTCGGATACTAAATGAACCAGTCATCGTATGTAGCATGATAAATCCAACTAACATAGCAACTCCACCGCTTACAGTGATTAACATCGCTTTTTGTGCACCATATCTTGAGGCTTGTCGATGATTCCAAAAAGCGATTAACAGGAATGAGGAAACACTCGTTAATTCCCAGAATACATATAACACCATTAAGTTATCCGAAAAGACGACGCCGAGCATGGCACCCATAAATAATAATAAATAACAATAAAAATGCTGTAGGGATTCTTTAGATGAAAGATAAAATATAGAATATAAAATGACTAGACTTCCAACACCTGTAATTAATAGAGCAAAGATCATACTCAATCCATCTAGATACGTCGTAAAGTTAAAGTCTAATGAGGGAATCCATTCATATGTATGGACATATGTTTTACCACTTGCTACCGAGGGAATTAGCCTAGCAAGTATGACAAATAAAACAAAAGGTACAATTAACACAAACCACCCGAGGTGAGCCTTTTTAAATCGCCTGTATGTAAAAGGCAAGAGTGCAGCTATTATAAATGGTATTAATATAACTAAATTTATAGAGAACAAATTTTAACCTCCTATTGGTTAGATAAAAATTAGGATTAGGTGTATGGGGATAAAATACTTATTTAATAACAATAGACTTGACTATCCTAGCAACTAGTATCATAATAGGATTCCATATGAGACCCTTCAAAAAACATTAGAATTTAGGATATATAACTTGCTTGTATTAATACTTGAAGCATATTATGTATAGAATTGAAGTAGTTGTGACACTATACATGCATTTAATAATTATACATGAATGTAAGGTCCAACGCACTTTTAGTGTTTTGAAGCATATAATTATTCTCGATAAAATAACGCTGAACAATATATATAGGAAAACAAAAAAGAGGTGTGTACAACCATGAAACGCGTAAAAGGTCGAATGGATGAGAGTATACTTGTCTGCGTATACTACGGACCAAATGGTGAGCGACTAATTAGAAGAGGCCATAAAATGGCAAGCATGCTAGATTGTCCATTATATATACTTACTGTTGATCCACTACCATTTGATGCATTCAATGCAGAAAAATCCGGGTATATTGACCATTGGAAAGCTTTAGCAGAAGAGTTAGAGGTTGAAGAGTTTATCATTCGTGATAACGAAAAACGTCCTTCTCCAAAAGTAATTCAAGAGGTTGCCCATGGATTAAATATTACTCAAATTATTATTGGACAAACTGCCCAAAGTAGATGGGAAGAAATTACAAAGGGATCCTTCATGAATGTCTTATTGAAAGAAATTCCATTTGTAGACTTTCACGTCGTTTCAGTGGCCCGCTACATTAAGGATGAAGAAGATGGTATTTTTGAAAAAGGTGTCCGTGCTTATTTGGTAACAGACGGAGATTCTTATAAAGTTTCTTTCACTTGTGCGAAAAATATGTGCCAAGAAGGTATTTTCTTCAAAGAAATTGGAACTGATTTTGACAATGGTATTTTCAAATTTATGCATAACAACAAAATGCACCAAGTTCATATACAAGAAAATCTCGTTACTGACCCAAACCAAGTTCCAGACAGTTGCAGCTTAAAAGCAAGATAAGAAAAACCGGGCTAAAGTTTCCCCTGTCCTTGTAGGAAAACCTGTTTCTATTGTTTTCAAAGGGCTTTGGACAGACATTTTGCTATATGATTACCGTTTGATTTTTAAAGAGGCTGTTCGTGACTGACGTCACGAACAGCCTCCTTTTTCTCGTAAATCTTATGGCTTTTGTCCTCCTGCAACTTTTAGAAACAGGTTAGTTCGTTTTTGGATAACTAGAAAAAAGAAAATCTCCTATTTCTAGTAGGGAAATGATGACAGTCTAAGTAAGCGACATCGTGTCGCAACGACTGCCTGACTCTCATCCCGCGGGCCCAATGATGCAATTTCGTTCGCATCTTTCTGACTTTATATACTTATCTTGTAAAAAAAGGAGACCCTAGAGTCTCCTTTTTTTATTGCTCAATTCCACCTTAATTAGATAGTGTTATTTTTCGATCCTTAGGTAACGCCAAAGCTACTAAACCTATTATAGGCAACGTAGATACGACAATCATTGTCGTAGAAACTCCTATATAATCCATCAATATACCAATTACCACTGCTCCTATTGCCCCCATTCCAAATGCCAGGCCTACAGTTAAACCAGCCATCGTACCTATTTTACTTGGCACTAGCTCCTGAGCGTAGACAACGGTAACAGAGAAGCTCAGCATGATGAAAAACCCTATCGCAATAAGTAACAATATAATTGACCAAACAGGTACATAAGGCAGGAGTAGACATAATGGAATAGGGACGGTCATCGACAATATGATGACATTACGTCTACCCAACCGGTCCGCCATTGGTCCACCAAATAATGTCCCTACAGCTCCTAATGCCAGGAAGATAAAGATAATTAACTGCCCTTCTTTAATTGTCATGCCATAGTTCTCCATCAAATGGAAAATATAAAAGTTGGTCATATTGGTAACATAAAAAGACCGAGCAAAAATTATTACCATTAGAAGGGTTAAAGCCACACCAATTTGTTTTTTAGTTAAAGCTGGGAGTGAAGAAAGAAGTGTTCTCTTTCTATTGGCAAGCTTCTCTGCATCCAACTGTTTTTTATACCACGCAGAAATCTTCGATAGAAGAAATATTCCTACTGCAGCAACAACTAAAAAAAGCGCTGCTCCTTTTTGTCCTAAAGGCACTAATATAAATGCACTTATAAGCGGTGCAAGAGCTTGTCCGGAATTTCCTCCCACTTGATAAATCGATTGTGAGAGGCCTCGCTTTGAACCTGCTGCCATAAAGGATACTCTTGAACCTTCAGGATGAAACACAGCAGATCCTAGCCCTAGAAATATTACCGATACGAGAATCATCCAATATTGCGGGGCAAGGGCTAGTCCCGCCATACCTACAAAGGAACTCACCATACCAAGTGGCAATGCATAAGGCATAGGTTTTTTATCGCTAATAAACCCTACAACTGGTTGGAGAACAGAAGCAACTATATTTAATACAAATGAGATGAGCCCTAATTGTGTAAATGTAAGACCTAATTCCGACTCCAATACAGGAAACATAGCAGGAATTACTGCCTGCAACGTATCATTAAATAGATGACACACCCCTATTGCAAACATAATTGGATAAACTGGATTACCCATTTTATGTGTAGGTTTCTCTTTATCCATACTTTCACATTCTTTCTTCATATTCACGAATAAAGTTATTATAACTCAAATTCGACATATTATTTAATAACGAAAGGAATAGCAACAAAATTTATGGCTACACTAAAAAATACGTTGGGAATGAGATGGGGTTATAGAAGTAAAAATGGAAAACTTTTTCGAAATGGATTTTTGGGCAATAAGTTTGAAAACGACTCTCTCATTTTTAGTGTTGCTTATTTTAGCTAGATTATTAGGAAAGAAACAACTAAGTCAGCTTACTTTTTTCCACTACATTACCGGTATAACCATTGGATCTATTGCTGCAGATATGGCTTCTCAAAGTGAAACTCCTTTCATGGGCGGTTTTCTGTCACTTATTTGTTGGACGGTACTAACTGGATTAACGAGTTATATATCCATGAAATTCCCTACATTCCGAACATGGATAGATGACGAACCCACCATTATCATAAAAGACGGTGAAATTAGTGTGAAGTCGTTAAAATCATCACGTTTACATATGGATGATGTATTAATGATGCTTAGAGAGCAATCTATCTTTTCTATCCAAGATGTACATTATGCTATTCTAGAAACAAATGGTGAACTTAGCGTCATGAAAAAGGTTGGACTGCAGGAAGCAACTAAACAAGATGTTAAAATTCCCCTTACCCTCCCTTTGTTTCTGCCCTCTGAAATTATATCGGATGGAAAAATAGTAAAAAAAAATTTAGAAGAATTAGATCTAAGCGAGGAATGGGTAATGAAAAAGCTGAAAAAACACGGAGTTAATTCGGTTAGCGATGTATTTTATGCACAGTTACAAACTAACGGCTCATTGTATATTAGCTTACGAGATAATGGTATTTGAGAAGCCTAAAATAAAGGAGCGACAACGGGTGGATGGATTTATCACTTGTTATCGCTCCTTCTATTTATACCCGCTTTAAATAAGTTAGAATGGCATTAACCAGTTCTTCTGGAGCCTCATACATACTCATATGCCCTGCACGCTTAATAACGGCATGTTCGATATTATCTCCACTTGCTGTAAATGTCTTGTCAGCAGGAATAAGTTGATCACTTTCACCCGCTATTAATAGTACCGGTAACTTAGTATTTGCCAAAACTTCCGTACGATCCCTTCTTACTTTCATCGCATTAAGTGCATTTTTTGCTCCTTGTAGATTAGTTCCGTAGCCAATCTTCTTTACAACCGTAATGGATTGTTTATGGGTTTCTACATTATCTGGAGCAAATAGCTTCGGAACAAGGCCGTCTATGAAAGAATCGATTCCTTCATTGTCTATTTTACCTGCTGAAGTGGTTCTCCCTTTCTTAGCTTCTTCTGAATCTGGAAATCCTGTTGAATGAATCAAGGAGAAGCCATTTAAGTAATGACTATAGTTTTCTGCAAAGGCTAATGTTATATAACCACCTAGTGAATGACCGAACATTTTCACTTTCTCTATCTTCAGTTCTTCTAAGAAGTCTTTTATAAGTGACGTGTATTGGTCTATTTCCTTTACATTATCCTGCCCTTTAGATTCTCCATGACCAGGAAGATCAATCGCAATTACTCTATACTTTTCAGAAAGCTTAGGCATTACGTCACTCCAATACTCAGAGCTTCCACAAAATCCATGGATAAACAGCAACACTTCTCCACTCCCTAATTCTTTATAAGCAATGTTAGAATTAGTAGTTTTCATAATATCATCTCCCTAACGTTTCTTTGATTGATTGGTTCAACTCTCGAATGTTTACCCTATCTAATTGTGAATTACACAAATTATACTTCTTTTTAATAGAGAGAATTCTCCTCACACTCTCATCAATTCTTTGTTCCGTAATTTCTCCTGTTTCTATCGCTTGTAGAATTGCATCTTTCACTTTTATAACATTTGCATAGTCATGCGCTACTAATATTATGTCATTTCCAGCTTTAACCGCGAATACTGCTGCTTCACCTATTTCAAATGTATTTACGATTGCTTTCATCGTCATGTCGTCTGTGATAATAACGCCATTATAATTTAGTTGCTTCCTCAATAAATTGTTAACAATCTTTTCGGATATGGAAGCCGGGTAGGTAGCATCAATTTTTGGAAGCAAGATATGCCCTACCATCAACACATCTGCTCCACCCTCTGTAGCTTGTATAAAGGGTATTAACTCTAAGGCATGTAAGTCCTTTAAACTTTTTTGAATGATTGGGAGTTCTTTATGGGAATCTACTGCCGTGTCACCATGGCCAGGAAAATGCTTTATAACCGAGATTATTTGTTCGCTTTGAATACCTTTCATTGTTTGTAGACCTAACTCACTTACTATTTCCTCATCTTCACCAAAGGAACGGTCTCCAATAATCGGATTGTTGGGGTTACTATTAATATCAAGAACAGGAGCAAAGTTTAAGTTAAACCCAAATGCACTTAGTTCTTTTCCTAATATTTTTCCGATGCCATAAGAAAACGCTGCTTCATTTCGTAATCCTATATCCTCGTTTGTCGGTAGCTTCGTTAACTCTGGCAATCTAGATATTCTTCCACCTTCTTCATCAACACCAAGAAATAATGGAATACTATTATTCGAGTTTTCTTTCTTTATCGCATTTAACAAGGCAACAGATTGATCGGCATCCTTTAAATTTTCCTTAAACAAAATAATTCCGCCGACCTTATGTTTAGATACAATTTTCATTGTCTCATCAGTAATAACTGTTCCTTTTATACCGGCAAATATCAATTGACCTACTTTTTCTTCTAGACTTAGGTTGGATAGAGAGACTTCTACTTCTTCTTCAACTTCCGTGAAAACAGATATGTGATGAACGGTTGGATTTGGATTTTTTCCTGTTGGCTTGGGCACGATCCACTTCATTTGAAAGTCCTTCGTAACGTTATATATAAGTATAGATTGATTTACTTGGTCATCTTTATAGGTTTTAGTTTCATCCGGTTCACCTTTAATAGATATAATATCCTCTAAATGGATTTGTTGGATCTCCGGAGAACTAGAGCGTATATCAAACACGACGTCTGATTGATGACCAACAGTTACGTCATTTGATAGAAATTCTTCATAAATTGCACTGCCATCTTCAGCCTTTCGCTCCGAAGTTCCCCAAAGTTCATGTACTTTTTGAATAGTTGTTTCCCCAGCGATAAAAGGCGAATTAATCGTCTGCCCTTGCTCTGCTAGTTCAAATAATAGGGATACAATGGATTCCGTATCTGAAGACACTTCCAATGACACTTCCTCTTGAATTTCGTTATCCTCCTTAGATTCTTTCAGCATTACAATAACTGCTATCACTAAAAACAAAGATAGAAGCATTACTACCTTTTTGGTCATCAAAAAACCTCCAAACCAATGATGATCTAATTCTCACTCCCATAAGCTTAACCAATATCCCTGTTATTTAACTGCTTTTCATTTGATATATTTGCACTTCTCCAATATAGTACTAGTTGAACACAGATATTATTTATAAACAAGAATTGAGGTAATGTTATGTCTAATAAAGATGCTATGATATGTGATATAGAGACGGGAATTTGCGGACCTGCAGAAACAGGTGTTATTGAGCTAATCGACTTAACTAGCCTATCCACTGAAGTGGTTCCCAATTCAACTGAGCAAACAGAAAAAGATAAATAAATAAGCAAAACGCCCTTCAGTAATACGAACTGATGGGCGTTTCTTCTATTATTGCACTTCCTTTACTTCTAAATGCTTCATGCAATTATATAAATGACAAACATTTTGATCATCCCTGAGTTCTACAACTGTAACCGACGTGTTTCCGATATCACGAGAAAATTCTCCACCAGGAACAAGTGCGTATAATAATCTACTGATGAAGCCACCATGACTAACTATTAGCACTCTTTGTCCTAAATATTTTTGCTTTATTTCTTCTATAAAGGACATTCCGCGAGAAATAATGACCTCTTCCGGTTCGAAGCCTAGTTCTAGTTTTCTCCACTCAGGTCCCCATTTTGCAATGCGTTCATCCTCAGTCGTACCTTCGATAACGCCCCCACCAATTTCTCCTATACGTTTGTCTTCGATTAAATCGATTCCCGGATGGTTCTTCGCAATTATTTCGGCAGTTTTCTTCGCACGAATAAGCGGACTTGTATAGATAACGTCCCATTCTTCGTTTTGCATTCTTTTTGCTGCTCGCTCCGCCATATGAATTCCTTCTTCATCTAGCGGTATATCTGTGTTTCCTTGAGCTCTACCTTCTTTATTCCATGCTGTGACACCATGCCTTACGAAGCCTATCTTGGTCATAAAATTTCCCCCTTACTTATTGTTTCATTATAATCATATTAAAATAAATGAACAAATTCACTTGACCTTCACGCGACGTCAAGGTTTAACCTAAATATAGGAGGAGGTGATGAAGTGGAATACACCGTGCAAAAGCTTGGGCAGCTTGCTGGAATTAGTACTAGGACACTTCGGTATTATGATGAAATTGGACTACTTAAACCCGCACGTATTAATTCATCCGGTTATCGTATATACGGTGTTTCTGAAGTAGATCGCCTACAGCAAATCCTGTTTTATCGCGAACTTGGAATAAGTTTAGAGAGCATTAAAGAAATCATAACTTCCCCTAAATTCGACAGAACAACGGCCCTAATAGAACATCGTAAGAAACTAATAGAGAAAAGAGCACAATTAGATGCACTTATCAACAATGTGGATAAGTCAATTATGCATACAGAAAGGAAGACAACGATGACAGATAAAGATAAGTTTGAAGGCTTTAAACAAAAACTAGTCGATGATAATGAGCGGAATTATGGAAAAGAAATTCGGGAAAAATACGGAGAAGATACTGTGAATATATCCAATGCAAAAGTAAAGGGTATGACAGAGAAGCAGTATGCCGAAATACAGAAACTAGAGGAGCAATTGTTTATTAACTTGAAGGCTGCCATGGAAACCGGAGATCCTACAGGTGAAGCGGCTCAAAAGACAGCAGACTTACACAAACAATGGCTTAGCTTTTACTGGGATCCATACTCTAAGGAAGCTCACGCTGGTCTTGCAGAAATGTATGTAACTGATGAACGCTTTACTGCTTACTACGACAAAGTACAATCGGGTGCAACTGAATTTTTACGGGATGCAATTATTGCATATACAAAAAACTAGAAGGCCTCAAGCCCTCTAGTTTTTTACTACTTTCTCGATTATGTGGATATCCTCTGGATAAGCTAAATCCAATTGTTGAATTTCTTCGAATGACTTCCAAGCGATTTCATGAATAAATTCATCTGGATCCTGTATTGTAATTTCCCCACTTATGATCTCTACTAAATAATAGTCCACATTATAGGAAATGCCATGTTCACTAATTACTCCACTTTTGTTATGTATTTGGGACAACGTTTTTACTATAAACCCTGTTTCTTCCTCAAATTCTCTAATACAGCACTCTTCAAACGTTTCTCCTTCTTCAAGCGTTCCAGATGGAATAGTCCATTTCTTATCTTCCCCGGGAGCTGCTTGAAGTACCATTAATATTTCCTTATGTTCATTTACACAAACACCAGCTGCACCTTTCCAGCTAAACATTAGCATTCACTTCCTCTCTTTATAACTGATCTTCCTCTACTACATTTATATCATATCGTGATTTCTTCAAATCTACTCGTCCATTTGAAAGGAACTTGACCTCTTCCGCTTCTAGCATGGCTTTTTGCGAATAAGCAGATTCCTCATTAGTTATCACAATCTCCCCTTTTGCATTAATGACACGATGCCAAGGAAGATTATATTTGGCACTCATCGAATGTAAAACTCGAACTACCTGCCTCGCTCCTCTAGGACTTCCTGCAACTTTCGCAACCTGCCCATACGTCATTACTTTTCCTGGTGGAATAGATTCAATAATTTGGATTACTTTTTCCGTAAAGGGGTTCATCTAGCAACTTCCTCTCATCTCCTTAATTATAACTAACAATTTATAAAATTATAACTATATTTTATTCAGTACCTTGCATGAGATAATACTGTATGATATATTCTATCTAAGGTACTGATTATTGATTAGTAGTGAAAGGAGGCGAAAACGGTTGAATATCCAGTTTAAAAAAGGTGTATTAAATTTATGTGTGCTTGTTTTATTAGACAAACAAGATCGGTATGGATATGAGCTAGTTCAAAAAATATCCGATCAAATTTCAATATCGGAAGGTTCCGTTTATCCATTACTAAGACGATTGACAAAAGAAGGCTATTTCACAACATATTTACAAGAGTCCACAGAAGGACCCCCTCGTAAATACTACAAGCTAACTGATTTAGGACGCTCCTACCTACATGAACAAATAAAAGAATGGGAAAGTTTTACTAATGGTGTAAATAATCTAATTGAAGAGGGTGTAAAAAATGACTGAACAACAATTTTTATATGAATTAGAACTAGCTTTAACAAGACTTCCAGCTGAAGAGAGGCAGGATGTTCTTTCTGATATAAAAGAATATTTCTCAAATGGGCGAGAAGACGGAAAATCTGATAGTGATATTGCTGCTTCCTTAGGATCTCCAAAAGAAATAGCGGAGGAACTATCCGAAAACAGTATTGATATTCCTGAAAAAGTTCCCTCGAGTGATAAAATCATTAAAATCCCTCATGCGAATTTCTCGAATGTAATGATCGATATCGACTTCGGCACTTTACACGTAACCCCTTCGGATACAGAAGAAGCAACTATCGAGTTAATAGGAGAAAATGATAAATTACAATTGACAGCAGAAGTGGTAAACGACACATTATCTATTCGATTAAAAAATAAAAAATATAAATTTTTCAGCTTCATATTTTTAATAAAAGAATTAAGAGTGAACGTTTCTCTCCCTAATAAGCTGTATACAACCGTTATTATGAAAACCGATAATGGACGAATTCGAGCAGAGAAAATACTTGGCAAAAATATTAAGGCGACATCAGATAACGGCAGTATTGGATTAAAGGAATTTGCTGCAACCATCCTAGAAGCAAAAACAGACAATGGACGAATTGAAATGGAGAAAGTCCAAGCAGATAAGCTGACCGCTGAAACGGATAACGGCCGAATTGAGCTTCGTCATATTGATGCCGAGCAAGTTCACACAGAGACCGATAATGGCAGAATTATAATGCAATATGTAAACGGCAGTATTGTAGGAAAAACTGATAACGGTAGAATCGAGCTCTTAACGACTAGCTTGGATCGAATGATCAATTTGGAAACGGATAACGGAAGTATATTAGTAGAAACGGAAACAGATCCCTCAGACGTGTCTATTCATACAAAAGTAGATTTTGGGAAAATAAGCGTGTTCGGCGAAAAAAATTCACGCACTGTATTTGGTGCCGGCGTAAACAAAGTCCGCCTTTCTTCAGATAACGGGAAAATAATAGTTGAAAAGAAGATGAAAACACCTGTGTTTTGAATGTATTTAAAGGAGGAGATTCGTGACTGACATCACGGACTCCTCCTTAAATCCAACTTCCAACTCAGGAAAATTTTTTTATAAAAAAAGCCCTTCAAGACAGCGAATGTCTTGAAGGGCTTTTAGAAGTTTTCTTATTGTCCAGATTTCAGAGCCTGTCGGGGCTTACAAAGGCGCTTGCGCTTTTCTAGTTAGTTTTCTTCTACTTCTTTACGGTTTTTCTTGAAAAGTTTCGATAATATTTCATAAACGATTGGTACAACAATTAGTGTTAATAATGTTGAACTTGTTAAACCACCGATTACCGTAATACCAAGACCTTTCGAGATTAAACCTCCGCCACCTGAACCAATAGCTAATGGTACTAAGGCACCAATAGTTGCAATTGCAGTCATTAGGATAGGACGAAGACGAGTTACACCAGCTTCTAGAATTGCATCACGCATATTCATACCATCACGTTCCATATGAATAATTCGATCTACTAGTACAATCGCATTGGTGACTACAATACCGATCAACATGAGCATACCCATCATAACCGATACAGAAATAGTCTCTCCTGCGATCAATAAACCGACGAATGAACCAATTACTGCGAATGGTAATGAGAATAGTATCGCAAATGGTGCTACACCTTCACGGAATGTTACAACTAAGATAAAGTAAACAATTGCGATAGCCGCAAGCATTGCTATTCCAAGTTGTGTAAACGTTTCTTCCATGTCAGCTGCTACACCAGCAACACCAACTTCAACACCCTTAGGTAAGTCTAATTTATCAATTGCTTCATCTACTTCAGATGTCGCGACTGAGATATCGTCTCCAAGGATTGTTCCGGCAACAGTTGCATAATACTCCCCTTTACTACGTGCTAGAGTATTAAGTGTCGTTCCTTCTTCTACTGTTACAAGCTCAGAAAGAGGCATTGTTGTTCCCAATGCAGTAGGAACTTCTGTAGCTAAAATATCATCTACAGATTTCGGTTGTTCTGCTTTTTCCTGTTGAACTATTACATCTAATGTATTGCCTTCTTTTTCAACAGTCGTCAGTAC
>Ga0209013_10003685_pt1 | contig 13547 bp, 12 predicted proteins | sample Cruoilmetagenom2_FD_187291 | JGI IMG/M metagenome (GOLD analysis project Ga0209013, IMG submission 187291) | Oil polluted marine microbial communities from Coal Oil Point, Santa Barbara, California, USA - Sample 2 (SPAdes) (version 2) | ecosystem: Environmental > Aquatic > Marine > Oil seeps ... | reverse complement strand
GCGCAACCATTTCCACTTGAAACCGCAGCTTTTTGGCGGTGTCGATAGCGACCTACCCAGGTTCCCGTGTATGAAGCTTGGCAGCTTTTCAACGAGTTGAATACATGAGGTGACTGGGTTGGTCTTTGCTGGAGCCATGCTGATCGCAATGGTCATCGATTGTGTGGTGGGGTGGCCGTCCCGCTTGTTCGACCAGATCGGTCATCCGGTCAGTTGGCTTGGGCATCTGATCGATAGCCTCGACCGCAGGTGGAATCGTGAGGAGCATGCCGAAACCCTTCGCCGAACGGCTGGCATCGTAACAGCGGTAGCGGTGATCGGAGTTACCGCTGCAATCGCGGCTGTTGTTCAGCTGTTCCTGCCAAGCGGTTGGACGGGCATCGTGTTGGCAGGTGTTGTTGCCTGGCCATTCCTCGCACTGCGGTCGTTGTTCGAACATGTCGATGCAGTTCATCGGCCGCTGATGGAAGGCGATCTTGCATCTGCACGGACAGCGGTTGCAATGATCGTCGGACGGGACACGTCGCATCTCGATGAAGCTGGTGTTGCGCGCGCTGCTCTGGAGAGCCTAGGTGAGAATACGTCAGACGGTGTGGTCGCTCCTTTGTTCTGGGGCGTTCTCCTTGGCCTGCCTGGATTGGCGGCCTATAAAGCAATCAACACATTGGACTCGATGATCGGCCACCGAACTGAGAGACATGAAGCTTTCGGTTGGGCCTCGGCCAAGATCGACGACACAGCTAATTTCATTCCTGCTCGGTTGACTGGAGTAGTGTTCGCGATGGTTTCCGGAAGGCCTCGCACGGCGATGATCTGCATGATGCGAGATGCTGGCAAGCATCGATCACCAAATGCGGGTTGGCCCGAAGCGGCTTTGGCTGGCGGATTGGAAGTGCGGCTTTCAGGACCGCGGGATTACGGCGGGCAGTCATCGCGCGAGCCGTGGTTGAACGGCACCGGGCGCGATCCGGCAGCTTGCGACATCAAGCTTGGATTGCGACTTTACACTTTTGCGATGCTGGTTTTCGGGGCCGCTCTTATTCTGGTTTTTGTGTTCACTCTCAATCAAGGGATATAGGTGGTTCGATTGCGCGATCATGGTGGCAATCTGGATTGGGCTGTCGGGCAATACGGCGGCCAGGCCGAGAACTGGATTGACCTCTCGACCGGGATCAATCGCTCACCATACCCGCTGCCGCAGTTATCGAGATCTGCCTGGCTCCAATTGCCCACAGCAGGTTCGCTTAACGCCTTGCATGATACCGCGCGCACTGCCTTCAAAAGCTCAAGCCCGATCCTAGCGCTTGCCGGTGCGCAAGCAGCGATACAGTTGCTGCCGCGCATTGTGCCTCCAGGACAGGTCCGCGTGCTCGGCCCAACCTATAATGAGCACGCCGCCGCGTTTCGGGCGGCTGGTTGGAACGTCGAGGAGGTAACGACATTTGAAGCGTTGGTCGGCGCCGATATTGCCGTGGTCGTTAATCCCAATAATCCCGACGGGCGCGTTCACGTACGCGATCCGCTCCTAGAACTATCAACGACCGTGGGCCGGCTTGTTGTTGACGAAAGCTTTATAGATCCCACACCGGGCTTATCTTTGGCGCCGGAGGCTCAGGCCGCAGGACTTCTGGTCCTGCGATCCTTCGGCAAGTTTTATGGTCTGGCCGGCCTCAGGCTCGGGTTTGTCCTCGGCCCGCTAGAGGATATCTCCTTGCTTGCCGAACTCGCGGGGCCGTGGCCAATCTCTGGTGCGGCGATCGAAATCGGTCGCGCGGCGCTGCGCGATAGCGATTGGGCGGTGGAGACCGCGGCCCGGCTTGTTGTCGGCTCTCGGCGGCTTGATGCGCTCACCCGGCAAGCCGGCTGGTCGCTGGCCGGAGGCACAACACTGTTCCGGCTTTACGAGACATCTGATTCAGCACAAGCGCAAACAATGCTCGCAAGGCACCACATCTGGTCACGCGCCTTTCCCTGGTCGAAGCACTTGCTCCGGCTCGGACTTCCAGGGAATGAGCGAGAGTGGAACCGGCTCGGAACGGCGCTCGGAAGCTGGTGTCAGCACATCTCGTCCAGGCCTGGAGCATCGTCCGATTAACGTGCGAGCGCCAATAGACCCGCGACATCAAGATGCGCTTCGAGGTGGGCAGCAAGGCCATCGAGCGTCGTCTCCACTGAGGCCGCATAGGAACGGCGCGAGGATTGCGCCCCGAGCGACTGCAGGTAGGCGGCTCGAAATGTGTCGTCAGAGAACATGCCGTGCAGATACGTCCCCTCAGTGCACCCGTCAGCAGAGATTGCCCCTTCAGGGGCACCTGCCACGTGGGCGAAGGGTCGTCCGCTGTCGGCACCTGACGAGCGGCCGATGTGGATTTCATAACCGGTGAATGGCAAGCTTGTGGCTGCATGCTGTGCTTCGACACGGCTTAGGTGCTTGTTGCCGTTCATGACCGTCTCGATATCGAGCAGACCCAGTCCCGTATCAGAGCCGGCATTGCCTTCGATGCCGTCGGGATCGTTGATTGTCTGCCCGAGCATTTGGTAACCGCCGCATATGCCAAGCACGTGTCCGCCGCGTCGGACATGGGCGAAAAGATCGATGTCCCAGCCTTGGGCCCTCAGGAAAGCCAGATCTCCGCGGGTCGACTTGGTGCCTGGAATGATGACAAGCCGAGCGTCACTTGGGATGGCTTCGCCCGGACGCACCATTTCAATGGTAATGCCGGGCTCCTGCTTCAACGGATCGAGATCATCGAAGTTGGCGACACGTGATAGGGCGAGCCAGGCGATCTTAACTGGTCCCGATGACCGCGATGTTTCGACATCCAATGCATCTTCGGCGGGAAGTTTCCAGGCTTGCTCAAAGAACGGCAACACGCCGTATCCTCGCCAGCCTGTGTGCCCGGCGATGAACTGGTAGCCATCGTCGAAGAGGCTTGGGTCGCCGCGGAACTTGTTGATGATGAAGCCTTGGATCCGGTCGGCGTCGTCTTGAGCTAGAACCGCTTTCGTCCCGACGATTTGCGCGATGACACCACCGCGGTCAATGTCGCCAATAAGTACGACTGGCACACCGGTTCTTTCCGCGAAGCCCATGTTCGCGATATCGCCAGTGCGAAGATTGACCTCCGCTGGGCTTCCCGCACCCTCGACGATAACTAGTTCGAACTTATCTTTGAGGCGATCAAAACTCTGCAGCACAGCGCTCATCAGTTGTGGCTTCTGCTTCCAGTAGTCACGCGCTTTGAGCGTTGATATGCGACATCCCTGCACGATGACCTGAGAGCCAACGTCGGTCTCAGGTTTTAGGAGGACAGGGTTCATGTCGGTCAGCGGCTCGAGACCAGCGGCAAGCGCCTGCAAGGCCTGCGCCCGGCCTATCTCACCGCCGTCTGCTGTGACGGCGGCATTGTTCGACATGTTCTGCGGTTTAAACGGGGCAACAGTGATCCCGCGCAGACGCGCGGCCCGACAGAGCCCGGCAACGAGAAGCGACTTGCCCACATTCGAGCCCGCGCCTTGGATCATCAGTGCTCGAGCCAATTTCAGTATGTCCGTTTGGTCTCTCTCGAAATACCGGCTGCGTTTAAAAACTTGTTGGTGCTCAGAATTCCACGCCCGGTTGGCCGCGCACCCCAGATCGAAACGGATGCTTGATGAGCGTCATTTCCGTTACAAGGTCGGCTGCCTCGATAAGCTCGTTCTTCGCATTGCGCCCGGTCAGGACGACGTGGGTCAGCGGCGGTCTCTCCTCACGGAGAAAAGTCAGCACTTCTTCAACGTCGAGGTAGTCGTAGCGCAGCGCGATATTTATTTCATCGAGCAGGACCAACCGGATCGATGGATCCCGAATGAGTTCCTTGGCCTTCTCCCACCCAGCTTGGGCTGCCTCGATATCGCGTTGACGATCCTGCGTTTCCCACGTGAAGCCTTCACCCATCGCGTGGAATTGACAGAGATCTCCGAAATTCTGGGTGAGAAGCCGTCTCTCACCCGTATCCCATGCGCCCTTGATAAACTGCACGACAGCGCACGGCATGTCGTGGGCGATGCAGCGCAAAATCATTCCGAAGCCGGATGAGGACTTTCCCTTGCCGGCCCCGGTATGGACAATGATAAGGCCCTTGTCGCCGGATTTCCCGGCCATGATCTTATCGCGTGCTGCTTTCTTCTTGGCCATCTTGGCTGAATGGCGCGCGTCGCTATTTGGTACTTCGGTCAAGCCGGGCCTCCCAAATCTTGACAATGGATAACAATCAGCTTCTATGCAGGCTCACTGCTGGCTTCTGTCATATGACAGTCGAAGAGGGAATGCGATAGGGGCTCAAGCTCCGAGGCGCAGCCGCCCCCGCGACCGTGAACGGAAAGATCACTCGATACCACTGGCTATTTGCTGGGAAGGTGAGCGATCGTTGGACCAACATCCTGAATCCGTAAGCCGGGAGACCTGCCAGCACTTCGGATAATGGGCGGACGGGGTGTTCCGCGACCGGTTGGCTCGGTGCACTCATTTCATGGTACGCCCTTTCCTTCTGGCTGTGCCCCCTTTCCGTGGAATAAGGATTGGGGATGGTTGTTACACTGCACGTTTGCACGACCTGCCGCGCGGGAAAACCGCTCGAAGACGGAAGGCCGTGTCCCGGCGCAAGACTGCACGCCGCACTCAGCGAAGTAGACGCGCCCGAAGGCGTTGTGATCGTACCCGTGGAATGTCTCTCAGCCTGTTCGAATGGTCCCACCATTGCGCTGTCTTCGCGCGGGCGGTGGACATACGTCTATGGGCAGCTGCGCGAGGCTGATGTTCCCGCCATCCTATCGGGGGCCGCAGCCTATGCAGCAGCGTCCGACGGGATTGTCCCTTGGCGCGAGCGTCCGGAAATCTTCCGAAAGCAGTCGATCGCCCGTATTCCCCCACAGGAGCTTTGAAATGACCGACCTGACAAAGATCCCCGTGACTGTTATCACGGGCTTCCTCGGCTCCGGGAAGACTACGCTGATCCGCCACTTGATGGTCAACTCTGGAGGCCGGAGGCTTGCTGTCCTCGTCAACGAGTTCGGTACAGTCGGCGTTGATGGAGACATTCTCAAATCCTGCGCCGACGCGAATTGTCCCGCCGAAAACATCGTCGAACTAGCGAATGGTTGCATTTGCTGCACGGTGGCGGACGATTTCATTCCGACGATCGAAGCTCTGATGGCGTTGCCGCAACGTCCCGATCACATCCTCATAGAAACGTCCGGACTGGCGCTGCCAAAGCCGCTTCTCAAAGCCTTCGACTGGCCGGCCATCCGATCGCGTATCACCGTTGATGGTGTCATCGCACTCGCGGACGCCGAAGCCGTGGCGGCGGGGAGGTTCGCGCCCGACGAGGCCGCCGTCCAAGCGCAACGCGAGGCCGATGACAGCCTCGATCATGAATCACCGCTGGCGGAAGTTTTTGAGGATCAGATATCATGTGCCGACATCGTGCTTCTGACGAAGGCGGACCTTGCCGGTGAAGCTGGCCTTGCCGCTGCCCGGTCCATCATCGAAGCTGAAGCGCCGCGTCCGCTTCGCATGCTGCCTACGACCAGTGGTGTGATCGATCCTCGCGTCGTTCTCGGCCTTAATTCCGAGGCTGAGAATGACCTCGATGCACGCCCGTCACACCACGACGGCGCCGATGACCACGAGCATGATGACTTTGACAGCGTATCGATTGACCTGCCGGAGATCGCCGCCGTCGAGTCCCTCAACAGCGCCATTGAGAGATTGGCACGCGAGCAGGAAATCCTGAGGGTGAAAGGATATGTCGCCGTGACTGGCAAGCCCATGCGGCTACTGGTGCAGGCGGTCGGCGAACGGGTCCGGTCTCAATTCGACCGGCCATGGGGGCCAGGTGAGCGTGCATCGCGCCTCGTAATCATAGCCGAACACGGCCACATCGATGAAGCACGCATTCGTGGTGTACTCAGCGACGCCATCTCTGGAGCCTGACTCCTGTGCACATCATTTTTCGCGAAACCCATGGACTAGAGGAGACAGAAACTCCGTTCGATCTCGGACAGGATCCAGCAGAGGTTGTAGTGCTCTCTTTTTCCGACAGTGATCTTGGTGCTTTCGCTTCGGGCTGGCATCGCGCGGAGGGCAAACTCCCATCGCTGCGTCTTGCTAATCTGGTCGCGCTGCGCCACCCCCTGTCGGTCGATACTTATGCCGAGAATACGCTGTCGGGCTGCAAGGCGATACTGGTCCGGCTGATCGGAGGTGAATCCTACTGGCCCTACGGCCTCGCCACGCTTAATGCGCTAGCCAAACGAGATCATATCGCGTTGGCGATACTACCAGCCGACGGCCGTGACGACGCTCGTCTCGACGAACTTTCAACATTGCCGGTTTCGACGCTCCGGCAGCTGTCAGCTCTGTGTGAGGCAGGCGGCGCCTTAGCTGCTCAGGCTGCCCTATCACAGCTTGCTTTGTCGGCCGGGCTATATGCCGGCCCCGTGGTCGGCGAGAAGATCGTACCGGAATGGGGTTTCTACGATCCAGGCCTCGGGGTACTCAAAACATTGCCTCAGAACGACCGTCCTGAGGTGGTTGTCACGTTCTACCGCTCGTATCTTACTGCCGCCGATACCGAACCGGTTGATGCGTTGATCGCAGCACTGCGCTCGGAAGGTTTCGCCGCGTATGGTGCTTTCGCATCATCGCTCAAAGCGCCCCATGCCGCCGCTTGGCTTGCCGACCAACTGGGAAGCCGTCCCCTCGCCGCGATTGTGAATGCGACGGCGTTTTCGATACAGGATGGAGCTGGCAGGACACCGTTTGACGGATGTAGCTGCCCGGTGTTCCAGGTGTCGCTATCAACCGCACGACGACGTGACTGGCGAGAGGCGGAGCGAGGACTATCACCAGCCGATCTTGCCATGCACGTCGCGCTACCCGAAGTCGATGGCCGGCTGTTCGCGGGTGTTGTCAGTTTTAAGTCAGCCGGACAACGCGACCCGGACCTGCAGTACTCCCGCTTTGAACATCGCGCCCATTGCAATCGTGTGGCCGCAGCTGCTGGCCGTATCACCGCCTGGCACCGTCTGGCCGTCACACCGGCGGCAGACCGGAACGTTGCGATCGTGCTTTCAACCTATCCCGGCAGAACCTATCAGATGGCCCACGCGGTGGGGCTCGATACGCTTGCTTCAACGGAGGCTTTGCTAACCGATCTTGCATGCGAAGGGTATTCCGTCACCGATTGCCAGGACCTTGGCCAGGTCTTAATGCATAATACCATAGAGTGGCCTGTTTCAGACTATCTCGACGCGTTAGACCGTCTACCTGAACCTCTGCAGGCATCCCTGAAGGAAGCATGGGGCGAGCCGGAAGGAGACCCGGCATATCGCAACGGCTACTTCCGGTTCTCCGCGATCCGGTACGGCACCGCCCTTGTCGCGCTTCAACCTGAACGCGGTGAAATTGGCTCACGCGGCGACGACTACCATGACCTGTCTCGAACACCGCGCCACGGCTATGTCGCCTTCTACCTGTGGCTCCAAGAACTGGCTCCGGATGCTCTAATTCATATGGGTGCCCACGGCACTCTCGAATGGCTACCGGGCAAATCGGTGGCGCTGTCTGAAACATGCTGGCCTGAAGCGCTGGTCAACCAGCTTCCTGTTATCTACCCGTTTATCGTCAACGATCCAGGCGAGGCGGCGCAGGCCAAACGGCGCATCGGCGCGGTGACACTGGGCCATATGCCGCCACCGCTCACGGATGCCAAGCTGCCCGATCAACTTGTGCGGTTGGAACAGTTGGTCGACGAGTACTCCAATGCGGACGGGTTCGACCCGGCTCGTCGACAACGTCTGGTCGGAGAAATCCGCGACGAGGCTCGAACCGCCGGCGTCGAGGAGGATCTTGGGCTGTCCCATGACGCTTCGGCGGCGGAAGCTATCACCCGCATTGATCGCTTCGTTTGCGACATCAAGGAGAGCCAACTCGGCGAAGGACTGCACGTCCTCGGACGCGGCGAATACGGGGCTGCCGAACGGGGTGCTCTGGTGACAGCACTTTCGGGTGGCCGTATCGAGCCAGGACCGGCGGGCTCCCCCTATCGCGGCCGCTCCGACGTGCTGCCGACTGGACGCAATCTCTTTTCCGTCGATCCCCGCGCTGTACCAACCCCAACAGCTCACGCTCAGGGCATCAAGCTCGCTGAGGAGCTCGTCCGGCGCCATCTTCAGGATCACGGCGATTGGCCCAGAGGTCTCGTCGTCGACTTATGGGGCTCGGCGACGATGCGGACCGCTGGCGAGGACTTCGCCATGGCTCTGCATCTGGCCGGCCTAAAGCCGACCTGGGATCATAGCTCGGGTCGCGTGACAGGGTTCGAGGTGCTCGCGTTAGCGCTCATTGGCCGGCCGCGAATTGACGTAACATTACGCGTTTCTGGTCTCTTTCGAGATATCTTTCCAGGCCTCGCACAACTCTTCGAAGCTGGCGCCGAAGCACTCTCCAAGCGCGACGAGACGCGAGAAGACAACCCATATCTCACGCTGACCGCTCGGGTGTTTTGTCCGAAACCCGGCGAATACGGTCTTCGCATGGATAGTCTTGTAGATGACTTTACGACCGCTGCAAGAAATGCAGCGGCTGAATCCTGGCTTGCCGCGTCGAGCTGGGCACTTGGAACCGATGGTATTGCTCGCGCGGACCGTGCTGGGATCGAGGGGCGGGTTAAATCGGCTGAGGCCTTCGTCCATACTCAGGATCTACCGGAAACCGATCTGCTGATGGCGGCAGATTACGCAGCGCATGAAGCCGGCTTCGCCGCCGCCGCGCATCGTCTCTCCGAGGATTCTTCGCAACCCACACCGGCACCCGCACTTTATCACCTTGACGCAACCCGGCCCGGCGCACCCCGCTCTCGCTCGCTTACGGAAGAGATCGCCCGCGTCGTTCGTTCCCGCGCAGCGAATCCAGATTGGGCGGACGGAATGATGTTGCACGGTTTCCGTGGCGCCGCAGAGATCGCTGCCACACTTGATCACATGGCTGCTTTTGCGCACCTCTCCGATTCCGTACCGGCGCATCTGTTCGATCTCTACCATGAGGCGACGCTGGGGCGCAGTGAGGTCGTCGAATTCATGGGACGCGAAAATCCCATGGCGCTAGCAGCTCTGCGTGGGACTTTCCAGCGATTACGCGAGGCGCAACTGTGGGTGACGCGGCGCAATTCCATTGTTGCATCCTTGGGGGACGGGCCATGAGCCGGTTCGAGATAAAGAATTGGTGTCCGGGGGCGCTGCGACCCATGCTGTCAGGAGACGGCCTGGTCGTTAGGATACGGCCGCACGGTTCAGCGCTGTCCCCGGCTCAGGCAGCGGGTATCGCCAAAGCCGCTGCTAAACATGGCAATGGTCTTATCGACCTTACCAGCCGTGCCAATCTACAGCTACGCGGTGTCGATCCCAGCAGTCACGGTGAACTGCTGTCCGATCTCGCGACACTTGCGTTGATTGATCGAAACGTGACCGCCGAAACCCGTCGCAATATTATCGTTACACCCTTTCGCTGCGAACGACACGGCCCCGAGACAAGTGAACTCGCGTCCGCGTTGGAAGAAGTCCTCGACCGCGCACCGGATCTACCGAGCAAATTTGGATTCGCTATCGATACCGGCAAAGCCCCGGTACTCCCTGAAGTTTCAGCCGATATCCGTCTGGAGCGGACTGCTTGCGGTCAGCTCATAGTGCGAGCGGATGGCGCACCCCTCGGCTCATTCGTGGCGCGTTCCGAAGCGCCTGAAGCCGCACTGGCACTTGCGTCCTGGTTCGCTAAATCTGGGGGTGTGCAGGAGGGTCGAGGCCGAATGGCAAAGCATCTTGCCAACGGAGCTCGCCCGTCGAATGCACAGGACTGGAACGCCTTGCCGGCGGCATCGACCCCAACGCCTGCACCGGGACTACACGACGAGGGGTTTTTCGTTGCCGCCGAGTACGGACAGCTTCATGCAGAGACGCTTGGCAAGTTTGCCGATATGGGTAGAGAGATACGCCTCACACCGTGGCGCATGCTATTCTTGCACGGCATATCCGATGTGCCGGATGCCGAAGGCCTCATAACGAAAGCGGATGATCCGCGGCTCAACACGACCGCCTGCACTGGAGCACCTGGCTGTCTGCAGGCGCATGCGCAAACGCGGGAGCTCGCGCGGGCACTAGCACCGCATGTGCCGAAGGGTAGTCATCTGCACGTCTCCGGGTGTGCCAAGGGTTGCGCTCATCCCACGCCAGCTACCGTTACGTTATGCGCAACACGCGAAGGGTTTGATCTGATCCAAAACGGCCGGGCGTGTGACCGGGCTCACCGGGCCAACCTCACAGAAGAAGAAATCCTATTGTTACCGCATTCACTCTTCGAGGCATCGTAATGCCGCACACGTTCGAGACAGATGGTCGCAAAATCTACCAGCAATCCTTTGCCATGATCCGCGCCGAAGCCGACCTCTCGAGGTTTAGTGAAGAGGAAAATGGGGTGGTCACCCGCATGATACATGCGGCTGGCATGGTCGGCCTTGAGTGCCACGTACTCTTCACACCTGGAATGGCGATCTTGGCCCGGGGCGCATTGGAGGCTGGGGCGCCAATCTTGTGCGATGTTCGGATGGTGAGTGAAGGAATTACACGTTCGCGCCTTCCAGCAAACAACACAGTGATTTGCACCTTGAACGACTGCGGTGTCCCCGAGCTCGCAGCAAAGATGGGGACGACCCGCAGTGCTGCGGCGATAGAGCTATGGCGGCCTGATCTGGCTGGCGCTGTTGTCGCGATCGGCAATGCGCCGACAGCTCTGTTTCATCTGCTGAATATGTTAGAAGATCCGAGCTGTCCACGGCCGGCCGCTATCGTCGGCTGCCCGGTCGGGTTCGTGGGAGCCGCTGAATCCAAAGACGCATTAATTTCAAACCCGCCCGCACCAGCGCTCATCGTCGAGGGACGTCTTGGTGGATCTGCAATTACGGTTGCAGCCATCAACGCTCTCGCAAGCCGAAAAGAATAAAGAAATAGCCAATGGGTAAAATCATCTGCGCGGGGCTTGGTCCCGGCGCCCCAGATCTCATCAGCGTCCGGGCGGACCGGCTGATCCGCTCGTCGCGGCACGTTGCCTACTTCCGCAAGAAGGGGAAGCAGGGCAACGCGAGACGCATCGTCAAGGATATGCTGCCAGCCGACTGCATCGAGTACGCGATGGAGTATCCCTTCACAACCGAGCTGCCATTCGACAGTCCAGAATATATCGCGCGACTAGCCGCATTTTATGACGACTGGACGGAACGCCTCGCCGATCTGGCGGAAAGCACGGACCTGGTGGTGCTGTGTGAAGGCGATCCATTGTTCTACGGCTCCTTTATGCACCTTTACATCCGGCTGCAGGGCCGGGTGGAGGTGGAAATCATTCCAGGTGTTCCGAGCATGGTGGGGTGTTGGAATGTTACCGACCTACCGATGACCTGGGGCGATGATGTTCTCGCGGTTTTAATGGGCACGCTTGCCGAGGATGATCTTGTCCATCATATGTACGGCGCGGATGCGCTGGTGATCATGAAGACCGGACGCAATCTGCCCAAAGTACGTCGAGCACTGGAGCGCGCTGGCCGGCTGGAAGACGCCTGGCTGGTCGAGCGCGGGACAATGCCGGGCGAACGGATCGCACGCCTCGCCGAGGTTGAAGCCGCGGACTGCCCCTATTTCGCAACTGTTCTGGTTGCCGGCCAGGGGCGACGGCCAGAGGCCGCGGAATGACCGGTTGGCTCATCATTGCCGGGCTTGGTCCGGGTTCAGATGAGCTGATGACGCCAGAGGTTTCGGCGGCCTTGGATGAGGCTTCCGATATCGTCGGATACAGCACCTATGTCGATCGCTTGAAACCGCGCCTCGGTGTAGCACTGCACGGTTCGGATAACCGCGAGGAATTGAAGCGCGCGCGCGATGCGCTTGCGCTGGCGGAAGATGGACGCAACGTCGTTATCGTCTCCTCCGGCGATCCGGGTGTGTTCGCCATGGCGGCAGCAGTATTCGAAGCAATAGAGGGCGAGCCGCGCTGGCAGAAACTCGACATCCGCGTACTGCCCGGGATCACCGCCATGCTCGCGGCGGCTGCCGCTGCGGGTGCTCCGCTCGGTCATGACTTCTGCGCTATCAACCTTTCCGACAACCTCAAACCGTGGGAACTAATAGAGCGCCGGTTGCGCCTCGCGACAGAGGCTGATCTTGCCCTGGCACTTTACAATCCCCGCTCAAAGTCTCGCCCGCAGGGATTTGCGAAAGCGCTGGGCGTATTGCGGGAAGCGTGCGGAACCGAGCGCCTCGTGACATTTGCACGGGCCGTGTCGACGCCGGAGCAGACCATCGTCACGGTCGAGCTGGGCGAGGCTGTGCCGGAAATGGCCGACATGCAGACCGTGGTGATCGTTGGAAGCTCCTCTACGCGCCGGGTTGGGAACTGGATTTACACACCGAGGCGCGCCGTATCATGAGTTCGACGCAACCAGTCCATCACCTCGGCAACTGTTGTAACGGCCTGACGCGCCGGCAGCGGCGGCCGGTCCACCATGATGACAGGCAGACCAAGATACCGCGCGACATCGAGCTTGGCGCGCGCGGCATCGCCACCGGCATTCTTGGTGATCAGCCATTCTGTGTTGTGGGATCGCATAAGATCGAGGTCACCTCGATACGTAAACGGACCGCGAGCTGCTACGAGATCGGCATTGGGAAAGGGCAGTGGTTCGTCAGGCACATCAATTACGCGGACCAGATAATGGTGCTGCGGAGCGGCTGCAAAAGCGTCGAGCTGGCGCTTGCCGATGGCAAGGAAAACACGGGCGGGCTTGTCAGGCAGAGTGGCGGCGGCTGTGGGGATGTCCGCCACTCGGTGCCACAGATCACTCTCGACGGGTTGCCACTGTGGGCGTTCGATTGCAATCAGCGGCACTCCGGTTTCGGCACAGGCGGCAATCGCGTTGCGGCTCATTTCAGCGGCGAATGGATGGGTCGCGTCGATGACCTGGCTGATACCTTCGTTACGCAGGAAAGCAATCAGGCCGGTAATGCCTCCAAATCCGCCAACGCGGACCGGCAGTGGTTGCGGCTGCGGGTTTCCAGTTCGGCCGGCATAAGAAAAAACGGCCTTCAGCTCAGCGTCAGCCAAGGCGTAGGCCATGCGGCTCGCCTCGGTCGTACCTCCGAGAAGCAGGATATGCGTCATGGCTGAACCGTGGTTGTCGATCATAGGTCTTGGTGAAGATGGCCTAATTGGGCTGACCTCGGCAAGCAGAGCCGCACTTGACGATGCTGACATCGTCTTTGGCGCGCGAAGACATCTTGCACTTGTTGAAGCTGGGGCGCGCGGCCAAGAGTGGCCAGTGCCGTTCTCAATCTCGCCCGTATTGGCGTTACGCGGGCAGCGTGTGGCGGTTCTCGCCTCCGGCGATCCCTTCTGGCACGGTGTCGGGGGCAGCCTCGCAAACCACCTTAGCGCAACCGAATGGAGAGCGTTTCCGCAGGCTTCC
>Ga0209013_10003684_pt1 | contig 13548 bp, 10 predicted proteins | sample Cruoilmetagenom2_FD_187291 | JGI IMG/M metagenome (GOLD analysis project Ga0209013, IMG submission 187291) | Oil polluted marine microbial communities from Coal Oil Point, Santa Barbara, California, USA - Sample 2 (SPAdes) (version 2) | ecosystem: Environmental > Aquatic > Marine > Oil seeps ... | reverse complement strand
CATGATTTTGTCAGTGCGAACTCTGCTCTGCTTCCCTCTGCAGCCGCTCTGCCGTCTTTTCACGTGTAAATCTCTGGTAGGTTATGCCACGCGCATAGGCTTTCTCGGTCATGTACAACAACGACCGTTTAAAGCGCTGATGCAAGACAGGAAAATCGATCAACTGACGAAGCTTGCCATGTTCGTCGAACAGGAGGATGGATGGTGCGTAACTCAATTCTAACTCTTCAGACCATTGTGAAGGTGTCGATGATTTGCCGTCAGGTTTTACCAGCTTTGAAACAGCATCATTCATATCGAGTTGTACGACCTGGAATTGCTCAAGCATATCTCGTATACCCGAATCACTTAACACATCCTTATGCCACTCACTGCAGGCGTCACAACTATTGCGTTCGAATAGAATCATTAGTGGCTGGTCTGCCGGGAAAGCATTTCGCGCCAGTACATAAGGTGGTTTTTCAAATAATGGATCAGATTCAAGTCCACCTGTCTGTTTATTGACTTGCTGCTGAGCTGCACTCCATTTGCGGAATGAGATCTGTTGATAGTGGCCACCAACTACATAGTCGAGCGCCAGTCTGAAACGTGCTGGATCGTAATAACCTCCAGCTTTGAACACACGCTTTCCATCCGCACCATAAAATATGACTGTCGGTGTGTACTGAACGCCCTGGGCTTTGACGAATTCCTTGGTGCTAACTGTATTACCATCCAGATCTACGATCTCGTTATCACTGAACATATCCAGGCCAAGCATGTCGAAGTTTTGCTGAATGCTTGTGACAATGTCTGATTGCTGCAGTGTGGTATCGATGAAAAGCTTGCAGTAGGAACAGCCGTTGGTCTCGTAATTGACGATCAACCCCTTCTTACCGGCCGCAAGGGCATCCTCCAGATACTCCTGCATGTTGGGCGACAGACTGGTATCGAGGAACCAGTCGGGTAGCTCTATTTGCAGGATTTCGGAATCGTCGAAATTCTTTAGTTCGGAGGGTGTGGCGGCAGAAGCGGATGAAAACACGCTGAACAGAGCAGTGAGTAACAATACCTGTTTAACCAGTAAGCAGAACTTAATCATCATTTATTTCTTCTTAAACACCAGATCCCACACACCATGTCCCAGGCGCTGGCCGCGCTCCTCGTACTTGGTGACAGGCCTATGTACCGGTCTGGAGGCAAATCCACCATCCGTGATTGTGTTTTCCAGTGCCAGTTCAGCATTAAGGACTTCCAGCATCTGGTCTGCATAGTCCTCCCAGTCTGTTGCCATATGCAGAATGCCACCGTGTTTCAATCGTGATACTGCCATCTGTATGAATGCTGGCTGGATCAGTCTGCGTTTATTGTGCTTTTTCTTGTGCCAGGGGTCAGGGAAGAAAATCAGAAGACCACTCAAACTGTCTTCGGCAATATTATGCTCCAACACTTCCGTACCATCAGCGCAGGCCAGTCGTACATTGAGAATGTCGTCCTCATCGAGTTCACGCATCAGGCGGCCGACGCCGGGCCTGTGAACCTCAACACCAAGGAAGTCTATTGCGGGATCTCTCGCTGCCTGCATCTTCAGAACGCGGCCATCACCAAACCCGAGCTCCAGTATCACAGGGGCCTCACGGCCGAATAGTTCGGCAAGATTCCACTTGCCCTGGTTGGGGTCGAGGCCATAGGTAGGCCATAGACGTTCAAAGGCATCACGTTGCGCAGGTGTGAAACGACCTTCTCTTCTGACGAAGCTGCGAATTTTACGGTTTTGTTCAGGGGGCTTTTGTTCGGACATTGGGTAAGTCTAGCAGGGCGATGGGTTTTGTGTGGATGTGGTCAGCATAAAATATCGCCGCGGGGGCGCGCCTCCCACAACACACCTCATAATTGAATAGAAGTGGTAACCCTTGTGGGAGGCGCGCACGCGCGGCGATTACACCTCAATCAATACATCATAATTTGATATTAAGACACTGATACAAAGACATAAGATTTACTAGACATGCCATAAAACGGGTGTATAGTGTCATTCAGTGCACTGATATCTCGAATAATAAAAACAGTAGAGATCGATCCGGAACACCCACCGCTGATCGATTACAACTGACACCTGACTGCCTTTCCAGGCAGGAAATAGGTGGCCCCTGATGATAAGGGCATTAAAGGAGGTAGAGAGATGCAGTTCAGTGACTGGCTTCGTGCGAAGCTGATTGACTGGCTGAACTTCGAGCCGGACCACCCGGCAGATGGTCTGAGTGACTTTGAGCGACTTAGCGACGAGATCAGGCCAGGCGATATTCTTCTCGTTGAAGGCCGCAGCCAGGTCAGCCGCATCATCAAAACCATTACCCAAAGCCCCTGGTCGCATGCCGCGATCTATGTCGGCCGCCTGCGCAACATGGAAGTCCCCTCACACCGCACACGTGCACGTGGATTTACCGATCAGGATGAAAATTCTCATTTGATTGTAGAAGCCATCCTCGGCAAAGGCACCATCGTTTCGCCTCTGGAACACTACCGGCACTTCCGTGTGCGTATATGCAGGCCGATAGGTTTATCACGTGCCGACCGGGAGCAGATCATCGGCTTCGTCATCGACAAACTTGGCACCGATTACGACCTGCGCCAGGTACTCGATCTGGCACGCTTCATGTTACCGTATGAAATTATCCCTCGCCGCTGGCGCTCCAGCCTGTTCCGTCACAACGCCGGTACACAGACACGCACCGTGTGCTCAACACTCATAGCAGAGGCCTTTGAAAAGGTCGGCTTTCCTATCCTGCCCGTCGTACTCGATGACGATGATGGCAAGAAATTGTTCAAGCGTAATACACGCTTGTTCACACCACAGGATTTTGACTTCTCACCCTACTTCGACATCGTGAAATTTCCCTTCCACAGCATCAGGGAAATCTCCGCATACCATTTGCTGCCGTGGCATTCGCATGAAAACCGCGACAGCCTGCCTGAACAAGTTGCCTTGCCTGCTGTCTCAAACAGGAAGACATCTGTAAATGATGCCGATATATGGGAGTATCTACAGGGCTTGCCACTGATTAAACGTTTCAGAACCAGCGGCTAGTCACAAAGTTAAGAGAGGACGAGATCATGTGGTTGCTTGCATCGATTGCTGTACTTCTGGGACTTGCGTATTTCCGCCACCCACCTGCGGTATGGGTACCCATCTTGGCTGGCTGGCTCATCCTGTCTGCCATATTCGATCTGTTGAGCACGCCGACTGCACTGCTGTTGCTGCTATTACTTGGCATCATTGCGACACCTCTGTTTATTACAGACATGCGCCGGTCGTTGATCAGCAATCGGCTGCTCAATGTGTTTCGCAAACAGCTGCCCGCCATGTCGAGCACCGAGCGCGAAGCACTTGAGGCCGGGACGGTCTGGTGGGATGGCGAACTGTTCTCCGGCAAGCCTAACTGGAATCGTTTGCAGTCTACCCCTGAGGCCCGGCTCAGTGTTGATGAACAGGCCTTCATCGATGGTCCCGTCGAAGAACTGTGCGGCATGATCGACGACTGGCAGGTCACCGAGCATGACAAGGACCTATCTGCTGATGTCTGGGCGTTCATGCGCGAACAGGGATTCTTCGGCATGATCATCCCGAAAAAGTACGGCGGTCTGGAATTCTCTGCTTTGGGGCATTCCAGCGTAGTCGCCAAGGTTGCGAGTCGCAGTATCACTGCAGCTGTTACTGTCATGGTGCCCAATTCACTGGGTCCGGCCGAGCTGCTGCTGCACTACGGTTCAGAAGAACAGAAAGACTATTACCTGCCTCGCCTTGCCATAGGTGAGGAACTACCCTGCTTCGCACTGACTGGACCAGAGGCCGGATCCGATGCCGGCGCCATGCCGGATCGTGGTGTCGTAGAGCGCGCCGACTTTGGCGACCAGAAAGATGTACTCGGCATCCGTCTCAACTGGAACAAACGCTACATCACGCTCGGTCCGGTGGCGACTGTACTGGGTTTGGCATTCAAACTTTATGATCCCGACCAGCTGCTTGGTGATAAAGAATCACTTGGTATCACCGTAGCCCTGATTCCGACCGATACTCCAGGTGTGACTATCGGCCAGCGTCATAATCCCTTGAACATTCCGTTCCAGAACGGTCCCAATTTCGGTAATGATGTGTTTATTCCGATGGACTGGGTAATCGGTGGTGAGCAGCGCATTGGCCAGGGCTGGCGCATGCTGATGCAATCGCTGGCCGTTGGCCGCTCGATCTCCCTGCCTGCATTGAGCACCGGTGCCGGCAAACTGATGGCCGCGACGACCGGTGCCTATGCGCGCATCCGCAAACAGTTCAAACTGCCTGTCGGCTACTTTGAAGGCGTCGAGGAGCCACTCGCCCGCATCGCTGCCTATGCCTATATCAATGATTCCGTGCGCTGCCTGACGACAGTTGCAGTGGATATGGGTGAGAAGCCCGCAGTGTTGTCGGCCATCGCCAAGTACAACACGACCGAACTGATGCGCAAGGCAATCAACGACGCCATGGACATTCAGGGTGGCAGTGCAATCTGCCTCGGTCCACGCAACCTGTGGGGACGTTTCTATCAATCCATACCGGTCGGCATCACCGTCGAAGGCGCCAACATCCTTACGCGCAGCCTGATCGTATTCGGTCAGGGTGCCATACGTGCACACCCCTATGTCTTTAAGGAAATGGAGGCAGTGCAGAACGAGGACAAACATCAGGGAGCACGGGATTTTGATGAGGCCTTGTTCGGCCATATCGGTTATTTTATCAGCAACCTGTCACGCAGCCTGATCCTGGCAATTACTGATGGACATCCAGCACAGGTGCCTTATGGCCCGACGCGACGTTATTACCAGCAGCTGTCACGCTTGAGCGCGGCCTTTGCACTGGCCGCTGATACCTCGCTGATGCTGCTGGGCGGCAGCCTGAAGCGGCGTGAGCATCTGTCCGGCAGGCTGGCCGATGCACTCAGCAACCTCTATCTCGGTTCGGCTGTACTGAAGCATTATCAGGACCAGGGTGAGCAGACTGCGGATATGCCGCTGCTGCACTGGAGCATGCAGCATTGCCTGCATGAAACGCAGGAAGCCCTGCTCGAGTTGTATCGCAATCTGCCGGTGAAACCGGTGGGACTGCTGCTGCGCATCGTCAGTTTCCCGCTTGGCAGACGCTATGCAAAACCGGGCGACAGGCTGACTCACCAGGTTGCCCGACTGCTGCTGCAGCCATCGGAGGTGCGTGAACGCCTGGTCAACGGCATGTTTCGCAGTAAGGATACCTCCGAGGCCACCGGCCGGCTCGAAGATGCGCTGCGACAGGTCGTTAATACAGAGGCGCTGGATAAGCGGCTGCAGAAAGCATTGCGCGGGAAGCTGTCAGAGGGCAGCAGTGAGGAAGATATACTGGCTACCGGGATAGCTGATGAAATCATTAGCGCTGACGAGGCCGACATTTTGCGCAATGCCTGGGCAGCAAGAAGTGATGTCATTCAAGTGGATGATTTTGCGCCGGAAGAAGGGGCGGTCAGGAAGGCGCAGGGGGCGGCTTTGAGGAGTGTGAAGTAAAAATGCTTCGGTCTAGTCGGAAAACATTAATCGCGACAGACTGTCGCTCCCACAGGGGAATACAAAGGCTTTCGGAGTCGCACCGTGGGGACGCAATTATCGCCATGGGCCATCTCTCCCACAGAGACAGGAAAAGCTCTCGGTGCAGCACCGTGGGAGCGATTGCCAATCGCGATTGGGTTTAGCATTTATTAAGGAAGAATCATGATCAGAGGCAGACCCGTATTCATCGTCGACGGCACTCGCAGCCCGTTCCTGAAGGCACGCGGCAAACCGGGACCGTTCACAGCTGCAGACATGGCCGTTGCAGCAGGCAAACCATTGCTCAACCGCATGCCGTTTGCAAATGATGTTTTTGACGAAGTTATTCTCGGCTGTGTCATGCCCGGCCCGAATGAAGTCAACATTGCGCGTATTGCGGCACTGCGCCTTGGCTGCGGCGAGACGACGCCGGCATGGACGGTGCAGCGCAACTGCGCGTCCGGCCTGCAGGCTCTGGACTCGGCTGCGCGCAACATCGCCATGGGTGAGGCCGATCTGGTACTTGCCGGCGGTGTCGACACAATGAGCCACGCCCCGGTGTTGCTCAACGACGCAATGGTCGGCTGGTTGTCTGACTTTGCCCGTGCCCGCTCGGTCACGGATAAACTCGGCGCCATTGCCAGACTGCGCCCGGGATACTTCAAACCCATTATTGGCCTGCTCTGCGGCCTGCACGATCCGGTCGTTGATCTGTCCATGGGCCAGACTGCTGAAAACCTCGCCCATCAGTTCAAGCTCACACGTGAAGAAATCGACAGCTATGCCCTGCTCAGCCAGCAGCGCCTTGCTGCTGCGATCGACAACGGCCATCTCGAGGAACTGGTTACGATCTATGACCGCAAGGGCAAACACTATGATGAAGACGATGGCCTGCGGCGTGACTCCAGCATGACGAACCTGGCTAAACTGAAGCCTGTGTTCGATCGACATTATGGCAAGGTTACCGCCGGCAACAGTGCCCAGGTCACCGATGGCGCAGCATGGCTGGTACTGGCCAGCGAAAAGGCCGTCAAAGAGCACGACCTGCCGATACTTGGCCGATTGCGCGACACGCAGTGGGCCGCGCTGGATCCGGCCGTCATGGGACTCGGCCCGGTGCATGCGATGACACCCTTGCTCAAACGCCGGCGTCTGAAGATGGAAGACATCGACTACTGGGAGATCAACGAGGCCTTTGCTGCACAGGTACTTGCCTGCCGCAAAGCCTGGACAGACACAAGCTACTGCCGCGACAAGCTGCAACTGCGCAATGCATTCGGCGAACTGGATATGGATAAGCTCAACATTGATGGCGGCGGCGTCAGTATCGGCCACCCTGTCGGTGCCAGTGGTGCGCGTATCACATTGCATCTGCTCAATGTCCTGAAACGCAACGATAAGACTCGTGGTGTCGCATCATTATGTATCGGCGGCGGCCAGGGCGGTGCAGTGCTGGTGGAGCGTGACAATGTCTGATAACAACACGAACAAACACTGGCAGCTCGAAACCGACAACGACAACATTGTCTGGCTAACGCTGGATCGGGCTGACGAGAATGCCAACTCCCTGTCCAGAGAGGTGCTGCTGGAACTCAAAGAAAACCTTGTGACCATGCAAAAGAATCCACCACGCGGCGTGATCTTCCGCTCCGGAAAACCCAGCGGCTTTATCTTTGGCGCTGATGTCAGGGAATTCCTCGAGTTCGATACCCTCGATCAGGCCCGTGAACTGATCAAGCGCGGCCAGTCCATCATGGACCAGGTGGATGCCTTGCCCTGTCCGACGCTGGCCATGATCAATGGCTTCTGTCTGGGCGGTGGCACGGAGCTGGCTCTGGCCTGCGATTACCGCGTTGCCGGTGATGATGCACGCATCGGCCTGCCCGAAATCAAGCTTGGCATTTTTCCCGGTTTCGGCGGCGTGGCGCGCTCGATCCCGCTACTCGGTGCGCCGGCCGCGATGGACATGATGTTGACCGGGCGCGTACTGTCGGCACGCGCAGCAAGGCGGATCGGCCTCGTTAATGTAGTGGTACCAGGACGGCAGCTGCAAACAGCTGCCCGCGAAACTATACTGAAAAAACCCGCCAGGCAGGAGCCCAGGTGGTATCTGCGTCTGGCCTCAAACAGCCTGGTGCGCCCACTGCTGGCACGCTATCTGCGTAAACAGGTTTCTGCAAAAGCAAGTCCGGAGCACTACCCTGCTCCCTACGCACTGATCGATCTCTGGAAGCGCTATGGCGACAACAAGAACGCCCTGCTGGCAGGCGAAGTACGCAATGTAAGTCAACTCGCAACCACAGCAACCGCGAAAAATTTACTGCGTGTGTACTTTTTGCAGGAACGGCTCAAGTCACTGGGCAAGACCAGGGACAGAACCTTGCCTGCCGTGAAGCACGCACACGTCATCGGCGGCGGTATCATGGGCGGCGATATCGCAGTCTGGTGTGCATCACGCGGACTCAATGTCACCGTGCAGGAGACACGCAGTGAAGCGATCGCGGGTATGCTGGGTCGCGCCGGCAAACTGTATTCGCGTAAGTTAAAACAGAAACATAAGATTACTGCCGCACTGGATCGCATCGTGCCGGATCCTGACGGCCAGGGGCTGGCCGATGCCGATGTCGTAGTCGAAGCGATCTACGAGAACCTCGATGCAAAGCATACCCTGCTGAAAGATATTGAACCCAAACTCAAACCCGACACCCTGATTGCCACTAATACATCGAGCCTGAAGCTCGAAGATCTGGATACCGTCATGAATAACCCCCAGCGGCTGGTCGGGCTGCATTTCTTCAACCCGGTTGCGCAGATGCCTCTGGTCGAAATCGTCATTGGTGAACAGACTGATTCCACCGTTGCAGAACGCGCTGCGGCCTTTGCCCACAAGCTCGGCAAATTGCCAATGCCAGTCAAAAGCGCACCGGGTTTCCTGGTCAACCGCATCCTGATGCCCTATCTGCTTGAGGCAGTGAAAATGGTTGAGGAAGACATCGCGCTGCAACATATCGACAGGGCCGCCACTGATTTCGGCATGCCAATGGGGCCGATCACACTGGCTGATACTGTCGGACTCGATATCTGTCTGTCAGTGGCAAATATCCTGTCCGAACAACTCGGTGGTGATGTCCCTCAATTGCTGGTCAAACATGTCGAGGCAAAAGAGCTGGGCAAAAAGACCGGCAAGGGTTTTTATGCCTGGAAGAAAGGCAAGCCAGTCAAAACGAAAACCGATGATAAAACACCACCGGCCAACCTGGCCGACCGCCTGATACTGCGCATGCTCAACGAATCAGTCGCCTGCCTGCGCGAGGGTATCGTCGAAGATGCCGATCTGCTCGATGCCGGCATCATCTTCGGCACCGGCTTTGCACCTTTCCGCGGCGGGCCCATGCAATACATCAAGGACAGAGGTGTTAAGGAGCTGCACGAACAACTGAGGCAATACAGTAGCCATCACGGAGAACGCTTCACACCTGATAAGGGGTGGGAGAATTTTGGGAGCATTATCTCTCAGGAGTGAACCATGCTGATGTATACCCGCGTTAAACATGATCATTCATTGACCGTAGCCGACAATCGGGAGGACATCATTCATCCTGACCAGGCCAGTTCAATATTCGGTCTGTTTCTCGAGCGTGTACACCGCAGCCCCGGTCACTGTGCCTATCGCCAGTTCAATACACAGTCAGAGGAATGGGAGGATATCACCTGGCAGGAGATGGCCAACCAGGTTGTATTGTGGCACACCGGCATGGCTGCAGAAGGCCTCAATCCCGGCGACCGCGTAGCCGTCTGTATGCGCAACTGCCGCGAGTGGGTCACCTTTGAAATTGCTGCACAAAGCCTCGGCCTGGTCACAGTCCCTATCTACACCAATGACCGGCCGGACAACATGGCCTATATCATGGAAGACTCCGGCGTCCGCCTGCTGCTGGTCGACCACCAGGAACAATGGCAGGGCGTTGTGAATACGCGCAAGAAACTGCCTGAACTGATGCGTGTTCTGTGCCTGTCGGCAAAAGAGGACTGCGATGACGAGCGCTTGAGAGCGGTAAGCAAGTGGCTGCCGGATTCGGGTGAACTGGTCAATCGCTCCGGCAAGCCAGACAGTCTGGCCAGTATCGTCTACACATCCGGCACGACCGGTCGCCCCAAAGGTGTCATGCTGACCCATTTCAACATGATCTGGGATGCCTGGGCCGGGCTGCAGCACATCAAGGTCTATCCCGATGACCTCGCACTGTCCTTTCTTCCACTGTCGCATACGCTGGAGCGCACAATAGGCTACTACCTGACTATGATGGCCGGCGCTACAGTGGCCTTCAATCGTTCTATCCCGGAACTCGGCGAAGATTTGAAGATCATCAGGCCGACGATAATGATTTCCGTACCGCGCATCTTCGAACGCATCTACATGAAGATCCAGGATGGGCTCAAGGAAAAACCTGCTCCTTTGCGCGGGCTGTTCAAGGCCGCAGCATCAGCAGGCTGGGCACGATTCGAGGCACAACAGGGACGAACTCACAGCTTCTGGTGGAAGCCGTTCTGGCCGTTGTTTGAAAAACTGTTTGCAAGCCGTGTTCGGGATGCCTTCGGCGGGCGTCTGCGTTTCGCCATTTCCGGCGGTGCCCCACTTTCTTATCCCATTGCTAAAGTCTTTATTGCACTCGGCATCCGCATACAGCAGGGTTATGGCCTGACAGAAACCAGCCCGGTTATCTGCGTCAATAAAATCGAGGACAATCGCCCCGAAACGGTTGGTACGGTGTTTCGCGATGCCGAGGTACGCATTGGTGAAGACGATGAGCTACAGGTGCGCTCACCGGGTGTCATGCTCGGTTACTGGAACAACCATACTGCCACCTATCAGACCATCGATCCGGACGGCTGGCTGCACACCGGCGACAAGGCGCGCATCGATGATGATGGCCACATCACCATCACTGGCCGCATCAAGGAAGTCATCGTGCTCGCCAATGGTGAAAAAGTGCCGCCTGCCGATCTCGAAATGGCGCTTGCCGCCGACCCCTTATACGATCAGATCATGATCATCGGCGAGGGGCATTCGTTCCTGGCTGCACTGGTCGTGCTCAATCATGCCCAGCATGCGAAACTGGCCGACCAGCACAAGGAACTACATGGCGCGGACAAAAACTCGACCGAGTTCAAGGAGTACCTGCTGCAGCGAATCTTCCCCCTGCTGCATGACTTTCCCGGCTATATGCAGGTATTCGGAATCGCTGTCGTGAACGAATGCTGGACAGTTGAGAACGAGTTACTGACACCAACCCTGAAACTGAAACGCCATGCCATCATCGACCGGCATGAAGCAGAAGTGGATGAGATATATCAGGGCCATGACGCGCTTGATGGTTGATTGATCGAAATCAACGATGTCTGTCTTTATGTCCAGTAGAATGCAACGATTCTTTGAAGGCAAAGCCAAGGTTCGCACTCCATGTTGTATACCATAAAACGCTCTCTCCCAAATTCGCGATCACTAATTACTACTATTTTGTGCCTGTTATTAACTGGCTTGCCTGCTTATGCATTCGCCCAGTCCTCACCGATAGACAGCGAATCTGATATCCAAATTGAAGAGAATCGGCCCAGTGGAGATTTCTGGAAATACGAGGAACTCGATGAAGACCAGCATGGCGATGCGGTTAGCGAAAGCTTCGAATACGTTCTCAACAAGTCGCATCGCTTCGCCAACTGGGTAGATGGTTTTTTCGATAACGACCGTACTGTAGGCATCAAGAATGAGACTCGCCTCAAGCTCAGCGCCTGGGGATTCTGGGATGAAAACGACGTCTATGACGACTCGGATTTCAACTTCAATATCCGCGTTAAACTGCCGCGTGCCAAGAAGCGCGCCCAGTTAATCATCACCAATGAACCGGACGACGACATGGCCAACAGCCGCTCGGGCGGCGTGTTTCCGAATCCGGAGAGCAAGGACGAAACGACCGTCGGGTTCCGCTTTTTCGACATGATCGGTATCGGCAAAAAGATACCCGGCAAGTTCAGTACGGCTGTCGGCGTCGGCTTCAGCAGCGGCGATCCCAATTTTCGCATCGAACCGCGCTACATCTATACGCACGACTTCAGGATCTGGTCTACTACCTTCATGCAGAAAATTCGCTGGCATTCAGAGAACGGTTGGCGCAGCCTGACGCGCCTGGACTTCGACCGGGCGCTGGGTAAGAAATACTTCTTCCGCTCCAACAACGAGATCCTGTGGGAAGAGGAAGAGGACGATTTCGATGGCTACGAGTTCCGTCCGCGCCTGATACTGTCACGTCGCCTCTCCGGCAAGCAGGCCTTGTTGCTCGAGTGGAACAACATCGTCCGCAGCAAGCCGGACTTCGACCCGTATACCACCGCGCTAGCTGTACGCTACCGCCGCCAGATACTGCGTCCGTGGCTGTTCGTGGAGGTTGCACCGCAGGTCGCCTGGCGCAACGAGGACGACTGGGATGCCTCGGGAGGCATCTTCGCCAAGCTTGAGGTGCTCGCAAAGAAAACAGATAAGTAACACAGGAGAACACATGTTCGGCAATCCCTCTTTGATTACACGCATTGCCATTGGCAAGGCAATCGGATTCATATTCGGTCTGATCGGCTTCATCAGCCTGCCATACTTTCTACCGGATGCCGGTTGGATGCTACGCTGGGGCATTCTGTTATGGTATACGACACTCGGTGCAATCATCGGCGTGTTCGGTGTCTTCACCTACCACCCGATACTGAAGCTGCCATTCCCATGGTGGTTCCGCTCGACCATCGTTGGTGCATGGATGAACTTCGTGCTGGTCTTCTTCGCCTACGATGCCATGCAGGCAATGATGCACACCATGTTTGGACCGGATGGCGCACTCAGCTCACCATTCTGGTTCGTACTGGAAGGCGCCATCATTGGCTTCATTATTGGTTATTTCGCAACCCGTTTCGGTGGTGAAGGGAAAGAAACGGTTGGACGTTGAATGCATGTCATAAAACCGATTCGATGACTACTTATGGGCACACACCTTGATTTCGGTGGTAATAACACAAGGCATCGATGGCTCTATTCAATCCACCCACATATTGACGGAGCCTGTTGACCTGCCTATCAAGCGTGTCAACCTTTTGGCTTAAGTCCTGAATCTCTCCATTTTTACTAGCATTTTCATCTACTAAACTAGCCAGCTTACTCTCCAGATCAGTAATTCTTTGGTCATGGTTCGGAATCGAATTGATGCGATTGTCCACATAAGCTTTGGTTGGGATATAGTTATATCTTATTGCACCCTCTCCCAATGTTGTCGGGGTAGGGTCAGATGCAGATTGTCCGTATATCAAATGAGCATAATCTGACGTGCCACCACTCCCATAGTGACGCCTATTAATTACAAGTATCTCTGCGTTATCGGAAAAAGCAGTTCCGTTTGCACTAATCAGCCCAGCTTGTAGATTGTTGTCAGTCATTGCTGTTGTTGGCAGTACTATCAGAGATATGCCAATCAAAGAAATAATTCTCATCGCCCTTCCTCCTGCTAGATTCTAGTCTCTCAATCCTGTCACGAATGCTGAATAATCGAAATGGAAACATTTTGCGAACAATTGTGATATGACCGAGATAATAATCATGAATATGCATCCGGCCTGAATCGCATAATTGCGCTTTAATGCAATCCCTGGCGCACCGTGTTCTCCAGTCCCACCACCACAGTACGCGCACGTAGATGTGAGAACACACCGGCAGGAACCTCCATTGATTCTGTCTTCACTTTCTTCAGGGTACGTGCGTCATAGATCACGAGCTGGTCACCGTCATATCCGGCAATCCGGTCTCCGCCAACTGAAGAGCTGACATAGAGGTAGTCGCCTCGCGCAGTGTATTCGGGGAAATGTGAATGACCGAGTGTGCCTGCAACAGTCAGAGTCCTGAAAACTTCCAGAGTCTTCTTGTCTATGAACTGGATTTTGTTCGCA
>Ga0209013_10003683_pt1 | contig 13550 bp, 11 predicted proteins | sample Cruoilmetagenom2_FD_187291 | JGI IMG/M metagenome (GOLD analysis project Ga0209013, IMG submission 187291) | Oil polluted marine microbial communities from Coal Oil Point, Santa Barbara, California, USA - Sample 2 (SPAdes) (version 2) | ecosystem: Environmental > Aquatic > Marine > Oil seeps ... | reverse complement strand
CGTTGCAGACGAAAAGCGGAAAAGAGCCGGAATACGCGCATAAATCCTCCTGATATCCAGAAAATGCTGGTTGTGAAGCTGTACGGTATCGGGAACATGCTTCTTTTTATCCCCGCTTTAAGAGCACTGCAGGAAATGTATCCCAGGGCCCGAATTTCCATCCTATCCGATGGAAGGAACAATACGGATCTTCTGGAGGGATCCGGACTGTATGAAAAAATATTTCTCTACCGGCGCGAGGACGGCATCAGTCCGGACCTGATCCGGGACCTGAAAAGGGAAAACTTTTCCTGTGCCCTTTTTTCGTTTCCACTGAACGAACAGGGAATCGCCTGCAATGTCTCCCTTGCAGGCATTCCTTTTCTGATCGGACCGGCAGATTCGCCTGCAAAGGATTTTTTCACCCACCCGGTGGAAACCGGCCCATGGCCCCATGAGGTGGAAAAAAACATTCATCTCCTGGAACCGCTGGGCAGAATCAAGGCTTTTCGTGACGCGCAGATTCATCTAAGCCGGGAGGAATTGAATGCCGCCGCGGAAAGACTCGAGAAGATGAAGTGCGGCGAGATAATCGTCGGATTTCATCCCGGATCCTTTCCCGACATGGCGGCTAAACGCTGGCCGGCGGAAAATTACGCCGCCCTGGCCGATCGGCTTGTCCGGGAAACAGGGGCGACCATTCTTTTTTTCGGAAGCAGGGAGGAGCAGCCATTGAGTGAAGACATCGCCCGCAGGATGGCATCTCCCTCTCACATTCTGACAGGAAAGCTCTCCCTGCTGCACAGTGCGGCCATGATCAGGGGATGCACGCTTTTCATCAGTAACGACTCCGGTCTGATGCATGTGGCGGCGGCGGTATCCACCCCCGTGATCGGAATTTTCGGTCCCACCGATCCCCTTAAAAATGCACCGAGGGGGCCGGGTATCCGGATAGTGGTTCAGGCCGACCTGCCCTGTGTGCCCTGTTATCATTTCAGCCGCATCGCCTGTGATGATTTCGAGTGTATGAGGGCGGTTACAGTAGACCGGGTATTTCACGAGGCGGAAAAGCTGTTGACCCGGCGCTGGCACCGGGTTACTGCAGAAAAATAAAAAGAGGTCCATTATTGACACCCCCAGAGGAACAGAAAGCCCCCTCCCGTAAAGAAGGTCTCGGCCAAAAAATCGCCAGTGCCATGATATGGGACTACGGTGGATATACCCTTCTTATGCTTCTTGGGATGACACTGTCCATCGTGCTGGTGCGCTTCCTGGGAAAAGAAAAATACGCCATATACGCTTTTGTTATTAACCTGAAAGCCATGCTGATTCTCCTGGTTTCCTTTGGGATGGATACCTCTATCAGCCGATTTGTTCCCGAATGGATCTCCAGCGAAAAAAAAGGGAATGTCCGCTCACTTCTCGGAATCATTCTGAAATCCAGGGCGGCCATTTTGATTGTTCTCGCCATACCGTGCCTGCTCCTGGCCGGACCCATCACGAGAATCTTTCTTGATAAAGACATCTTTACCTGGTATGTCCGGCTGATGCCTCTTCTCATGGCGCCTGTCCTCTTCTACGGGCCGCTTCAGACCTTTCTTGTAACCCAGTACCGTCAGCGCTACATCAATATTTTCTGCTTCCTGTCCGCCTCGATCAACCTCATTATATCCGCCTGGCTGGCCGCCACCGGTTATGGGCCCGGCGCTGTAATCCTGGCTCTCTTTGCATCCGAATTGCTCCTTGTGGCAGCTTTCGCCAGAGAAACAAGATCCTTTTTCCCTCCGGCTGTTGAAAAAAAAGAAAAGGCCCTCCCCCTCAAGCGGCTATTCACCTTTTCATTCAATATTTATCTCTATTCGGTGATGCTTTTCGTCATGGGAAAAGGTCTTGATATCTTTCTCCTCGGCAAATTTCATGCGGATCTCGCTCAAATCACATACTATTCGATCGCATTCAGTTTTGCCTATTTTTCGATCAGCGCCCTGGACCGGGCGTTTTCCGGCGGCTTCATTGTACCTCTTATCACGGAACTCTACACCCGGCGTGAAGGGTATAAACTCCAGAAGGTCTTCAGCGGGGCCTTTCAGTTCATTTACATCTATGCCCTGCCGGTGACTATCGGGGGCCTGATTCTGGCGGGAGACCTGATCGGCATTTTGTTCGGCCGGGAGTACAGGATACCGGTCGGCAGGCTGGCAGCCGTGACCCTCCTCTATATGGTGATCACAAAATTCGGGCGCATATCCGCTTCCTTTATGACTGCCATGGACAGGGAAAAGCAGCTGATTTTTTCCCGTTTTATTTTTGGTATGGCCAATGTTGTTCTGAACCTTCTGTTGATTCCGCGATACGGGGCCATGGGAGCCGTCATCGGCACAGGAATCGCGGGTATTCTTGCCATCTGTTACGAAGCGCGGATTCTTGATAAGATTCTGCAGCCTTCTTACCCCGCAGGTTTCCTTCTGAAGGTCTTCGGAGCTTCCCTGGTCATGGGTATCACCGTCATGCTGGTCAGGAGCAGACTTGGCCCCGGAAGTATTCAGGCAACCATGGGCGCACTGGCTGCAGGCGTCATTGCTTATATACTTCTACTCATTCTCATCAAGCCGTTGACAGAAGAGGTGACCGAATTCCTCGGTAATCTCAAGCTTCCGGGCAAGCGGCTCATACTCTTACTTCTGAGGTAGATTGCATGGATATTGTCTGTCTTTCATCGGCCTACTGGGACGAACCCCTGTGGACCAATAAGCAGCATGTCATGTCGAGGCTGGCCCACTCGAACAGGGTGCTCTATCTGGATCCGCCCCTTTCCTGGATCGGTCTGCTTCGAAACAGGAAGAGTGTCCGAGGCCCGTGGGGGAGGTCTTTCCCCGCCCTTCGCACCAAAATGGAGGGACTGTCCGTTCTGAGCTTTCCCGTGCTTCCGCTGGAGCGGTTTGACCCTGTCAGCCGGATGAATTTGAGCATCTGCCGGTTCTTTCTCAACCGGGCTGTCAGGAAGCTCCATATGACCCGTCCCGTGATCTGGGTCTATAACCCCCTCTTCTGGAAAATTGCCGATAATCTGCCCCGTTCTCTCCTGTGTTACGATTGTGTCGATGATTTCAGCGCATTTCCTATCTATAAAAAGATAAAACAGCGTGTCATCCGGGAGGAAGAACGGCTCTGCAGGGCAGCAGACCTTGTCTTTACGACTTCCCAGCGGCTTTACACCGGCAAAAAGACGCTCAATCCCGCCACGTATCTCGTCTCCAATGTGGCGGATTTCAACCATTTCCACCAGGCCGGCAGGCCCGGCGTGATTCCGGAAGACCTTAAAAAAATTCCCGCCCCCCGGCTCGTGTTTGCAGGCGCCGTGAGCTCCTATAAACTGGACTTCGCGCTCCTCCGTTATCTGGCGGAGAAAAGGCCGTCCTGGCAGATCATATTGATCGGGCCCGTAGGAGACGGTGAATATGTCACCGACCTGGCCGGGGTGGAAAGCCTGCCGAATGTGCACCTCCTCGGTTTCAAACCCTATACCGAGATTCCGGACTTTCTCCGCGGAGCGGATGTGTTGCTTCTGCCCTACCGGATCTCGGAATATACCGAATCCATGATGCCGCTGAAGTTTCATGAATTCATGGCCACCGGAAAGCCCCTGGTGTCCACTCCCCTCCCGGCCCTGGCCGGGTACCGGTCTCTCCTGGCCGTAGGAGAAAATCACGGGGAATTCCTGGCAGCAGTGGAAAAGGCGCTTTCCGGTGAAAGGGACGAAATGAAAACACGCAGAATCGAAACGGCACGGGAAAACGATTGGGAAAAGCGGATCTCCACGCTTTTGCGGCATGTCCGGGAAGCCGTGGAAAAAAAGAGGCAGAAATGAAAATCGCCCTGGTCAGCCCCACATTCAGAATCAAAGGCGGTGTGGAGACCACCACCCTTTCCCTGATGGAAGCGCTTATGGAACGGGGACACGGGGTGAAACTTTTCACTTCGGAAATATCCCTCCAGGAATTTCCTGCACATCTCCGGGAAGCCACGCATGAACTTCACGCGGGAGGTCTGTTTTCCACTTTTCTGGACTGGCGCCGGGCCGGTTGGAAGCTCCGCTCTCTGCTTGAGGCATTTGACTGTATCCACTGCCAGAATCATCCCACCAATGTCTGGCTCTATTACTGTTTCAAAAAAGCCCGGAATCATCCGCCGGTTCTCCTGTTTTTGCATGAACCGCCGGCCCATCTTTACGGAGATATGGCACTGAAGCCTTCCTATGGGAAAAAACCCCGGTATTTTAAGGGAAGAATCAGGGAGGAGGGATGGAACGTGCTGCCTGCCATGATGCAGAAAAGCGTTTTCTACAGTCTCAGATACCTCTGTCCGGAACGGCTGGACCGTTTTCACAGGGAGATTGACGGGAGAGCCGTCCATGCTGCTGATCTCCTCCTGACGACCAGCCGCTATATACAGGAGAAGCTAAAGGGAATCTTCGGCCTTTCCTTCGAGGTCTGCGACCAGGGCATAAAAGTGCCCGCTGTCATCCACGCGGCCCCGGATCCTGACGGGAAAGAATATCTCCTGACGGTCGGAAGGCTTGAACCGCAGAAGAATACGGAAATGATCCTTCAGGCCATGAAAATTCTGTCGGACCGCGGGGCCTGTCTGAAGGTAAAGCTGAAAATCGTGGGATCCGGCACCGAAGCGGTGCGGCTCCAGCAGCTCTGCGGTGAACTTTCCCTGGAAGACCGGGTCGAATTTCTGGGATTTGTCAGCAGAGACATGTTGTGGCAGCTTTATGCCGGCGCAATGGCGGTCATTACGCTCCCCTTCAATGAACCCCTGGGCCTGGTTCCCATTGAAGCCATGCTCGCGGGAACCCCTGTCATTGTTGCTGAAGAAGGCGGCATGAAGGAAACCGTGCTGCATGAAGACACCGGATTATCCGTGGACCCCCGTAATCCCGGGAAGGTAGCGGAGGCCATCGAAAGGCTTTACCGTGACAGGGATTTCAGAAGGACACTGGCCGGGGCGGGCCGGAAGCACGCCTCTGCCCGTTTTTCCTGGGATGGTTTCGTCACCCGGATGGAAACATACTACAGCAAACTTGCGGAGTTGAGACATGAAGGTCGGCATTGATATTCGATCGCTTCAAACCGAGAGCGCCTACCGGGGTATCGGAAGATACACAAAGGCACTGATCGAGGAACTGGCGCAACAGGCAAATGACATGGATCTGGAATTTTATGCTTCCATCCACCGGCCGCTCCCGGAGCTCGGAAGAGATATGATACGGAAAATCGTTCCCCTCCGGAGGCCCGCCAGGATCACGACACTCTGGGACCAGATTCTCTGGCCTTCCCTTCTGAAAAAAAGAAAAGTTGATGTGTTTCATGCGACGGAATTCGCGCTTCCCTTCCTCTTCAGGGGGAAAAAAGTCCTGACCGTCCATGATCTGATTCCCATCACCATGCCGTCCGCTGTTCGAAACAGTCTATCAAACAGGCTGGTTTACCGGGTCCGCCACGCATCCATCAAAAAAGCCGACGGAATAATCGCTGTTTCGGAAAAAACAAGCGCCGACCTGCAACGCGAGCTGGGCATTCCCCGTGAACGCATCCGGGTGATACACGAGGGGGTGGCTGATCGTTATTTTCTTCCGGCGGACGAAGAAAAAAGACCAGCCGCGCGATCGAAGCTTCGCATCACCGGTCCCTATCTTCTTTATGTGGGAGGTTTTGATCCGAGAAAGAACATTCCGGCCATGCTCGATATTTTCCGTCTCCTTCGGGAAGACTTTCCCGGCCTTTACCTGGTCCTTGTGGGCAGGGAAACAGAGGGAGAAAAAAAATTAATCCACCTCGTCAAAGAAAAGGGCCTTATGTCCGGTGTTATCTTAACCGGATACGTTCCTGAAAAGGATCTGGTTCTCCTGTACCAGGGGGCGGAAGCGCTTCTCTTTCTTTCCCTTTATGAAGGGTTCGGCCTGCCGGCCGTGGAAGCCATGGCATGCGGGACGCCTGTTGTTTACAGCCTCGGAACGTCCCTGGAAGAAGTCGTGGGAGAAGGAGGTGTCGGTGTGGATCCCCGCAATCAGCGTGAGGCCCTCGCAAAACTTAAAATGCTGATGGAAAATCCGTCTTTCAGAGAGGAGATCGGAGAAAAAGGGAAGGAACGGGCCAAAACATTTTCCTGGCAAAATACAGCCCGGCACACTCTGGACCTTTATCGCGCACTCCTTGAAAAAGGGAAAGGAGCCTCTTCAGCGTCATGAAAATCGGGATCGATGCCAGAAGCATGCTCGGAGAAAGAACGGGTATCGGCCGCTATCTTGAAACCCTTCTTCCCCGGCTGGCGGAAATAGATTGTGAAAATGAGTATATCCTCTATTTCGACAGGTCTCTTTCGAAAGAAGAAGACCCTGTCCCCGGCCCGAATTTCCGCACCAAGGTGCTCGATGTGCCGGTAGCAAACAACTATTTCACATGGCTCCACTTCCGCCTCCCCTATGCGCTTGCCCGGGAAAAAGTAGACCTTTTTCATTTCCCTTTCTACACAATGCCCTTCCGGCGTCCGACTTACTCAGCAGTGGTTACCATGGCGGATATCAGTTACCAGACCCACCCTGAATGGTATTCCCTGAAGAGCAGAATAGCCATGCGGCCCTTCTCCCGCCTGGCCGCCCGCCGGGCGGACCGCATCATTACCACTTCGCAGTTTTCCCGGGAGGAGATTGCAAAGCATTACGGTGTCCCCGAAAACAGGATCCGGGTGATTTATCTGTCTCCTTATAAATCTTTTTCCCTTGACCGCATCTCCGGTCAGGGCTCCATCAAAAAACAATACGGTCTGGACGAAAAATATATTCTTTACGTGGGATCCATACACACCAGACGCAACACATCCCGCCTTCTGGCTGCATTCAGCCGCTTGAAAAAAATGGGGATCGGGAGACAACTGGTACTGGTGGGGAGGAAGGAATATCCTTTTCAGGATCTTGAAAAAGAAATCGCCGCCTTCAACCTGCAGGCCGATGTGAAATGGCTCAATTTTGTGCCGGAGGAGGATCTTGTCGCTCTGTATTACGGCGCCGACATGTTCGTTTATCCTTCGCTGTATGAAGGATTCGGGCTTCCTGTTCTTGAAGCCATGTACTGCGGAGTCCCGGTGATCACATCCAATGTATCGGCACTTCCGGAGGTTGCCGGAGACGGGGCGCTGCTCATTGATCCTTATTCTGTGGATGCGCTGACAGAAGCCATGGTTTCGCTCGCAAATGACGCTCCACTCAGGGCGCAGCTGGTTGAAAAAGGGAAAAGACAGGCCCTGCGCTTTTCAGGAAAAAAAATGGCGGAACAAACCCTGGCTACGTATATGGAGGCGGTGCGGAGAGCATGACCGGTATGCCTGATCTCTTCTCGGTGGTTATCGTCACGTGGAATTCGGCTTCCTTTATTGAAGCGTGTCTGGAAGCCGTCTTCCGCCAGGCAAAGGTCAGGACGGAAGTCATCGTGGTGGATAACGGCTCCACAGACGACACGCCGGAACTTTTGCAGAAATGGGAAAACCGGATAAAACCGATTTTCTGCGGGGAAAATCTGGGATTCTGCCGGGCCTGCAATCTCGGCCTCGACCGGGCAAACGGCGGGTATGTGATTTTCCTGAACGCCGATACCATTATGGAACCTGATTATCTTGCCGCCATATCCCGGGCGTTCCGGCAAAACGGGAAGGCCGGCCTCATCGGAGGCAAGCTTTTCAGGTTTGACGGAAAAACCCTGGACTCCTGCGGACAGATCCTTTCAAGAGGCAGGAAAGTCATTGATCGCGGCTACGGCCGCCCGGACCGGGGGCACTATGAAAAAACAGAAAAAGTTTTTTCCGTCTGTGGTGCGGCACTCTCCTGCAAACGTGCGCTTATTCAGGAGCTTCAGGCGGAAGGGGCTTTTTTTGATGAAGATTTCCACTCATTTTATGAAGATCTGGACATAGGATGGCGCGCTTCCCGCTGCGGATGGGAGGCCCTGTATGTTCCCACCGCCATCGCCAGGCACTTTCGCGGCGGCACCGAAAACAGGAAAAGCGGCTGGCTGTCCCGGCTGGGGCAGACCGCAAGAAGGGACAAAAATATTAAAATTCACATTATGAAAAACCGGTACCTGGTCATGCTCAAGAATGACACCCCCCGGGAGGTTCTGAAAAATTTTCCTTTTATTCTGGGCAGGGAGGTGAAGCTCTGGAGCTTTTACCTCCTCACGTCCCCGTCTCTGGCACTGGAATTCTGGCGCTCCCGGAGGCTCTGGAAAAAGGCTCTGCAAAAAAGGCGTGCCCTGACGGCCCGCCGGAAGGGAACCGATTAAGGCATGTGCGGTATCTGCGGATATGTCCGTCTGAAAGAAAAAAGGGGGCCCTCCGTGCCGGATCTGAAGGGTATGAACGAGACACTGGTCCACCGGGGACCGGACGGCGACGGATATTTTGAAGACGAAGGGATCGGTCTGGCAAACCGGCGGCTCAGCGTTATCGATCCGGAAGGCGGATGGCAGCCTCTTTATAATGAGACCAGAACCATCGTTTCCGTTTTCAACGGCGAAATTTACAACCACGGAGACCTGAGAAAAGATCTCCTGAAGCAGGGGCACCGGTTCCGCACCAGGGTGGACACGGAGATTATCCCGCACCAGTACGAGATGGACGGAGATCGATGTGTGGAAAAATTTAACGGCATGTTCGCCTTCGCTCTGTGGGACGGCAAGGCAAAAAGGCTTGTCCTTGCCAGGGACCGGCTCGGAATCAAGCCGCTCTACTGGGCGCTTGATCGCGACTGGCTGCTTTTTGGATCGGAAATAAAAGCGGTCATGGCAGGCATGGCCCGGAAACCGGAAATCGATCCGGAGAAACTTCATGCCCTGATGCGGTTCCAATATATTCCCGGTAGAGCGACCCCTTTCAGGGGGATCCATCGCCTGGCACCGGGGCATTTACTGGTGGTGGAAAAAGGAGCGCTGAAAGAAATACCTTACTGGGCTCTCCCCTCCCCGGAAAATCTTGAGGGCCGGACGAAAGAAAACCTGCAGGAGGAATTTCTTGCCCTTCTGGAAGACTCGGTAAAGTTACGACTCATCAGCGATGTTCCCCTGGGCGTCTTTCTCAGCGGAGGCATCGACTCCACCGTGATCGTAGCGCTCATGAAAAAACTCGTTGGACAGGAAGCCATTTCAACTTTTTCCGTTGATTTTGAAGGAGGAAAAAATCTGAATGAAACCCGGTTCGCCGAGCATGTTTCCCGCACCTTCGGGACCAGGCATCACAGGCTTACCGTGACTCCCGGAGATCTGGATGCGCTTCTGTGCGCTCTGCCCGCCAGGCTGGATGATCCGATCACAGATCCGGCGGTGATCCCGACTTATATGGTCTCTTCCCTTGCCCGGGACAGGGTAACCGTGGTGCTGAGCGGTGAAGGTGCAGACGAAATATTCGGCGGTTACCTCCGGTACAGTCTTGGAGACCTGATGGAACGGACAAATGGAAGATTGATACGGTCGGCCGCCAGACTGGGAAACATGCTGCTGTCTCCCTTCCCCTTAACCCTGAGAATTGAAAAAGCGCTGCGCGCGGCTTCCACCGGTGAAGAAGCCGTCCGCCACCTGGAGCTCGTTTCAGTATTCTCGGGAAAAACCCTTTCCTCCTTTTTTTCAACACGGTCTCCGGCAGGAACGGAAGAAATGGAATTTTTTAACGCACTTTTCAGAAACTCTCCTTACAGGGGAATCAACCGTGTCATGAAAGCCGACCTGGTCTCCTGGTTGCCCGACGATCTTCTCGCCAAGGTGGACAGGATGTCCATGGCGGTTTCCCTGGAAGCAAGGGTTCCCTATCTCGACCACCGGCTGGTTTCCTTTGCCATGGGGCTCCCCTCGCCGTGGAAAGTGAAAAACCTGAAACGGAAAATCTTTTTTAAAGAAGCCGTCCGGGAACTTGTTCCTGATCTGATCATTCGCAGACCTAAAAGGGGATTCGACCTTCCTCTGAAAGAATGGTTCAGGGGGGCCCTCAGACCTCAGGTGGAAGAGATCCTTGCGGAGGACAGGATAAAAGAAACAGGCATACTCCATGCAAAAGAGGTAAACCTGCTTGTCCGCCGCCATATGGAAGGTTTTGACGATCATTCCCTGCAACTCTGGAGCCTCCTGGTTCTTCAGAAATGGCTGGAATATTACCAATAAGGTGAAGGGAAGGTTTAACAGACATGATGGGATATGAAGACAGATGGATTCCCTACTTTCTGATAGCCCTTGTCTTTATCCTGGGTTGTGTCATCTCTCTCTGGGTCACACCCCTGATTCGCCGCGCGGCGATTAATCTCGGCATTGTGGACAGACCGGATAACGATTTGAAAAACCATGACGGCCCTATCCCCTACCTGGGGGGGCTGGCTATTTATATCTCCTTTCTTCTCTCACTCGCCATGATCATAGACCTGAACCGGTTCGCTCTGGCCCTTCTGCTTTCCGGATCCATTGTCCTGATCGTGGGCCTCATCGACGACTTCGGAGTCCTTTCACCCTCCATGAAACTCATGGGACAGGCTATCGCGGTAGCCGTTTTGATAAAAGCGGGCATCTTCATTAAGCTGGCCTTTATTCCATGGTACATCAGCTTCCCCCTGTCATTCCTCTGGCTGATCGGCATTACAAATGCTTTTAATCTCATTGATATTATGGACGGGCTCTCTTCCGGGGTCGGCTGCATCACCGCGACTATCCTCTGCGCGGTTGCTTTACTGAACGGCCGTCTCATGATCGCGGTGGTCGCCGCTGCGCTGGCGGGAAGCCTTCTGGGATTCTTAAAATACAATTTTCATCCCGCTTCCATATATATGGGAGATGCGGGAAGCCTGTTCATCGGCCTGATCCTGGGCGCCCTGGCCATGATCGGAAGTTACACTACCCATAACACCGTTTCCTGTCTTGCGCCGGTGCTGCTCCTGGGCATTCCCATCTTTGACATGCTTTTCGTCATGTATGTCCGGAAACGGCGGGGCCTTCCCATGATGCTTGGAAGCCCCGATCACTTTGCCCTGCGGTTGAGAAAATGGCGGCTTTCGGTCAGGCAGACCGTTCTGGTGAGTTACGGCATCAGCCTTCTGCTGGGAATCTTTGCTTTTGTGATGATGTTTTTAAATGATTTATATGCCGCGATAATCCTCACCGGCATCATGGCGGCGACCCTTCTGGTCACATTTTTTCTTAAAAAAATAGATATGACCATGTAAAACCCTGCTACCCGGACGGGCCGTTCCCCTTGACTTTCCCGGAAAGAATATTATCATATAGCATCCTTTTACGAAACGGACCACTAAGAAAAAGGGATCATGAAGAATATATACAGGATTCTCCTGGAAATAGTCGAAACACCGGGGCATTCCAATAATGTCATGGATGCCCTTCGATATATCCTGGAACAGGTCTTCGAGACCTTCCGTGAAGAGTTTGACCTGAAAGCCGTTTCGGCCATCGATGGGAGCGCATTTAAAATAAATATCGGCGAGCAGATTCCGGAAGATGAGATTCTGGAACAGCTGCGCCTGGGAGACGGGGACACGTCTCCGGTTAAATTTACCTCATCAAACAATCCGGACCGTACGATCTCGTTCTTCCGGATACGCGACACCGATTTTGTGGTGACCGTCACATACCGGTCACCGGATGCTTCTGATTTCAACCACGATATACTCGTCTATTCCTTCTTCGTGCTTTTGAATCAAAAAATCCGCAACCTGACCATCGAGGATTCTATGCATCATACACGGATGGTCCAGACGAGTCTTCTTCCCGAAAAATTTGACCTTCATCCCGCATTTGATATTGACTGCCGTACCCAGCCCTGCGAACTCCTGGGAGGAGATATTTACGATCTGCAAAAACTGACCGATAATACCATCGGCATTACTCTGGCAGATGCCAGCGGCCACGGCTTCCCTGCGGCCCTCCAGGCAAGGGATGTGGTGATCGGTTTGAGAGTGGGCATTAGAAAAGACCATAAGATCACCAGTGTGATGGAGACCATCAATTCAGTGATTCACCAGTCACGCCTGACCTCGCGGTTCGTGTCGGTTTTTTACGGAGAACTGGAAGACAACGGAAATCTCTTTTATGTGAATGCGGGTCATCTTTCACCGCTCAGCATCGAGTCCCACTATGTGGGGGAAATACCCATTCGCAACCTGGTCCTGGGACCCATCCGGAACGCCAGATATAAAATGGGTTTTTACCAGATAAACAGCGGCGCGGTGCTTGTGCTCTATACAGATGGGATCACGGAAGCAACCGACCCGCATAACCGGGAATTCGGGAAGGTACGGCTCATTGAAATCGTACGGAAAAGACTTGATCTTTCCGCAAAAGAGATATGCAGTCAGGTTTTCGAGGAAGTAACCGATCACTGTCAGGGAAAATTCAAAGACGATTGTTCGCTGGTGATCGTGAAGAGACTGTAACCCGCATTACTTTGACGGGCGTGCAAGCACCGAGATAGAGGTTCGGGGCACCGCGACGGCAAACACTTTTGTTGTCTTCGCCGTTGGATTCCGCCATTTATGGGGAACGCTGCTCAGATGCCAGATCGAATCCCCCTCTTTCAGTAAAAACGTTTCATGGCCGACGATCACCTCAAGCTCCCCCTTGAGCACCATATGACTTTCCTCTCCCTTGTGGGCGAAGGTATCTGTTTCCGCACCCGGATCAATGTGCACAAGAAGCATTTCCATGTTTTTTCTCTGGATCAGGAATTCAAACTGGAATCCTTCCATTTTTAAAAACTTCAGGCCTTTTCCTTTCCGCACGATTTTTATTTTCGGCTGCTGGAGCTCCTGGGCTTTCATGACATTTCCTTTCCTTAAAAAGCTTATATATTGCACCTGAGTGGATCTGCCGCCATTACTTTCAACTCTATCTATTTTTTCCTCTCTTTGTCAAATGATTTTATGCCCCCCAAATCCGCCGCCGCAATTCAAAAGGGGGTCCGTCCGGTGGATTTGGGTTCCGGTGCGGTGAATGTAAGAAATTATGAACCGGCCCGGTATGCCTCCCGGAAGGCCACAATAGAGGTGGTGATGACGAGTAGCCCCGGAGGATTTTCACCTGCGGAGGATCGGAGAGCGCAAACCGGGTTGATTCTATGGCCGCCGGTTTCTAGAATATGTGACAGTTAAAAGAACGGCCTGCTTTTACGGATGGATGGCTTCTGTATAACCAGGGGAATGACTAACGTCATCAGGCAAGGGTGTTATACAGGAGCCACCGTCTTTTATTACCCCGTAAGAAATCTTTGGACAGATCCTGATCTCTGGCTTATAATCTTTTCCGGTATATTCCATGAAGACAGCCGGAATGCCGGCTCAGAATGACAAACCATTAAACCGGGTTTTTTCATGAAGCGATGGGTCTGGACACTTCCTCTTTTCCTGTCCCTTTCTTTTCTGATTGTCCTCCATGTGGCACTCCCCGGAAGAGAAACAGATGCATCATCCCAACTATTCAAGGTTGACACACCCGGAGTCATCCTCACGGGAACCCCCTTCTCGCTCACAG
>Ga0209013_10003682_pt1 | contig 13550 bp, 12 predicted proteins | sample Cruoilmetagenom2_FD_187291 | JGI IMG/M metagenome (GOLD analysis project Ga0209013, IMG submission 187291) | Oil polluted marine microbial communities from Coal Oil Point, Santa Barbara, California, USA - Sample 2 (SPAdes) (version 2) | ecosystem: Environmental > Aquatic > Marine > Oil seeps ... | reverse complement strand
GCACGCGCCGAAAAACATCCGCAGGCATACTGTCAGTATGGTGAGGATGTTTTTCAAGCGTAACGAAGTAGACGCAATGCTTAACGGCTTCGCAGCAGGTCGCTTGTGAAATATGTGGGCTAGAGTCGTTCACAACGAGTATACAACTTTTTATTTCAAACAGGTCTGTTATGGCACCGCAGATTATATTTCCCTTGATCGCATTTGTTGTTTTTCCCCTTATCTGGTTTATCACGACGTATAACAAATTCATCAAGCTGAAGAACATGATTGAAGAAAAATGGAGCAGCATTGACGTTGCTCTCAAACGTCGTCACAACCTTATCCCGAACCTAATCAATGCGACAAAAGGCTATACCAAGCACGAAGGTGAAGTCTTGGAAAATACGACTGAAATCCGCACAAAATATGGTTCAGTCACGTCTCGCCAGGAGGAGGAAAGCCTGATTTCAAGATCACTGCTCGGTCTCATTGCCGTAGCTGAGTCATATCCTGACCTGAAAGCCAGCGACAATTTTCTTGTGCTGCAAAAAAGCCTGGATGAGGTAGAGCAGGAAATTCAAAAGTCACGACAGATGTTCAACTATTCGGTCCGGAAATTCAACACTCTGGTCGAATCCTTTCCCAGCAGTTTGGTGGCCAAAGCATTCGGTTTTGAGCGACAAAATTTCTTTTCATTGGAACTGGCCACTCAGCGTGAATTGCCAGATGTTGATTTTACCAAATAAATCAGATAAGGAGGAAGAGTATGTTCAGTGTACATTTTCCGGCCATAAGACGGTTTTTTAAAATTCATCCTTATGGCCGGAAAATATCATGAAAAAATTTCCTCAGATCATGTCCTTGCCTACCGTTTGATTATCTTGACAACCCGAGCCACGCTTTGGGCATAAAAGCAGAACAGCATACCCAGCACGGTTGACCCGGTTGTCACCCAGAAAAGAAAAAGGTGCAGGGTGAGGTGCTTGTACAAGAGGAGATCAAGCACAAAAAAAATAATGCCGAGGTGAATGAAGGAGGAACCAACTCTTACCCAGTAGCCGCTTTTTTCAAAGTGCAGCCGCCGGCTTCCCAGAACTGCCATGGTCAGCAATCTGGTAATGAAACCAGCAAATCCAGAAAAACCCTGCCAGGAAGACTGCTGTTGTCAATGCAAGCATCACACCACCAAACCGTGACAGCACCTTCACCGGCCTGACAAGGTTGATCATTCCTGAAAATCCGGACAGACTTGCCAGGACAAGAAGGACCAGGAGGATAACGTGACCAACCCGGCTGAAAAGTTGTAATGGCAGCAATGTTTCCATATTTCTTTAAGGTATCACATCCGTCAGGTTGGTCAAGAAAACGGTTACTTTTCAGGTTGATTAGCTGTTTAGCTGTTTAGCTGTTAGCAACAGACTTTACACTTCACTTGCAGAATATAAAAATTATGTAGCTATCTGTTCTTTTTGCTTCCTTGTCTCTTTCTTCTTGTTTCCTTGCAGATGGAGAACTATACTTCAGTAATATCCTACTAAGTGGGACTACAAGAACATTCTTCATAAATACCAAGGAGACCTCTCTTGCCTCGTGATCTGCCGATAGGAAACGGTTCGTTTCTCGTTAATTTTGACCATACCTGTCAAATCCGTGACATCTACTGGCCCCATGTCGGCCAGGAAAATCATACGAGAGGCAAAGTCTGCAGGCTCGGGGTCTGGGTTAACGGCCTCTTCAGCTGGCTTGGAGATGACAGCTGGCAGAGAAAACTTGCTTATGGCAAGGATTCACTGGTAACCGAAGTAAAGCTGGATAACCATGATCTCGGTGTCCGGCTCCTGCTGCGTGACGGTGTTGATTTCCACGAAAATCTGTTAATCAGGCAGATTACGGTTGAAAATACCACAGACAACGATCTTGATGTCCGTCTCTTTTTTTGCAATGATCTTTCCATCAGCGGCACGACTGTGGGAGACTCAGCCTATTACGAGCCTCAATGGCAAACGCTGTTTCATTACAAGGCCAGGCGATGGTTTATGATCGGCCTCATCCGTGGAGAGACGGAAAACCGGCAAAACGGTCTCGACCAGTGGGCCGTCGGGATCAAGGACACTCGAGAGCATGAAGGCTCCTGGCGTGACGCAGAGGACGGAGAGCTTTCAGGCAATGGTGTTGCCCAGGGGAGCGTTGATTCTGTTGCAGCCCTGCATCTGGACGTCAAAGCCGGAAAGCAGTCAACAGGTTGGTACGTGATGGCCGTCGGACGCGACTATGAAGCAGTCACGAAAATATACAAGGCTGTTTTGAAAAAGGGTCCGGTCGTCTACCTGCGACGAACATCGTCTTACTGGCAACTCTGGTCCTCCAAAGAAAAAGAAACCTGTGCCCCCCCTTCCCACCTTCTTAGTCTATACCGGCGAAGTCTCCTGATTCTCAGAACCCAGATCGACAACCAGGGAGCAATAATTGCTGCCAACGATTTTGATATTGCCCAGTTCAACCGCGATACATACTCCTATATGTGGCCGCGTGACGGAGCACTGGTCGCGGCAACACTTGTTGATGCAGGATATTCGGAAATATCCCGACGATTTTTTGATTTCTGCCACCAGGTTATAACCGACCATGGATTTATGCTCCACAAGTACACTCCGGACGGCTCACTGGCCTCATCCTGGCACGGCTGGTATGCTGAGGGTAAAAAAAGGCTTCCCATTCAGGAAGATGAGACCGCACTCGTTCTCTGGGCATTATGGCGTCACTATGAACGGTTCAGGGATGTCGAGTTCATCAAGCAGCACTACCGGGGCTTGGTCATTCGCGCTGCTGAATGGATGTGTGCCTATATAGACGAAAAAAACGGTCTGCCAAAACCATCCTGGGACCTGTGGGAAGAACGCTACGGAGTTCACGGCTGGACATTGGGGTCGGTCTGGGCCGGATTGCAGGCAGCAGCAAATTTTGCTGAATCTTTCGGTGAAAATGAGCCCGCTCTTCGCTATCGAAAGGTAGCGGAAAGAATACGTCAATCAGCGATTTCCTTACTCTGGCACGAACCCTCCGGTTCCTTTGTCCGGACACTTGAAATCAGCGAGGAAGGTTATAAACCGGAAATGACTATGGATGTATCTTTGGTTGGTCTTTGGTACTTTGGCATGCTGCAACCCGACGATCCCAAGATAATCAGCACGATGAAAGCCATGCGCGAGAGGCTTTGGGTAAAGACCGATGTCGGCGGGATGGCCCGATACGAAAACGACTACTATCACCAGGTCAGCCAGGATGTGAAGCAGGTGCCGGGCAACCCGTGGTTTATCTGTACCCTGTGGCTGGCCCAATGGTATATTTCCACTGCCGTTTCTACAAAGGACCTTGATGAAGCGCTCAAACTCATCGAGTGGACATCCTCCAGGACGCTTGATTCCGGTGTCATGGCTGAACAGGTACACCCCTATACCAACGAACCCCTGTCGGTCAGCCCGTTGACCTGGAGCCACGCAACCTATGTTGCGACCATTCATCAGTATAACTGCAAAGCAAGGGAACTCAGTGAACAATGATGTCTCTGAATAGGAACAATTACCTTCTGGCCGGTGATATTGGAGGTACTAAGACCTCGCTGGCACTTTACCAGTCTACATGTTTGACAGACGTGCCTCAGGCAGAGGCTACGTATCAAAATGATGACTTTAGAGGCCTTGAAAATATCATCGCCGGCTTTTTTGACGACAATGCTATTCGACCTGACTATGCCTATTTCGGTGTTGCCGGACCGGTTATCAACAACCGTGTTCAGTTGACAAACCGTGACTGGTTGCTGGACGCCGACGAATTGAAACAGAAATTCAACCTGCAGTCAGTCCATCTAATCAACGACCTGGTCGCCACCGCGATGGGCGCTGTTCATCTCCCTGAAAGAGCACTGCAAACACTGAATACCGGCCATCCCGACAAGCAAGGAGCTGTCGCTGTCCTGGCACCGGGTACCGGCCTTGGAGAGGCATTTCTTATTCGAAACGGGGAGAGTCTGTTGCCCTGCCCATCTGAAGGAGGGCATTGCTCCTTTGCCCCTGTTAATCCCAGACAGGAAAGACTTCTTCGTTTCATGCTGAACAAACTGAACCATGTCAGTACGGAAGAGGTCTGTTCGGGACGGGGAATACCGGATATGTACGACTTTCTCAAATCTGAAATTACCGAATCGCCTGAACTTGCCCAAAGTATTAAACAGGGCGATCGAACAAGAATTATCATCGATGCGGCCGTTGAAGCCGTTGATAAAAATGATGTGGATCAAAATCCTGCCGTTGAAACAATCAGGCTTTTTGTTGAAATTTTAGCCTCTGAAGCAGCCAACCTCATGTTGAAGGTCATGGCTACCGGAGGGGTATATATAGGCGGCGGTATACCACCTCGTATTCTTCCTTTTTTGAAGCGGGAGAATTTTATGGATTCCTTCTGCAAGGGTACCTACCGGGAGATGTTAAGCAAGGTCCCGATACATATTATTGTTGAACCAAAAACGGCCCTCATTGGAGCCGCAGCTTACGGTATTTCTATGCTTAACCAACCGGGAGAAAAGAAATGAAACCGGACCTCATAAAAAAACTCGTCATTGTCGGCTGCATTGTTCTGCTGATTATCCTGTTCAAGGTATTCGGCCTCGACCAATACCTGACTCTCAGCTACCTCAAGGAGCAGCAGGTCCATTTTGCCGAACTTTACGCCCAGAACAGGATTCTGGTAATTGGCATTTACATGCTGGTCTATATTATTGTGACTGCCCTGTCCCTGCCCGGAGCCGCGGTCATGACCCTGGCCGGTGGAGGGATGTTCGGGCTTGTAACCGGTACCATTGTAGTTTCGTTTGCCTCAACCATCGGGGCAACATTCGCCTGTATTGTCGCCCGCTACCTGTTGCGCGACTGGGTCCAGAAAAAATTCGGCGACAAGCTGAGCAAAATCAATGAAGGCATGGACAAGGAGGGAGGATTTTATCTTTTCTCACTGCGTCTTGTTCCCATTTTTCCATTCTTTGTCATCAATCTTGTTATGGGGCTTACTCCGATCAGACTTGTTACCTATTACTGGGTATCACAGCTTGGCATGCTTCCCGCCACCATTGTCTTCGTCAATGCTGGTAAGGAGTTGGCCAAGCTGGAAAGCCTGTCCGGGATTCTTTCGCCCGGACTGCTCATATCCTTTGCGCTGCTCGGCCTTTTACCCATTATCACCAAGAAACTGCTCAACCTCTACAAAAGCAGGCAGGCATCATCCAGCTGAGGAGAAATTATGGCATCTTATGATTTTGATATCGGTATCATCGGCGGCGGAGCCGCAGGCTTGACAGTTGCTGCGGGAGCAGCACAACTCGGGGCCAGAACTCTGCTTATTGAAAAGGAACCAAGCCTTGGCGGTGACTGCCTGCATTTCGGCTGCGTGCCATCAAAAACTCTTATAAAGTCAGCACATGTCTATCACCAGCTGGGCAGGACGAAACAGTTCGGATTGCCGGAGGTTGATCCCGGACCAGTTGATTTTCGTCAGGTTGCAGACCGTATTCGTTCAGTTATTGCACAAATTCAGGTACATGATTCTGTTGAACGATTCTGTAAGCTCGGCGCCCATGTTGCATTTGGTGAGCCGGAATTTACTGATGAACATTCCACACAACTTAACGGCAAGACCCTTTCAGCCAAGTACTGGGCTATAGCTACCGGTTCCTCTCCCGCGCCTCCACGAGTCCACGCATTAGATGCTCTTGATTACATTACGAACAGGGAAATTTTCTCTCTCGACAAACTGCCGGAAACCTTGATTGTCCTTGGCGCCGGTCCCATTGCCGTAGAAATGGCCCAGGCCTTTAACCGGCTTGGTTCAAAAGTTGTGGTAATCCAGCGCTCCGGCCAGATCCTGAGCAAAGAGGACAAGGATATGGCCGATACCGTCATGCAGGTTCTCCAAGATGAAGGGATTGAAATTTTGCTGAACAGGAGCATCGTGGACGCCGACCAGCAAAACAATATCAAATCAATAACGGTTGAAGACAAGGATGGCAACAGGTCCACTCACAGTGGTGATACTGTACTCCTGGCCCAGGGGAGGACTCCAAACGCCGAAGGCCTTGGCCTTAAAAATATCGACATTGCCATGACTCCCGGTGGCATAACTGTTGATAATCGGCTTCGAACCAGCCATAAACATATCTTTGCCCCCGGTGATGTGAACGGGAAGTTCCAATTCACCCATGCCGCCGGTTATGAAGGAGGTATCGTTATAACCAATGCTGTTTTTCACCTGCCCCGCAAAACCGACTACACCCTGATGCCCTGGTGTACCTTTACCGATCCTGAACTTGCTTCCATTGGCATGAATGAGAAAAGAGCGGGGCAGGAAGGAGTTGATTACTCGGTCTGGACCGAAGAATTTAACGGCAATGACCGCGCACTTGCCGAAGGCAGTTCAACCGGCAAGATCAAAATGCTCTTGAACGAGAAGGAAAAAGTTATCGGGGTACAGATTGTCGGACCAAGGGCGGGAGATCTCTTGGGGGAATGGGTGGCAATCCTTGGAGGCGGAGTCAAACTTTCTACCCTTGCCGGAACAGTTCATCCCTACCCAACCCTTGCTGAAATCAACAAGCGGGTTGCTGGTACGTTCATCTCGACAAAAATATTTTCAGACCGGATAAAAAAGGGCCTTAAACTATTTTTTCAACTCAAGGGGCCTGCACAGGATCCATGCTCAAAGATTAATCATTTCGATTCAGTTTAACGTGATACTCTTTTTATGCTATTATGCAAAATAACGGTTTGAGAAAAGCAGAGAGACAAAAAACAAAGTAACCATTCTATGACAGAAAAGCCAACCTACGAAGAGCAGGAACAGCGAATCAAAGCTCTCGAGAACGACCTGGAGGAATACAGGAGTCAAAATGGCGCTGTTCAGTTAAGCGAACAGTATCTCAAGGTCATCCTCGACAATACCAACCTGCCTATCTACCTTAAAGATGCTGATTACAAATATCTTTTTGTAAACAGTGAGTATGAACGGCTTGCCCACGTTACCAATGACCAAATTGCCGGTAAAGACGATTTTGCCGTCTTCCCGGTACCGATAGCCGAGCTGTTCCGCTCCCAGGACGAAGAAGTCAAGCAGCGCAGGACCCTGCTCGAATTTTCTGAAACCATTGAACTTGACGATGGTGAGCATACCTTTATCACTGCCAAATTTCCTTTAACTGATGCGGAGGGTCATATCTATGCGATAGGTGGGGTCTGCACGAATATAACCTCGCTCCAGAAGACCCAGGATGCCCTTCAGGAAAGTGAAGAGCGGTACCGCTCGTTTATAGAAACCTTTCACGGGATTGCCTATCGTGGCAACATAAGGATCTTTACCCCGATTTATTTCCACGGAGCGGTCGAAAATATCACCGGTTACACGGAGAAAGAGTTTCTTGCCGGTAAACCCAGCTGGGACCAGATTGTTCATCCCGAGGATTTACCGATTGTGCACGAAGAAGGAAAGAAAATGCAGGACAAACCCTGCTACTCTTTCAGGCGCGAGTACCGCATCTTCAGGAAAGACGGAGAACTGATATGGGTCTTTGATACAGGGCGAAACATATGCAATGAACATGACAAGCCGACCTGGGTCGAAGGAACCATTTATGATATAACCGGCCGAAAAAATACCGAAAATGCCCTCAAGGAAAATGAGAAAAAATTCCGGAGTGTTATTGAATCCTGTCCGGAAGGTATCCACCTGTATACTCTGGAGCCGGATGGAAGACTGGTCTTTACAGGTGCCAATCCGGCAGCAAACACAATCCTGGGTGTGGATCACAGGCAATTTATCGGCCTGACTGTGGAAGAGGCATTCCCTTCGTCTGTCGGAACAGAACTGCCAGAGCAATACCGAGAGGTATGCAGAAACGGTGTTTCATTGAAAGCAGAGCAACTGAACTATGAAGACAACCAGATAAAGGGAGCCTTTGAGGTGCATACCTTTCAGACACAGCCAGGACAGATGGCAGCGTTTTTTACTGATGTTACGAAAAAATACAAAATGGAGGAAGAACTCCAGAAAATCCAGAAACTGGAATCGGTTGGAATCCTTGCCGGCGGCATTGCCCATGATTTTAACAACCTGCTGACAGCAATACTTGGCAATATATCCATGGCCAAGATCTTCAGCCAGACCGACATGAACAAAGTGCTTGAACGGCTGACCGATGCCGAAAACGCATCCCTGCGCGCCAGGGATCTGACCCAGCAACTGCTGACCTTTTCCAAGGGCGGCACGCCGGTCAAATCCGCCAACTCTATCACCGACGTCGTCAAGGATTCCTCCTCGTTCATGCTGAGCGGATCAAACGTGAAATGTGACTTTAAACCCGATGACCAGCTCTGGCCCGTCAATATCGATGCAGGACAGATCAGCCAGGTTATCCAGAATATTGTCAAGAATGCCGACCAGGCAATGCCGGATGGCGGTACAGTAATAATGCGAGCCAAAAACAAAACCGTCTCTGCCAATGACCACCTGCCTCTCAGAGATGGCAGATATATCCATATATCTATCACCGATCAGGGCGTGGGCATCCTGCAAAAACACCTCTCCAAGGTCTTTGATCCCTACTTTTCAACGAAACAGGAAGGCAGCGGTCTCGGCCTGGCCGCATCATTTTCAATCATAAAAAACCATGATGGCCTGTTATGTGCCGAGTCAAAACACGGAGTGGGGGCGTCCTTTCATATATACCTGCCGGCATCAGAAGCTGAACCGTCTAAAAAAATACCGTCTCAAAAGAATCTCCTGAGAAGCGGCGAAAACATCCTGATCATGGATGATGACCTGAATGTACTGAACGTAGCCGAAAAAATGCTGAACCTGATGGGATATAAAACAGCGACAGCAGAAGATGGGACGGAAGCGGTGACACTGTACAGAAAAGCGATGGAAGGCAACAAAGCGTTTGATGCGGTCATCCTTGATCTGACCATTCCTGGAGGCATGGGAGGAAAGGAAACCCTTAAACAACTCGCCGCTCTTGATCCGGATGTGAAGGCCATCGTTTCCAGCGGATATGCCAACGACCCGATAATGTCCGACTTTGAAAACCACGGTTTCCAGGGGGTTGTTGCCAAGCCCTATGATATGGAAAAACTAGGCGAGTCAATCCGAAAACTGTTTGGTTAAAAGATTTTTTTCCCTTTTTCTCCTCCCAATTTTTCCCTTTATCAAAACCAACTTGACGGAACCGGTTGGAGGTATAATTATATTATTCGTATCTAATTGAACGTTTGCCTGTTTGTTATAAATGGAGTTGTCCATCATGGACAACAAAGAAAAAAAGTAGACATGTGGAGAATAATCCTATGTATAACACGAATAAATTACCTGGCCTGTACCTCGTTGCAGCCCTGATCTGCTGTCTGGCCATTGCTGCTGCCGGCACCAATGCATTAGCTGCAGAAGACGAAAATATAGCCCTGCTTGACCGCTCTGCAAAGGCATTTGCGGCGGTCGTCAAAAAAGCCGGACCGGCAGTAGTCCATGTCCGGGTCGAAAAATCCGTTAAACAGAGAGGTGGCCAGCAGGACCCTTTCGGTTTTTTCAACGATCCGTTTTTTGAGCGCTTTTTCGGCCCCCAGTTCAAACATCCAGGCCAGGAGCAGCCCCGCGAGTTCAAACAGCAGGGAGCCGGTTCCGGTTTTATCATTTCCAATGACGGCTATATTTTGACCAATAACCATGTGGTCGGTGATGCCGATACGATTACCGTCCGACTGGCTGACGAACGGGAATTCACGGCGAATGTCATCGGCACTGATCCCCAGTCTGATGTAGCGCTTATCAAAATTGACGGAAAAGATCTGCCGGTCCTGCCGCTGGGTGATTCCGACAAGCTTGAGGTCGGAGAATGGGTCATTGCAATCGGCAGCCCCTTTGAATTGAACCAGACCGTAACTGTCGGCGTGGTGAGCGCGAAAGGACGCAGCCGTATCGGTATCAATGATTATGAAAACTTCATTCAAACCGATGCTGCCATTAATCCAGGCAACTCCGGCGGGCCTCTCCTCAATATCTACGGGAAAGTCGTTGGCATGAACACGGCTATTTTCTCACGAAGCGGCGGCTATATGGGCATTGGTTTTGCCATACCTGTCAACATGGCCAAGGCCATTAAGGAACAGCTGCAGAAACACGGCAAGGTGACCCGCGGCTGGCTGGGTGTTGTTATTCAGGACGTTGACGACGACCTTGCAAAATCCTTTGACCTGAAAAATGCCCGTGGTGTCCTGATCAGTGAAGTATCCGAGAATTCACCTGCTGAAAAAGCAGGGCTGAAACAGGGAGATGTCATTATCAAACTCGATGATACTACGGTAAGTGATGTGGCTGATCTGCGCAACAAAATCGCCCTGACCACGCCGGGCAATGAAATTCGTGCTCTGGTTATCAGGAATGGTAAGGAAAAAACAATCACCGTTACTATTGGCGAGCAACCCTCTGATTTCGGTCATAGCAAGCCAGGCAGTGACAATTCCCTCAAGGAAATGGGACTGAGCCTACAGGACTTGAATGAAGAAATTGCAAATCAGTTTGGTTACGCTGAAGAACAAGGTGTTCTCATTGCCGATGTTGAACCAGGCAGCTCGGCTGCTGAAGTTGGCCTGAAAGCAGGTCAGCTCATTGAAGAGATCAACAAGAAACGGGTCCATAACCTGGAGCAATTGAAAAAAGTCCTGGAAGCCTCTAAAAACAAGAAAAAAGTCCTCCTGCGGGTACGTTCCGGCGAATACAGCCAGTACATTGTCCTCAGGGCAAAATAACCAGTTCAGCCATGAAGAAGACGGTACCCCGGTACCGTCTTCTTGTATTATGATTAATACCCTTAACGATCTCAAATCCGCACTCCGCCGGTTTGCCGATGAACGGGACTGGGAACAGTTTCACTCCCCCAAAAACCTGGCCATGGCCCTCAGCGTAGAAGTGGCGGAACTGGTGGAACATTTTCAGTGGTTGTCCCAGGAGCAAAGCCTTCACCTCTCTCCGGCCGAAAATGAAGCGGTTCGCCAAGAGCTGGCAGATGTTCTTATTTATCTTGTCCGGCTGGCCGACAGGCTTGACATTGACCTGCTTACTGCCGCCGAGGATAAACTGCACATGAATGCCAAAAAGTATCCGCTACATGCAAGCAGAGGACGTGCAGACAAACCGGGTCCACCCCGGGAGATATCTTGATCGCTGCAGCCAGAGCCGCTCATTTTTTCCTACCGGAATTCAAGATAGCATCCATAGCACCATTCGGATCAGGCAATGTAAATGATACATTCATCATAACGCTTTCTTCCGGTGAAAAAAAAATTCTGCAGCGCCTGAACCCGGAAGTTTTTCCGGATCCGCTTCTTGTTATGCGCAACATGCGTATTGTTCTCGATCATCTACACAGAGAGCGTAATAACAATCATACCCTTCCTGACAGGTTCAGTTTTGTAACAATGTACCAAGGCAAAACAGGGGGCCACTATCAGGATAATGACGGGTCTGTATGGCGACTCATGAGCATGATCGACAACTGTCGAACCTGCAGGTATGTAACCAACAAAGAGCAGGCCGAAGAATTGGGCCGGGGGCTTGGTATATTTCACAGGCTGCTCAGCACTCTTGATGCCGAAAAGCTGGAGGATACACTGCCGGGTTTTCACGATACACAGAGGTATCTGGTCCGTTATGATACCATTGGATACGACCAGGATCGTTCCGGCAATCATCAATCTGCGTACTGTGCCTCATTTATCGAACAGCGACGCACCATGGTTCATTGCCTTGAGCATGAAAAGGAGAAACTGTACAGTGGCGTCATTCACGGTGATCCCAAGGTAGCCAATTTTCTTTTTGATCAGAATGAGGACAGAATTATAAGCCTCATAGACCTCGACACGGTAAAACCCGGTTTACTGCTCCATGACCTTGGTGATGCCCTGCGCTCAAGCTGCAACCCGGCCGGGGAAAAGGCTGAAAAACAAGACCAGGTCCATTTTGACTATGTTTTTTTTCAATCGTGGCTGCAGGGCTATCTGACCGAGGCCGGTTTCCTATTATCGGAAAATGACCGGGCCCTCATTGTTGATGCCGTCTTGCTCATAAGTTTTGAACTGGGTTTACGCTTTTTCACCGATCACCTGGAAGGGAACCAATACTTCAAAGTGAATGAACCCGATCAGAATGTTCATCGCGCTATGGTTCAGTTTAAGCTTGTTGAGTCAATTGAAGAACAGACCGACCGCCTGAAGGCTATCGTCAATACTCTGTAATTGTAAGAACCTGTAGAAAACCTATATGGATTGAAATATAAACATTGGAGCCATGAATAGCAGTAACACATCTCCATTTACTCTTCTGCACCAGTCAAGAGAATGCCGGGCCAGGTGCGGCATTGTCAACACGCTGCACGGCCGGATCAGGACACCTGTTTTCATGCCGGTCGGCACCCAGGCAACTGTTAAAGCGGTCACACCGGAAGACCTTGAACGGCTGGGCGCCCAGATTATTCTCGGCAACACCTACCATCTCTTTATCCGGCCGGGAAGACAGCTGATTAAACAGTTTGGCGGACTGCACTCATTCATGAACTGGAAAAAGCCGATACTCACTGATTCGGGCGGTTTTCAGATTTTCAGCCTGAAAAAGCTGGCAAAAATAACGGAAGACGGAGCTGCATTCAGGTCTCATCTTGACGGCAGTAAATTTTTCCTCAGCCCGGAAGACGCTGTATCGGTGCAGGAGGACCTCGGTTCCGATATCATGATGGTGCTCGACACCTGTATTCCGTGGCCTGCAAGCAGGGAAGAAACTGAAAATGCCACGGCCCTGACGGAACGATGGGCCATGCGATCAAAAGCCGCCCAGCCGGCAAGCGGGCAACTGCTCTTTGGTATTGTCCAGGGCGGCATGTATCCGGACCTTCGCAGACAGGCTGCCGAAGAGCTTGTTGCTCTTGGTTTCGACGGCTATGCCCTCGGCGGTCTTTCGGTCGGAGAACCAAAAAATCAAATGTACGACATGACCGAGGCCACTGTTCAGCACCTGCCCCAAAACCACCCGATTTACCTCATGGGGGTCGGTACTCCGGAAGACCTAGTGGAAAGTGTTTACCGGGGAGTGGATATGTTCGACTGTGTCATGCCGACGCGCAATGCCCGAAATGGAATGCTCTTTACTTCCCAGGGAAGACTTGTTATAAAAAATTCCATCTATCGAGATGATCAGAGACCGCCGGATGAGTTGTGTGGATGCTACACATGTATGAACTATTCAAGGGCGTACCTGCGGCACCTGTTCATGTGTAGAGAAATTCTGGCCTACCAGCTGAACAGTATCCATAATTTACACTATTACTGTTCGCTGATGGCTGGTATGAGGAGTGCTATCGAGCAAGACTCTTTTCTGTCGTTCAGAGACACATTTTATGCAATGCGTGTCCAATCGCCAGAATAGAAATTAAAAATATCTCAGGAGGATAATACCATGACTGGAATTGCATATGCGGCAAATGG
>Ga0209013_10003681_pt1 | contig 13556 bp, 24 predicted proteins | sample Cruoilmetagenom2_FD_187291 | JGI IMG/M metagenome (GOLD analysis project Ga0209013, IMG submission 187291) | Oil polluted marine microbial communities from Coal Oil Point, Santa Barbara, California, USA - Sample 2 (SPAdes) (version 2) | ecosystem: Environmental > Aquatic > Marine > Oil seeps ... | reverse complement strand
CCCGCATACGCAAACGTTGATAAACGTCTACATAGCGAGGTTTCTAACTACAATGATCCCGACTGGGCTCGAACCAGCGACCTCCACCCTGTCAAGGTGTATACCCGCACTTTCAACTGATGTCATAAACCGTCAAAACCTTTGTATAACAGTGTTTTTAATTCACGACATTTTCAAATCTCATCAATTTTGGTCACTCTTTATCCCAATTTGTCACTAGTTGGTCACTCGTTTGGTCACTTTTGCAGATATTTTCCGAATACATCAGCTGCTTTTTGGTCCTCCTCCGTACTAACATGCGAATAGGTATTTAAGGTGGTTTTAATGTTCTTGTGACCTAATCTTTTTTGAATTACTTTCATGTTCACACCTTCACTTAACATAGTAGATGCTGATGAATGTCTTAAATCATGCAGCCGTATTTTTTTTATATCCGTTCTTTTCATGAATCTGCCCCAAAAACGAGTGTAAGCATTAGGCTGGAAAGGGTAGCCATAATCATCGGCCACGAAAAGCATTACTTCTTTTCCAGTGTAATCTTTAAAACCTTTCCACAAATTACGCATTTCCATTTTAATATTTAATTGCTTAACATAATAAGAGTGTAACCTTTTCATCAACCATGATGGAAGGGTTACATCTCGTTGATCCTCTGACTTAGTTTTCTTTAATTCAAGACCTTTTGCTTTAGAGTAGGAAAGGGAACGAAACACATGAATCTGATTATTTTCAAAATCAACAGCATCATTTAAAGAAATTCCCAAAACTTCTCCTCGACGTAGTGCTCCAATTAGTGAAATTAGGACCATAAGTTGATGTCTTTCTGATAAATCTTGAATTGCTTCCATTAGTTCAGTCAACTCATTCGGTTTGTAGTAAGACATCTCTTTATTTGAGTTTTTAGGTTTCTCAATACCCTCCATTGGACTCTCTGCTATGACTTTCCAATCAATTGCTTTTTTAAATATGGAATTTAATACATCGTATTTTTTAACAAGGGATCCTCTGCCATCATTTTTCTCCTGTATGAAAAAGTCTTCTACTTGTATGTGTCCTATGTTTTTAACTTTCATCCCATCGAAAAACTTTCGTATAGGCTTCAATACATAAACATAATTGTCTAAAGTTTTACCTGCATACCGCTGACTTGCGTAATTTTTAAACCATCTGTCAGAAATCACTTCAAATTGTGGGTTCTTTAAGTCGACTTCTTTTTCATTCATTACCTCTAATTCAAATTCACGAAGTTTTTTATCTGCTGCACGTGGTCCTGATGCTTCCACTACTTTAGTACGACGTTTTCTTTTACCACGTTGATCATATCCAAGTTCTACGTACAATTTGAATTTTCCATTTCCTAAGGGTTTAATGGATGCCATTTCATTTGCTCCTTTCACTGGTCTTGATATTCAAATAAATGGATAAAAATTTTACCAAAAATGAGAACGTTTGTTCTTTTTATGTTATACTACATGTAATGTAAACGCAAAATAATAATCATTGGACAATTTGTTAATAAATTGTAATAATGAATGTAAGTCTATTGACTGACTTTTCTATAAAAAAATAATTAGCCTTTAGACCTACTAATAATAGTGTCAAAAGAACTAATTAAATTAGGTAGTGAGTCTGCAGACTGACAAGGGTCGGCGAGTAGATCGCGAAATCTACTCTTTATCGTCTCTTATTCCGAACTTCAACGGGTATCCATTCGTACAACTCACATATTTCACAATGTAAAATTGCTGAGATGTTCATGGCTATGGGTAAAGTCATTATTCGGTTACCAGTAGTATAGGTGTGAATTTGCTGCCTGGTAACATTTAATCGTTCCGCTAACTCTTGTTGTGACATATGCGCTTGTTGAAGTTTGTCGGATAAGAGACACTTACCGACATCGTACAAAACATTACCACCTTTACTGAGGGGGAGATAAATTGAAAAAGGTAATTGATTTGAAACATTTAATTCAAGAGTTAAAAAAGAAAGTCGAGTTAGAAAATCAATTAAAAGAAAATCAGTCTGCTTTATCTTCTTTTCGTAAATAACGAATTAATCTGATGGCCTCTTTAATTTCTGCATCAGTTGCTTCAACGCCATCAACAACAAAATCATATTTTTGTTTCAATGCGGAAGGGTTCAAATCTGCTTCTAGAAGTAGATCTCCTTCCGATTGTGTAAAATTCTCTCCGAAAAAGTACTTTGGATCCACAAGATACAAATCGACAATTCGTTTCAATAAGTCCACCGATGGCTCTCGTTCGCCTCGTTCTATTTTCGATAGACTCGAGTAATCAATTCCGATTTTCTCCGCTAATCCAATCAATGTTTCCTTATGAGCATTCCGTAATTTCCTTATTTTCCAACCGATATTCATTGCATCCATTCCACATCACCCCTATACATTATAAACAATTGGTCAAATGAACCAAAACGTTAGTGTACGATTTTATTAGTATTGTACTAATTGTCCAAATTTATACTTGACTTGTCCAAATTGTCCAATTATACTAAGGTTACTAGATTGGACAAATAAACCAATTTAAATAATAGTTTGGAAGGGGGGAGAATAATGGAAAATAATATTGCAGCCATTCGAAAAAGGAAAGGCATCTCTCGTGATAATTTAGCAAAAATGGTCGGAGTTTCAGAAGACTGGATAAAACGAGTCGAAGATGGCAAGCGAAGAACCGGCACAAAACTATTAGAAAAGATTGCAGAACAACTCGATGTCTCTATGAAAGATATTTTTTTAGACTAGTTTTGGACATATAGTCCAATTAATGAGAGTGAGGTGCTCAGGTTGCGAATGGTTAGAGGTGTAAATAGTTTACTAGAATATTTATCGTCTATTAACTGCCCCATGAGCGGTTCAACAATTTACAGGTTGATTAAAACAAAATCAATACCATTTCGTCGTCCTAGTCCAGGTTTGTTGTTATTCAACCTTGATGCAATCGATAAGTGGTTAACCGAGGAGGAACTTACATTATGAAAGCTTCAATTGGTAAACCAATTACTACTGAAGAACAAATTTTCTGGAAGAAAGTCAAAGGTTTAGTTTTCTCGGATACTACTTGTGTTGTTGCGATGGCTGTAGTGGTTTTTATTAGTTTGGTAATTACGTTCTTTTAATAAGCAGATTTTAAATCTTCACACCCAGCAATGAGTGTTTGAATCGAGCGGAGTACGCCAAGACATTCCTATTTCGGAATCGAGCGACAGCAATAGCCAACGCCAAGACGTTTGAACCTTCATTGATGGGTGTGAAAAAGAAAAGGAGGAAAGTAGATGAATGAACTAATCCCAACAACTCATAACGAGAATGGAGAAATCACATTAAGTGGTCGTGGCTTACATGAATTTTTAGAAGTAACTGAGAGATATAACAGTTGGTTCGATCGAATGCTTCAATACGGATTTTCTCGCGAAGTAGATTTTACAAGCGTTAAAAGTTTTACGGTTGTAAATAACGGTGCAAAAAGAGAACTAGAAGATCATCAAATCAAACTCGACATGGCCAAAGAAATTGCAATGATCCAGCGCACAGAAAAAGGAAAAGAAGCTCGCCAGTATTTCCTGCAAGTCGAAAAATCTTGGAATAGTCCAGAAATGATTATCAAACGAGCGATGGATTTTCAAAATCAAAAGATTTTATTGTTAGAAACACAAATCAGTGAAGAAAAACCCTATACCGATTTCGGTAAAGTCGTAGCAATTAGCGATGGAGCAATCAATGTAGGAGCTTTTGCAAAACTGATTTACGAGAAACACGCAATTAATATTGGCCGAAACAAACTGATGCAGTGGCTTCGAGATAAAGGCTACTTAATCAAACAAGGTAGAGAAAAGAATAACCCTAAGCAAATTTATATTGAACAAGGATTATTCAAAATCTCTCCAACGATCATTTCTCGTTCTGAAGGTGACGTTCAAAGCAGTACAACGCTTATCACCGGCAAGGGTCAAATCAAACTAATGGAGATTTTGTTGAAGGAGGTTCCCAGATGAACCAAGGGGTGACTGTTAAACAAAAGAAAGAGTTTGTTAGATGGTATTTAAAAAGGTATCAAATGAAACGTCGTGAGTGCAATTGGATTCTCACCTATTTACTTACTCATGATGAACTCATGAATAATGTGCATTTTGTTGAAGAATCTCATTACTGCCCAAGAGCAATGGTGATGTCTGTTACAGAATCGGCTGGTGTACCGTTTCGCTTCTATAAAGGGAACTTAATGACAGCAGATGCTGAAAAATCATTTCACGATTTACGCTTAAATCCAAATGAAGATATGTACATCCAATTAAACTTTCCAGAGACCAATGCAATTGAATACTTATCAGCACTTGAGGAAAATCCTCACAGACCTAAATATCTAGACGTAGATCAAAGAGATACACAGTTGGTAAACGAATTAATTGAACACTTGATGAACCAACAAGAAGATGCAGCTTACAACCGGATGATTGATGAAGCTTTAGATACTGGTAATAAAGAAAGATTCTTGGAGCTTACTAATCAGATGGTTGCCTTATGAATTTAAGTGAGCTAATCCCTAATGGTAGAGAAATATTGTTCGCTTGTATTGGTACGGATCGTTCAACTGGTGATTGTGTTGGACCCCTGACTGGTACCTGGTTAGAAGAAAAAGGTTACACCGTAATAGGAACGCTAGATAATCCTTTACACGCTGTTAATTTAGGAGAACGAATGAGTCTAGCTAAACAAATGTATCCACAACATTTCATAGTTGCTATAGACGCTTGTTTAGGAAAGTTGGAAAGCATCGGAAATATCATCATTGAAGATGGCCCGTTGTTTCCAGGCAAAGCGGTAAAAAAGGACTTGCCTGCTGTTGGTGATATATCTATTAAAGCAATTGTGAATATAGGTGGATATCAAGAGTACACGGTTCTACAAAATACTAGATTGAATGTTTCGTGGAAGTTAGCACAAGAAATTACTAGATTGTGTGAAATGACAATGAAGCAACTAGTTAGCAATTAAATAAACAAACCAAAAGGAGAATGAAAATGAAAGCAACTGGAATCGTAAGAAAAATTGATGAATTAGGTCGTATTGTTATCCCGAAAGAAATCCGTAAATCGTTTGATATTAGCGTAGGTGAACCAATGCAAATATTCACGGACGAAAATAATCAAATCGTTTTGCAAAAATACAACCCGGGATGTCAGGAATGCGGAAATGTTGGTGGTCAACTTCATGGGAACAAAGTCAAACTTTGTAGTGCTTGCGTCAACAAATTGAAATCTATTGGACTTGAATAGATGAAACGTGGTCGTAAGTTAACTGCTGCTGAACGAAATCATGTTAGTAAAACCGTAAGTAAAGTTGAAAACTGGTTAATCTCTAAGAAAGAATCTAATTTTTGGTTAATCATTCACCGAGCTACGGGGCAAGACCGAAAAATATTAGCGCCATGAAGGGAGTTGATGTTTGTGCAGAATACAACACAAGTAGATAACCATCCAGTGGAGGATGCATGCGGAACTGAAATTAAAAGTGAAGATCAATATTTTGAATTTATGGGGTTTGTTGTTCGTGCTGACAATCTCGAAGATTTCTTTATTGAAGTGCTTGGTATAGAAGTGAAAACTGCAAAATGATTTGAAAGGTGGTGAAAAAATAATGAGTAACGTTCCAGACATTAATTTAATGCGCGAAGTGGCAGAAGAAAAAACTGCGACATACAAAGAAGAATATGCGAAATCAGAAGCTTTCACGAAGATGTGTGCTGACATTCAAAAAGAAGCGAACAAGGGAAATTTTTCAAAACACTTTAATCTGAATGGTCTTGGTGGAAATAAAGCAGCTTTAGCCGCAAGTGAATTATTTAAAAAAGGCGGTTATACAACAAACGTTTGCGGTTGAGAGTTAATAGTCAGTTGGGGTAGAAAAATTGAACAAGAATAAAGCCCGTTGCTCGAACAACGGACTTCGGTACTCGCAAAACTATACACATACAGAATATGCGAGAACCTCCAAAAAATCAAGGGAGGCAACATGATGAAGGAAGTAAAACTATTGTCATTAACACTCACAAACTTTAAAGGCGTTAAGGATTTCACATTCTCACCAGGCGGGAAAAACGTAGGGGTTTTCGGAGATAACGAAACAGGAAAGACAACGCTTTTTGATTCATTCGTCTGGTTGCTGTTCGATAAAGATAGTCAAAACAAAAAGGATTTCTCTATTAAGACATTAGTAAATGGTAAAGAGATTCATAATCTTAATCACGAAGTCGAAGCATCGTTTTTAATCGATGGATCACCGGTGACATTACGAAAAGTCTACAAGGAAAAATGGACTCGTAAACGTGGTGCTGGCACTCAAGAATTCACTGGCCATGAAACAGATTACTTTGTCGATGGAGTGCCTAGTAAGAAAAAAGAGTATACGGATACAGTCGATTCAATCGTCCAGGAAGATGTTTTCAAGCTTCTTACATCTCCAACTTTCTTTAATGAACAAATGAAATGGCAGGACCGTAGAGCAACTTTGATACAAATATGCGGTGACATTTCAGAAGATGAAGTGTTACAACAAAACGACGAATTAAAAGCTTTACCACTCATTCTTAAAGGTAAAAAGATTGAGGATTTCCGTAAAATCATTGCTGCACGTCGTAAGGAAATTAACGACGAGTTAGAACGTATTCCAGTGCGGATCGATGAGATTCAAAAGTCTATCCCTGAGATGGAGATTGATGTCGATTCATTGAAAAATCAAGTGGCCAAACTAGATGAATCTATCGAATCAAACGTGACACTCATTTCCAATATTAAAAACGGTAAATCTCTTCTTGAAAAAGAGCGTGATGTTCAACAAATCGAAAACGACCTATTGAACTTGAAGCGTGCATACGAATCGGATTCAAAAGAAAAGGTTTATCAGTTGAAAGCGAAAGTTCAAGAAGAACAATCGAATGCTCAACATTTTAAACGCAAAGCAAGCGAACACAAACAAGCAATTGATTACGCAAATAATAGCATGGCTGCGCAAGACAAAGACCGTACTCGTTTATTGGAAGAATGGACAAGACTAAATGCTTTGTCATTTACTCATCAAGACAAATGTGAATGCCCAGCTTGTGGACAAGCACTACCGGAAGAACAAGTTGAATCTGTTCGTTTGAAAGCACTTGAACAATTCAATAAAGACAAATCAGAAAAGCTACTATCAATTGATACTCAAGGTAAAGGCATAAAGGAAAAGAAACTCAGACTTCAAAACGACATTGATAAGCATCAACCTGAGTTTGATAAGTTCACTGCACAGGCGGTTGAAAAAGAACAGTTGGTAGTGAAGTTAGAGGAACAGTTAAAAAAGCTAGAAGGGTCTATAAAAGATGTTTCCGAAAGTGCTGATTATCAATCGAAAATTGCTGAGAAACAAAAAGTGATTTCAGAGATTCATGAGTTAAAAGAACGAGCGCAAGAATCCACTCGTTCAGTCGAACAAGAATTAAACGATTTAAAAGCACAAAAAACAACTATTCAAGTGGAGCTGGCTAAATTTGCGAATGTTGATTCTCTTAATAACCGAATTAAAGAATTAACGGATCAAGAGAAGATGCTTGCAGGTGAGTTTGAAAAACTCGAGCACCAGTTATATCTGACAGAACAATTCATTCGAGCGAAAGTAGAGCTCTTAGAAGAACGAATAAACGCTAAATTCGAACATGCACGTTTCAAAATGTTTGCTGAACAAATCAATGGTGGTCTTCAAGAAGTATGTGAAACGACTTACAAAGGGGTTCCGTTCAGTTCACTTAATAATGCAGCTCGTATTAACACTGGAATCGACATCATCAACACGTTGTCCACACATTACGGCATACGAGCACCAATTTTTGTTGATAACGCGGAAGCTGTTACGAAGTTGATTGATTCGGATTCGCAGTTAATCAGTTTGGTAGTTAGCGAGAAAGATAAAACGCTTCGAGTTGACGCATAAGACACATAAAGCGAATTAGGAGGAATGGATAAATGAAAGCCGATATTCAGTTTTTGAAAGATCTTCAAGCGACATTGAAACATGAAAATGAACACGATTACGACGGGCAAGCTTCACCTCGTTTCTGGACAATTAGGGATTATCGCACTGTCCCAGGTCATCCTGATTATGACAACGGACACAACGAATATTTTTTCAATGACGGGGATCACGTTAAGTTTGAAAATTTCAGTGATTTAAAAGCGTTCATTGAAGAGTATTACGAAGATGACATTAAAAAAGAGGAAGATTTACAAGAAATCCTTGACGACAAGAATGATGACTTTTATGACTTGTGGGAGTACGTAAAAGACAATCTGAACAACGATGGTTATTTTAATGAGGTTTTTGTTAAAGAAGAAGACTTTATCCGTCCTAACACCATGTTCCTCACGAAAGAAGAAGCAAAACGTCATCTTGAGTTAAATCATTATCACTACACTTTAAAAGCTCACACGTATGCCATGACAGCATGGAGAGCTCCAAAAGTTGAACGCTTATTAAAAATATTGAGCGAATTTGATTTTGATGCTTTAAGTAAGTAGCCTGTCATAAAAAGAAGGAGAGAAAACGATGAAAATAGGTAGTGAAGAATGGTTCGTACTTTTAAATGATAGTGCTTCGTTTCCTGGAAGGTTCATTTATTTTTACAACAAAAAATTAAACGGTATTGCCGTTAGAAAACTAGAAAGCAAAGCAAAGACTGAAAACGCTAGATGGCAAGACGTAAAACCATCCGCATTAGCATTTCAAATCGAAAAAGATAATGCCGTTATCCAAGTTAAAGAAATTGCTTCAGACAAGCAATATTATGAAGAATTGTTAGCACTCCAAAAAGAATGGGAAACTACACCGCTTTAATTCGCAGTTCGTTCAAACAAAAACATACTAGGAGGAAAAAATAATGACTAATCAAAATTCATTAGCAATGATCAAGAAAGATACGGTGGACATAGTTGCAACAAAAGTAAAAGAGTTTCAAGAAAGTGGGGAGCTTCATTTCCCTGCAAACTACAGTCCAGAAAATGCTATGAAATCTGCTTGGTTAATCTTGCAAGAAACGAAAGATAAAGATAAAAAACCTGCTCTCAGCGTCGTGACAAAAGATAGTATTGCAAACACTTTGCTAGACATGGTTGTACAAGGATTAAATCCTGCAAAAAAACAAGGATATTTCATCGTTTATGGTAATCAACTAACATTTCAGCGTTCATATTTCGGGACAATGGCGGTCACATTACGTGCAACTGGGGCGAAGTCGATTGATGCTGCAGTCATTTACGAAGGTGACGAAGTGGATTATGAAATGGTTAATGGTCGCGTAACTAATTTAAGCCACAAACAAAAATTTGGTAATCAAGACAAACCAATTATCGGTGCATATTGCACAATCATCGAAAAAGATGGGTCTATCTATATCGAATTGATGACTATGGGAGAAATTGAAAAAGCTTGGGGTCAATCAAAAATGAATCCAAAAGCTGAGTATTCGACACACAAAAAGTTCCCACAAGAGATGGCGAAGAAAACTGTTATAAATCGTGCTTGTAAGAAGTTCTTGAATGCATCGGACGATGGCTCTCTAGTCATGAAACATATCCATTCAAATGATGAAACTTTAGAAGAAGCTCAACTTGCTGAAGAAATTCAAGGTAACGCAAATCAAGAAATTATTGATGTAGAAGGTGTCGAAGTGGACGAGGAAACAGGCGAAATCTTCGAAGATGTACCGCCACCTGCTCAAGAAGAGAAAACCGAACCTGCAACTAATGGTCCTGGTTGGTAATGATTACGATCCAAACACTCGCAACTGGTAGCAAAGGTAACTGTTATTACATTACAGATGGTCACACACCTTTGCTGCTTGAATGTGGCATACGGTTCAAAGATATTCAGCGCAAACTGAATTTCAAAACGTCCGATATTGCTGCTTGTTTAATCACTCATGAACACAAGGATCACTGTTCTGGAATGAACGAAGTTTTAAAAGCAGGGATTGACTGTTACATGTCACCAGGAACAAAAGAAGCTATCGGTATTACTCATCATCGTGTGCATGGTATTGAGGTCAAAAAGCAGTTCAAAGTCGGCACGTGGACCATATTACCCTTTGACGTTCAACATGACGTTTCAGAACCAGTTGGTTTCTTACTGGTCAGTGGTAACGAAAGGATCTTGTTTGCAACTGATACCTATTACATTAAGTATCGATTTCAAGGCATAACACACCTCATGTTGGAGTGTAACTACTGCACGGACGTGTTAAACCAAAACGTTACTTCTGGCCGTATTCATAAATCAATGAAAAGGCGTGTTATGAAGTCACATTTCAGTTTGGAAAACGTATTGGATTTCTTTAAAGCTAACGATCTAACAAAACTACAAGAAATTTGGTTGCTGCATCTTTCAGACTCAAATAGCGATGAACAATTAATTCGAGATGAAGTGGCTAAAGTTACTGGAAAAATGATTCACATTCCGTGAGAAAGGAGTTTGGAAAGTGAGCAAATACAGAAGTGTGCAAGTAAGTTTTTGGCAAGATGCTTTCGTGTTAGATCTAACTCCAGAAGAGAAATACTTTTATATCTACCTAATGACCAACAGCAAAGCTAATCAAATTGGAATCTATGAGCTTCCTAAAAGAATCATAGAAACTGAAACTGGTTACAACCGTGAGACAGTAGAAAAGTTGTTAAGTCGTTTTGTGGATTACGGAAAAATTATCTATAACGAACCAACTAAAGAAGCCATGTTGCTTAACTGGAGTAAACATAACTGGAACAACAGCCCCAAAGTTATCAAGCGAGTTGAGGATGAGTTGAAAGAAGTTAAGCATTTCCCTTTTATCGAAAAGTATCGTGAAACCGTTGGCACCATTGAACGCAATACTGTATCGATACAGTATCCATATAGTATGGATATAAGAGAAAAGGAAAAAGAAAAGGAAAAAGAAAAGGAAAAGGAAAAAGATATTGTCCCTTTCGTTGAAATCGTTAATTACCTAAATGAAAAATTATCAAAAAATTATCGTGCTTCTTCTAAGCAAACGAAGCAATTAATAAATTCTCGATGGAACGAAGGTTTTCGTATCGAAGATTTTCAAAAAGTAATAGATAACAAAACTAAGCAATGGCTTACAGACGAAAAGATGTCATCGTTCCTTCGACCAGAAACCTTGTTCGGTACTAAGTTTGAATCTTATCTAAATGAGAAGGTGAATATAAATGCGGAACATCCAAGACATAATGGCCGAACTACAGCAAAGAGCTATGAAGATGTCCTTAGAGACGTCGAACGAGACAGAAAAGCCTGGGGCGGTTGAATGTACTATTTGCAAAGATACGGAAGTAGTCTTTGGTCATCAAGAAGAGGGGTCTACTACATCAACCACCATTAAATACGAGATGTACAAGCCTTGTAGCTGCGTTGAACGGAAAGCATGGAGAAGAAGATTCAAAAATGCTTACATTCCTGATGAATTTGAAAAATCTACTCTCGAAAATTATATGCAAGAGTCAGAGGTTCAAAAAAACATGTTGTCATTGGCACGAAACTATTTACAAGCGTTTCCAGAGTCTAAAGAAGAGCTTATTAAAAAGGGCATGATTAACTTTGGGTTCATTGCCATTGTCGGAGAACAGCGCATTAGATCGTTGCCAGAAGCCCATAGGACTGAAACGAAAAACAAACATAATAGTTTTGGTTTAGGCAAGACGCATTTACATGTTGCACTTAGTAAACGACTTTTAAAAAACGGCTTTCATGTTCTTATGATTTCTGATGTTGATTTTATGGACGAGATGATGAATGCCAAAAGAATGAATGATGAGGGTGAAACCTTTAACAAATTGTTAAAAGGTGTCATGCAAGCAGACGTCTTAGTATGGGATGACATTGGAAAGTCCAAACATTCAGAAGCTAAAGAGTCTCTCTATTACAACATCATCAATGAACGGTATAAAAAACAAAAGCCGATTGTATTTAGTAGCAATGAAGATCGCGGTACCTTATCTGAACGAATTGGATATGCAGCAACTAGCAGACTCTTGAGCAGATGTGGTGAAAACCTACTGGAAACAGAAGGTGAGGACTGGAGGTTCAAAAAAAATGATTGAATACTACTTGAATCAACTTGTCATTATTGCTGGACAATGGCGCGATAAAATTGGACAAATTGAACAATTAGAAAGCGCATTTGACCAACATTTAAACCAATTACAAGTTTTAACGGGAAAGAGCAGGGAACAAGCCGTTCAGTTCCTGCTCGACCACATAGAAGGAGTGAAAGTATGAACCATAAAGCACATCCAATGTCAGAAGAGTCTATGCGTCAGTCATTTATAAGTGAATTGAAAAGCTTCGGTATCACAGAAGGTCGTAGTGGTGAATCATTAAATTCTTTAGATTATCACTCGGTTTTAAATCTAGTAACTATTGAACGGATTAAACGAGATTACGAGTAGGAGGGAAATCATGAGTCGCTTTAACGAAAATTATAAAAACAGTGGATCTAAAACAGTCGAACAAATTGAACGTGATGCTTATATCGTCAATACGATGTCTGTAAGCGTTAATGACAAGCTGAATGGGTTTAGACACGAATTTGCGTTCATCGTTTCAAAATCGAGAGGAAGAGGGGTTTTGAAAGCTGTTAGAAAGCAATGTTCAAACGGTAATGAAATTCGGCAATCACTTATCAATGCAAAGCAGAATCTTGAACTCATAAGAGAGTCTATGCATGGCTCGTCCAAACCAGTACAAGCTGCTAAAAAACGTGTGTCTGATTTGACGTATTTAAACAGCTTACTAGATTCCTGCTTTAAGGGGTGGCATTGATGCGAGTAATTAAATTCAGATATTGGGACGGAGAAAACATGATTGATGGCGATTCACTAGCATTTGAAGAATACGCACCAATCAGTAATTTGCTAACTAGAGAAGGCACAATGCAGTTTACTGGCCTAACCGACAAAAACGGTGTTGAGATTTATGAAGGGGATATCGTAAATGTTAATAAATTCGGTGGAAAATTTGATTATAAAATAGTTGAGTTTCACACGACAGGTGGTTTTGCTAGTTTATTTCCTTTCGTTGACAGTGGCTATCATTGGTCAGCTTCTCGTAGTGAAATAATCGGCAACATATATGAGCATCCAAATTTGTTAGAAGTTGATGGCTCATGAATCCAATAAAGTTCAACGCTTACAAGTCAGTAAAAAGTGGCCCCATTAGAAAACAAGCCTTTGGAATATCGAAAAAAGATTTCAAAATCATGTATGACCGTTTCGTTGATAGTGGTTTTCAACAAGAAGGTGAGATTCTCTGGGATGGGCAATATCACTGGTGCCAAATGTTATTCGTTGGGAGGAAGAAGAATGCAGCTAATAACGTCATTAATGCAAGAAGTAAATAAACAGATTCTTGTTGAACGGGTTGAACAAAATAAAAAGTGGGGACCTCAAAGACATCCACATGAAACATGGTACGTAATTGCGGCAGAAGAAGGTGGAGAAGTTGCACAAGCTATCCAGGTGCT
>Ga0209013_10003680_pt1 | contig 13558 bp, 14 predicted proteins | sample Cruoilmetagenom2_FD_187291 | JGI IMG/M metagenome (GOLD analysis project Ga0209013, IMG submission 187291) | Oil polluted marine microbial communities from Coal Oil Point, Santa Barbara, California, USA - Sample 2 (SPAdes) (version 2) | ecosystem: Environmental > Aquatic > Marine > Oil seeps ... | reverse complement strand
GGTGTTGACGGTCCCAAGGAGCCAGCCCTGGGTCAGTCGATTGAAGCCGTCGATAAGCTTGAAGCCGTCGTCTGCGAACGTCGCACCCGTGGGCAGGGTAAGGCCGGTGCTGGATCCATCGTTCACAATGCTGTGAAATGCGGCGGTGTCGAGGACCTTGAGGTCGGAGTGATCAGCTGTGCGCAAGCGATCGTTGACCTCTTTGGCCCAGGTTAGGCTTGCGTCGCGGGCATCGCGGCCCAGCACGTAGTTGATTGTCGATCGACCCGATAAGACACCGGCAAGTACAGTAAAGAGCCCCAACATCACCAGGCCGGCCATGATCCACCGGTCGCGTGCGCCAACGTCTGTCATTATCGATGCTTCCTATGCCGCAGTAGAAGTTTGCAACCATAGGGCAGGGTCGTTAAGGCGCGTCGAACGCTTGCGGTTAACGAACGGTAAAGCGCCTAGCCCCAGGCGAAGGCGACTTTGCGCAACGCCGTGTCGCCAAAGCTCTCCGAGCCCTCGGCGACCGGCTTTCCACCCAAGCTGAAATAGAAGCCGCAAGCGGCCTCGTTGTCTGCAAGGGCCCAAACCAGAAGGCCTTTTAGCCGGAGTTCGCCGAGCCTGTGACGGGCGCCGGCGAACAATTTCTGGCCAAGGCCGAGGCCTTGATAGGTGGGATGGAGATAGAGTTCGAAGATCTCGCCCCGGTGCGGCAAGCTTCCGAGCCGGCAGCGGCCGAAGGTCGTATATCCGGCCGCTTCGCCTTGGAAATCGAGCACGAGAATCGGCGCACGCTTGCCGATCGCGTTGTTCCACCAGCGCAAGCTACGCCGCGCGATCATGCGCTCCAGAGACAGGTGCGGGATGATGCCCTGATAGGCGCCGCGCCAAGCCTCCTCGTAGGCGGCGACGAGCGCGGTCGCGTCCTTTGGGCGTGCCGGCCTGATGTGAGCGACATCGACGGACATGATCTAGAGCCTAACGCAGGACTGTTGCGCCGGGCAAAGGCAGCTTCGGCGTTATCCGAGTTCTTCGCTGTCAGGCCAGTTGTGGCTAAGCCACTTCTTCGGCGCGTTGGCGCTCGGCCTTCTTGCGTTCGTTCGGATCGAGGTGGCGCTTGCGCAGGCGAATCGACTTCGGCGTGACCTCGACCAACTCGTCGTTCTCGATGTAAGCCAGCGCGCGTTCCAACGCCATGCGCAGCGGCGTCGTCAGGCGCACCGCTTCGTCTTTCGACGTAGTGCGGATGTTGGTGAGCTTCTTGCCCTTGAGCACGTTCACTTCGAGGTCGTTGCCGCGGGTGTGCTCGCCGACGATCATGCCGCGATAAACGCGTGCGCCGGGGTCGATCATCATCGGCCCGCGATCTTCCAGGTTCCACAGCGCATAGGCGACGGCTTCGCCCTGGTCCGTGGAGATCAGCACGCCGTTGCGGCGTCCTTGAATGACCCCCTTGTGCGGGGCGTAGCCGTGGAACAGACGGTTCATGATCGCCGTGCCGCGCGTATCGGTGAGCAGCTCACCCTGATAGCCGATAAGCCCGCGGGTTGGTGCATGAAACACGAGACGCTGGCGTCCGCCGCCCGAAGGCTTCATCTCGATGAGATCCGCTTTGCGCTCGGCGAGCTTCTGCACCACGGCGCCCGAATGCTCCTCGTCGAGGTCGATGACCACCTCTTCGATGGGCTCCATCAGGGTGCCACCTTCGCCGCTCGTCAGCAGTACTTTGGGCCGCGATACCGAAATTTCGAAACCTTCGCGGCGCATGGTCTCGATAAGGATGCCGAGCTGCAACTCGCCGCGTCCGGCGACCTCCATGGAGTCGCGCTCTTCGGATTCGGTGACCCGCAGCGCGACATTGCCTTCCGCCTCGCGCAAGAGCCGGTCACGGATCATGCGCCCCGTCACTTTCGAGCCCTCGGTTCCGGCCAGCGGCGAGTCGTTGACCCGGAAGGTCATGGACAGCGTCGGCGGATCGATCGGCTGCGCCGGCAGCGGCGTATCCACCGTGGGCGCGCACATCGTATGCGCCACCGTGGCGTTGGGCAGCCCGGCGATCGAGACAATGTCGCCGGCGCTGGCCTCATCGAGCGGCGTGCGCTCCAGTCCCCGGAATGCGAGGACCTTGGACACGCGGCCCTGTTCGACAACGCCGCCCTCATGGTCGAGCACCTTCACCATCTCATTCGGCTTGATGGTGCCGGAGGTGATGCGGCCGGTGACGATGCGGCCAAGATAGGGGTTGGCTTCCAAAATGGTGCCGAGCATCCGGAAGGGACCGTCCTCGATCGAGGGCGGCGCGACGTGTCGCAGCACAAGCTCAAACAACGGCAGCATGCCCTGGTCTTTGGGCCCCTCCGGGCTGTCGGCGATCCAGCCTTCCTTGGCCGAACCGTAGAGGATCGGAAAGTCGAGCTGCTCGTCGCTGGCGTTGAGGGCGGCGAAGAGGTCGAACACCTCGTCGAGCACTTCGTCCGGGCGGGCGTCCGCACGGTCGACCTTGTTGATCAGGACGATGGGCTTCAGGCCCATCTTCAGCGCCTTCGACACGACGAACTTTGTCTGCGGCAGCGGGCCCTCGGCGGCATCCACCAGCACCAGCGCGCCGTCCACCATGTTGAGGATGCGCTCCACCTCGCCGCCGAAGTCGGCGTGGCCGGGCGTGTCGACGATGTTGATGCGGGTTTCGTTCCAGATGACCGAGGTCGCCTTGGCGAGGATGGTGATGCCGCGCTCGCGCTCCAGGTCGTTGGAATCCATGGCGCGCTCATCCACGCGCTGGTTGTCGCGCACGGCGCCGGACTGCTGGAGGAGGCGGTCGACGAGGGTCGTCTTGCCATGATCGACATGGGCAATGATCGCGATATTGCGGAGTTTCATTCTGATGAGGTCTTTCGGCCGTGTGGCGGCTGGTTGTTGCAGCGCAATATAGGGATTTTCCCTCGCGCCGCAATGCGGGCCAGGCGGCTTGCCGGCTAGCGCCCCATATTGCTCCAGGGGCCCGCCTCGGACCCAGTTTCGGGCCGCGCGGAATGGATCATCATCATCTCACCCAGATTCTCCACCGTGAGCAGGCCGACGAGCTTGTCTTTGGTATCGGTCACGCCGATCACCGGTTGGCCGCGCTGCATCAAGGCGCGCAGCGCGACATCCAGCTTTGTGTTCGCGTGAACAGTCGGCACGTCGGCCATCACCTCCAGAACCGGCGTGTCCGGGCCGCGGTCCTTCAGGGCCTTGATCATGGCAGCGCGGGTGAGCACGCCGCGCAAGTGGCCGGTGCCGTCGACGATGGGAAACTCGGTCTGTGTGGTGCGGATCAGCGCATCGGCGGCGTCGGCGACCGTGGCCGAGGTTGGCAGCGATTCAAATGTCGTGACCATGGCGTCCGACACGAGGGTGCCTTGGGCCACGGCGCGGAGCTGCGCCTGGGTCGCCTCGCCGGATGCAGCAAGAAAGATGAAGGCGGCGATGATGATAAGCATCGGATTGTAGAAGATGCCGAGGACGCCGAAGACGACGGCAAAGCCCTGGCCGATGGTGGCTGCCACCTGTGTGGCGCGGGCATTGCCCATGCGCATGGCAAGGAGCGCGCGAAGTACGCGGCCACCGTCCATGGGAAAGGCCGGGATCATGTTGAACACGACGAGGATGATGTTGGCGCCGGCGATCTTCACGGCGAGCGACACGGCCGGGTTCTCGATCTCGGTCAGGGCCTCCAGATTGAAACGCGGGCCGAGCCAGAGAATCAGCACCGCGGCGATGGCGACGTTCACCGCCGGGCCGGCCACGGCCACGATCAGCTCCTGGCTCGGCTTGTCGGGCATGCGCTCCATGCTGGAGATGCCGCCGAACGGCCACAGCGTTATGTCCCGGGTCCGCACGCCATAGCGCCTGGCGGCAAACACATGACCCAGCTCGTGCAAGAGCACGCACACGAAGATGAGCACGACGAAGATCGTACCGTGCCACGCAGCCTCGGGGCCGCCCTGGCGGTAAAAAATCGCGCCAAGCCAAACGAGGAGCAGCAGGAAAGTAACGTGGATGCGAATCGCCGTGCCGGCGATCGACCCCAGATTCAGGGACCAGCGCATTCTGTAAGGCTCGTGTCTCCGGTTAGATGGCCTCTAGCATATAGGCATTTGGGAGGCCCCAGAGTAGCTGGCCGCTGACCTTGAGCAGCGCGAGCGGATGCAGGCGGGGGCAATCGCGTTTTTCAGGTCAGCGTCGTGCGGGTCAGTTCAGCGGCACGTTCAGCCAGACCTTGCCGCTGACGGCCTCATAGTCCACGCCGGTGTGCTTCCCCCAAGGGGGCTATGGGCCTCAAGATAGTGGCCAGCAGGGCTGAACATAGAGGTGGTTTCTATCGCACGGTGTGCTTGACGACGCTGGCAGAACGCTCAGAATGATGCCCTTTCCGAAAAGGCACCTTTGATTGAACAACTCACAACCTTGCGAGCGCACTACAGTAACCGAAGAAAAGCCCAGCCACATGGAGCAAAGCAATGCGCTATCTCGCACCTATAGTTTTTGCGGCAGCCATGTCGATAACAAGCGTAACTAGTGAGGCGGCCCCAGAGTGGATAGAGAAAGTCTGTTTCCATGAGGCGTCGAAGAGGTCATTTAATGGTCGAGGCGGACGAGAACAGTTTGTGACGAACTGCATCGCTGATCTCACGGCAAAGCCTCCTAGAGAGCGTCGCAAGTACAGGCTCCGTTACGGGTATTAGGGCCGCTACCGTATGATGGTTGCTGACAGGCCGAGGCTTCTATCCTTGGCCTGCGGGGTCGGGGAAGCCAACTAAGCGAGGCTTCCTATGACTGACGATGCTGACGCCAAGGCACGCGCTACGGCGCACGGGCCGATCCAGAGCTACATCGGACCCGACCACGGTCTTTTTCACAGACATGAAGGCGCCCGACATGCTTTTCAACGCTCAGCGGACTCTGGGCAGTCCAGACTTGCTGGACTGAGGCCCGCTTTGGGTCATGTGTGGACATCTCTGGCTTCGTCATAGACGTCGGCTAAGTGCCAAGGCCCGGCACAAAGTAGAGCCGCGTCACAGTCCTAGCGGCGGCGTTTGCCGACTAGGCGCAAGCGGAGTGCGTTCAGCTTGATGAAACCTTCGGCATCCTTCTGGTCATAAGCGCCGGCGTCGTCTTCGAAGGTGACGATGTCGGTGGAATAGAGCGACTTGTCACTCTTACGGCCGATGACGATGACATTGCCCTTGTAGAGCTTAAGCGTCACCTCGCCTTCGACGTTCTCCTGGCTCTTGTCCACGAGCGCCTGCAGCATCTCGCGCTCCGGCGCGAACCAGAAGCCATAGTAGACCAGCTCGGCGTAGCGCGGCATGAGCGAGTCTTTCAGGTGCGCCGCCTCGCGGTCGAGCGTCAGCGACTCCATGGCGCGATGCGCGGCCAGGAGAATGGTGCCGCCCGGCGTCTCATAGACCCCGCGCGACTTCATGCCGACAAAACGGTTCTCGACGAGGTCGACACGGCCGATGCCGTTGTCGTGTCCGAGTTCGTTGAGCTTCGTGAGCAGTGTTGCGGGCGACATGGCATTGCCGTCGATAGAGACAGGGTCTCCGTTTCTAAAGCCGACAGTCACGACCGTCGGGGTATCGGGCGCGTCCTCCGGCGCGATGGTGCGCTGGTAGACATAAGGTGGCGGCTCCGCGTTCGGGTCCTCCAGCACTTTTCCTTCCGAGGACGAGTGCAACAGGTTCGCGTCGACCGAGAACGGCGCCTCGCCGCGCTTGTCCTTGGCGACGGGGATCTGGTGCTTCTCGGCGAATTCGATCAGGTCGCTGCGTGAGACGAAGTCCCATTCGCGCCAAGGCGCCACGACCTTAATGTCCGGGTTCAGCGCGTAGTAGGAGAGCTCGAACCGCACCTGGTCGTTGCCCTTGCCGGTGGCACCGTGACAGACGGCATCAGCGTCCGTCTCCTTGGCGATCTCGATCTGGCGTTTGGCGATGAGCGGCCGGGCAATCGACGTGCCGAGCAGATAGACACCTTCGTAGAGCGCGTTGGCCCGGAACATCGGGAACACGTAGTCGCGCACGAATTCCTCGCGCAGATCCTCGACGAAGATCTCCTTGATGCCGAGCATCTCGGCCTTCTTCCGCGCCGGTTCCAGCTCCTCGCCCTGGCCAAGGTCGGCCGTGAAGGTCACGACCTCGCAAGCATAGGTCTCTTGGAGCCATTTGAGGATGATCGAGGTGTCGAGCCCGCCGGAATAGGCAAGCACGACTTTCTTTATGTCTGTCATGGGGTGAAACGGGCTGTTCAAAGTTGACTTGGCGGCGACTATAGGCACGCAAAACCTTTGCGCAAGAGCCCGACGAGAGACGGAAAACGAGCCCAAGGCCAAGTCTGCCTTATGGTGGCCCCTCAAGGCACCGATAGTCGGGGAACTCCAGGGAGGAGATGACATGAAAAACGGTTTTGTCGCGCGGCTTGCATTGGCCGTATCTGTGGGCGTTGGGGCAGTTTTTGTGCTGACCGCGCCTAATCCCGCCGCCGCCGTGCCCACGCAGGCTCCAGCCGCAGCTCCGGAAGCGGTGACTTCCCTGGTGACGAAAGCCCAGCGACGGTGAAGAGGCCCGCGCGGCCGGTACTACCGGGGCCCACGTGGTGTGTACCGGGGCCGCGTCTATCGGGGCCCGCGTGGTGTCTACCGGGGCCCCCGCGTTTATGTGCGTCCGTGGCGCCGCCGCCCCTATTACGGCCGCGTGGTGGCCGGCGTGGCGTTGGGGACCGTGTTCGCTGCGACCGTCGTGCCGCGTGCTCCGGCCTCGGGCCTGTGCTGGTACTGGTCGAACCCGGCACAGACCCACGGCTATTGGGACTATTGCTACTAGTCAGATCCGAAGCGCCAAGCCAAAACGCCCGGCTTGCTTTGCGACCCGGGCGTTTTCTTTGACCCAGAGGCAGGCCGTGCGCTTGTGTGACCGGTGTGCCGCAAGCTGCTGCCCGCACAGTGACTGGGATGAAATTTCCACGGCGTATCGATGACGCTTCAAGCGCGGGCGCCTCGGACTGCCGTTCAGGCCCGGGCACCGGCGAGAAGCCAATAGATGAAGCCACCGGCGAAGCCGGCCGTGGCGAAGATCGTCATGTACGCGCCATCCAGGCTCTCGAACGCACCGTCAACCGAGGCGCCGGCCAGCAGCGGAACGGCGATAAGCGCTGCCCCGCCTGCGAGCACGTAATAGAGCCAGCTGCGTAACCCCAGCACCTCTCCGACAATGACGGCAAGAAGGCCCGGGAGTGCGGTCAGCGCCGGCATGACGGTTGTCGCGAACAGCACGAGGCCGAATACCGCGGCGCCTTCATGAGCGAAGATCAGATCGTTGGGCCGTGCGGCGGCGCGCAGCTCATCGCCCACCCACATGGACCCCAGCGCCAACAACACAGCCAGCGCGACGGCGACGGCAACAAAGAACGACACCACCACGACGAGCGCCCGCCAGATCAGCCGTCCGATCATGGGCTCCGGTTGGCTCAAGCCGGTGCCGCGAGGCGCGTGCTCGCGCGCTGCTTCTGGCTTGCGCTCTTCAGCTGGCCGCACGCCGCCATGATGTCGCGCCCGCGGGGCGAGCGCACCGGGCTCGCATAGCCGGCGCGATTCACGACCTCGGCGAACTTCTCGATCTGTTCCCAGTCGGAGCACTCGTACGGCGCGCCGGGCCACGGATTGAACGGGATGAGATTGATCTTGGCCGGGATCTTGGCGAGGAGGCGAACAAGCGCCTTGGCATCGTCGATGGAGTCGTTGACGTCTTTCAGCATCACGTACTCGAACGTGATGCGCTTGGCATTGGACAGACCCGGATAGTTGCGGCACGCCTCGAGCAATTCGGCAATCGGCCACTTCTTGTTGATGGGCACGAGCACGTCGCGCAAGTCATCGCGCACTGCATGGAGAGAAATGGCGAGCATGGTGCCGGCTTCCTCGCCCCAGCGCGGAATCTCCGGAACGATGCCCGACGTGGACAGCGTAATGCGCCGCTTGGAGATCGACAGCCCATCGCCGTCGGCGGCAACAGCGCAAGCCTCGCGCACGGAATCGAAATTATAGAGCGGCTCGCCCATGCCCATGAGCACGACGTTGGTGATCTTGCGCTCGCTGTTTGGCAGACCCGTCGGGTCGTCCGGGCTCGCGCCGGGCCAATCACCGATGCGATCGCGGGCGAGCATGATCTGACCGATGATCTCGCCGGCGGTAAGGTTGCGCACGAGGGCTTGCGTGCCCGTGTGGCAGAAGGTGCAGTTGAGGGTGCAGCCGACTTGGCTGGAGATGCACAACGTACCGCGGTCTTCCTCGGGGATGTAGACCGTCTCCACTTCCTTGCCGTCGTCGAGGCGCAGCAGCCATTTGCGGGTGCCGTCGACGGAGACCTGCTCGCTGACGATTGCTGGCCTCGCCAAGGTAAAGCGCTCGGCAAGCCTGCCGCGAAGCTCCTTGGCGACATCGGTCATGGTCTCGAAGCCGGCCGCCCCGCGCACATACATCCAGCCCCAAAGTTGGCTCACGCGCATGCGGTGCTGGCGCTCGGGGACGCCGAGTTCGGCGAGCCGCTCGGCCAGAGCAGGACGTGCCAGCCCGATCAACGATTCTCCTGGCGGGGAATCGGTGCTCGCCGGCGTGCGGTCTAGAATCGTCGTCGCGGTCATGGCATGCGGTCTGGTATCGAGATTGGCGCCGCGAACGCGCGGCCTCGCCCTCTCATATCATGGGGCGCATCGAGATTTCCAAGCCCTGCGAAACCGCGCCAGCGCCTTCAGGCCGCTCAGCCTTCGCTGCCGCACTCCTTGACGATGCGTTCGAGGGCAGCCGTCGCGCCACCCAGCGAATAGTTGTCGCTGGTATTGGTGCCGCGCGCGGAGCGGCCCTTTACGGTCATCGCGCTTCCGCCCTTCATGGCCTTGACGAGCTTTGCCTCGTCTTCGGTCTTCTCGAAGAACGCGCCTTCGTCCTTGGTGAAGAGCTCAAACTTCTCGTTGCCGATGGTCACGGTGGCCTTGCCGCCGGGCGGGAAGGGGTAGCCCATCTTCACGCTGATCTCTCCGACGACTTTGTCCGCCGGATAGTACGACACATAGAAGTAGATGGGGCCTCTGCGCACGTTCTTCGGCGACGAGCTCTTCGGCTGCGAGACGGCAAAGCACACCTTGCCGCTGTTGTCCGCCGTGTAGACGGACCAGTTCTTGTACTTCTCAAGAAGTTTGACTTCTTGCGCGAAAGCCGGCGCTGCACTCAGTGCCAGGATCACGCACGCAACTCCAACGGCTCGGCGCATCTCCCGGTCCCCGTGTCGTGAGCAGGCGTTAAGCATGAATGCCGTAGTCTTCGCCCGATCAGGCCGATAGGTCAACCCTAGCGCCTTCGGCGCTTGGGAGCGCCTTGGACGTGCGGCGCCAATTGCGCCGCCTCGCCCCCCTCCGTCACCGGGCGTGGCGCGTAGCGGCCGAGCATGCGAGCGCGGTCGTACATTATAATGGCGCCGGCCGTTGCAACATTCAGGGAAAATGCCGTCGGGATGCGGACAAAATGCTGGCACCGGGCGAGAAGTTCCGGCGTCAACTGTCCGCGCTCCGGCCCAAGCACATAAGCCGCCCGCACGGGATGCGGAAAGCTCGGCAAATCGACGGCATCGCCGAGAATCTCGACGCCGACCAGGCTGCAGCCCTTCGGCAGGTCGACCGCGTCCAGGTCCGGCCAGTGATAGGCGGGCAGATGCGTCTCGGCGCGCGAGGTATCGGAGCTCATTTTCAGCGCCCGCTCGTCAGCACCGATGGTGAATACGAAGCTGGCTCCGAAGGCGTGAGCCGAGCGGAGGAGGTTGCCGAAATTGACCGCCTTGGAGATTCCCTCGGCGCCAATGCCGAAATACCCGCGGGTGTTTGGAGGCGACGGTTTCACAACCTCAGTCCTGCCACAGGACGGCCAAGAGAAAAAGGTGGTGTGGAAGGTTGCGCGAACCCCTAGACAACGGCAAAAAGCCAAGCTCTTCAGTCAATCGCGTTGAGCCTGAGGCCTCCCGGGCCGGTATCCAAGAAAGCTTCGTCCATGCGCGTCGTGCAATTCAATGAGTTTGGCGGGATCGGCGCTTTACGCCTAGAGGACGCCGCCGCGCCGAGCCCTGGCGTGGGCGAGATCCTTGTCCGCGTGATGGCCGTCGGGCTGAACTTCTTCGACACGCTCATGCTGCGCGACAAATATCAGTTCTCGCCGAAGCTGCCGTTCTCGCCGGGCGGCGAGATCGCCGGCGTTATCGAGGCCCTCGGCGAGGGCGTCACCGGGCTCGAGGTTGGCCAGCGCGTGGCCGCATTCATCGGCGGCAATGGCTGCCGCGAGCTGATCGTCACAGATGCGACGAACGCCGTGCCCATTCCCGATGGCGTGAGCGACGAGGCGGCGGCCGGGATCATCATCACGCACGGCACGGCACTTCACGCGTTCAAGGATCGGGCGGATCTTAAAGCCGGCGAGAGCGTCGCCGTGCTTGGCGCGGCGGGTGGCGCCGGTGTGGCGGCGGTGGAACTTGCCAAGTTGATGGGCGCGCGCGTCATCGCTGTTGCGTCTTCTGAGGAGAAGCTTGCCTTCGCCAAGAGCCACGGCGCGGACGAGGGCATCGACTACAACGAGGCCGACCTCAAGCAGACCTTGAAGGACCTCACCAAACCCAACGGCGTCGATGTGGTCTACGATTGCGTGGGCGGCGATGCCGCGGAGCCGAGCTTACGGGCGACGGCGTGGGAGGGGCGCTATCTCGTGATCGGCTTTGCCTCGGGCAAGATCCCGCGCATCCCGCTCAATCTCGTTCTGCTCAAAGGTTGTGAGATCGTGGGCGTGTTCTGGACATCGTTCGCCGCGCGCGAACCGGACAAGCATCGGGCGAACACGGCGCAACTTTTCGCGTGGGTCCGAGACGGAAAGCTCAAGCCCCATATCCACGCGACGTTTCCGCTGGAAGAGACGGCAAAAGCACTCTCGCTGATCGAAGACCGCAAGGTCACCGGCAAGGTGATCGTCAATCCGCAAAGCTAAAGCGCCGCTCAGTTACGCGGACTTGGGCAGTTCCTTGTCGAGCACGCGCGCGGCGGCGGCCCGGTGCGTCGGCGTGATACTGGCCGACACCATGCCGACCACGGCGGTCAACAGCGCGATGTCGTCGGCGAAGCCGAGGCCGACCACGATATCGGGAATGAAATCGAACGGCATAATGAAGTACGCAAGCGCCGCCAGTAGCATGCCGCGCACGCGGATCGGCGTCGCAGGATCCATGGCGCAGTAATAGGCGGCCACGAGATCCTCGACGAAAGGAACGTTCCGCGCGACGCGTTTCAGCTTCGCCCAGAACTCATCGCGCACCTTGCGTTCGCGCTTGGCGAAGGTGCTCAGCGACACCTCCCGGCCGAGCGCAGCCTCGCGCAACTCGCTGACGTTTTCCGAAGCAATCATTCCAGTTGACCTCGCAGGTCTGTGACAAGGGAACCCAACCCCTTGATAAATATAGGGAGTGTGCCGACCCGGTGCAACCTGGCGCATCCGGCTTGCGCGGCGGAGCCCCTATATGCGATGGGAGCCGTCATGGCGAAACACCGCATCCTCTTCGTTTGTCTGGGGAATATCTGCCGCTCGCCCATGGCGGAGGGCGTGTTCCGGCGCGTCGTCGACGAGGCCGGCTTGGCGCGTCAGTTCGAGATCGACTCCGCCGGCATGGGAGATTGGCATGCGGGCGAGTCCCCCGACCATCGTGCGCAAGCCGCGGCACAGACCCGCGGCGTCGATATCTCCGGTCAGGCGGCGCGTAAGATCGAGTTGGAGGATTTCGACGACTTCGATCTCATCGTGGCGATGGACGGGGCGAACATCGCGGACCTTGAGGACATCGTTCCGCAGGCGGCGCGCGGCAAGATCCGCCGCTTCTTGGACTACGCGCCGCATCTCGACCATGACGAGGTGCCGGATCCCTACTATGGCGGAAGGCAAGGCTTCGACCACGCGCTCGATCTCATCGAGGCGGCGGCAGAGGGGCTCCTCGCCGAGCTGATGCAGGACAAAACAAAAAAGGACGCCTAATCCTCGACCCCGAACGCTTCGGCGAGGTCTTCGTCGTAGCCGGGCTCGGCCTCCTCGGCAGCCGCGCGATCTCCAAGGTCGTAGGCCGCCTCGACCACGTAGGGCCCGCCGCCCACCGAGTTCCGCGACGAGTAGAGCACGAAGCGGTTCACCGTGAAGGACTCAGTCACGGCGCTCCCTTGCCGTTCCATATAGGTGGCGACTTGATCGGGGCGGGCACCGCGCAGGCGCGCCAGGGTCACGTGCGCTTTGTAGTTCCGGCTCTCCGGCGGCAGACCTGCAACGCGCGCGGCCCGTTCGTTGGCGCGCCGCAATGCGTCCAGCGCCGGCGATGGCGCGACATCGGCGAAGACGGCGCGTGGCTTTTTGCCGCCAAAGCTGCCAAGACCGTCGAGTTGGAGTTCGAAGGGCTGCAAGTTAATTTCGCCGAGCGCGTTGGTGAAGTCGCGTGCGGTCGCGCCGTCGACATCGCCGATGAAGCGCAAGGTCAGATGATAGTTCTCGGGATCGATCCAGCGCGCGCCGGAGAGGCCAGAGCGGAACATGGCCAAACGCTCGGCGATGATCCAAGGAATCTCGATGGCTGAAAAGAGCCGTGGCATGGCCTGATACTCGATTCTCTCAAGAGAGAGTCTCAAGGGCAGGGGTTGGGATAGTCAAGGTGGATTTGATCGATCTCCTCAAGAACCCTTGCGTCGAGCGTGATGCCGGCGGCGTCGATATCCGTCTTCAGCTGTTCCATGGTGGTGGCGCCGATGATGACCGATGTGACGAAAGGCCTGGAGACCGCGTAGGCAATCGCCATTTGCGCCGGGTCGAGACCATGCTTCTTGGCGAGCGCCACATAGGCGGAGATGGCGCGCGGGCCGTTTGCCTTCTCATAGCGGCTCAGGCGGTCGAACAGCGTCTTTCGTGAGCCCGGCGGCAGCGCGCCGTTCTCATACTTGCCGGTGAGGTAGCCCTGGCCGAGGGGCGAATAGGCAAGAAGGCTCACCTGCTCCTCGTAAGTGATCTCGGAGAGGCCTACCTCATAGGACCTGTTCACCAGGTTGAACGCGTTCTGAATGGAGACCGGCCGCGGCAGGCCGTGTTGCTCGGCGAGTTTCAGGAACGTCATCAGCCCCCAGGGCGTCTCGTTGGAAAGGCCAATGAAGCGGACTTTGCCGTCGCGCACGAGCGCGCCGAGGGTTTCGAGGATCTCGTGGATCGCGTGACCCTCGCCTGGCAGGCGCGCGTATTCGAGCCCCTCGAAGATGCGCATGGGACGGTCGGGCCAGTGAAGTTGATAGACGTCGATATAGTCCGTCTTGAGCCGCGACAGGCTCTTGTCGACCGCCTCGTTGATCTGCGCCGCGCTTTGCCGGGATAGAACGGTCTCGTCCCGCAGCCAATCGATCACGGTGCTGCGGCCGGCGACCTTGGTGGCGATCAGCACCTTGTCCCGGTTCTTGCGGCTCGCCAGCCAGGTCCCGATGA
>Ga0209013_10003679_pt1 | contig 13560 bp, 10 predicted proteins | sample Cruoilmetagenom2_FD_187291 | JGI IMG/M metagenome (GOLD analysis project Ga0209013, IMG submission 187291) | Oil polluted marine microbial communities from Coal Oil Point, Santa Barbara, California, USA - Sample 2 (SPAdes) (version 2) | ecosystem: Environmental > Aquatic > Marine > Oil seeps ... | reverse complement strand
CGTCTTCACTTTGGTAGCGCATAACCTTGGGGTAATGCGGGGCCCCCTCATTTAAAGGATCAATACTGTAAAGCATGCTTACATAGACATCTCCTGTAATAGGCTCTACCACAATACCGGTAAGCCCTTGTTCCCCCGATCCGGGGAAATTTCCTGTAGGATTGAAGTTTAGTAGACCCGTTGCATAATCAGATACCGTACCATCATTTGATACCACTTTTATTGTACCGTACAGCTCTGTTACATAGAAAAGTGGGTCATCTGGTTCATTGCCCGGGTTTGGTATGAACGCAATATTAATCGGAAGTTGGAATCCAGTTGCTACAAGTTCTACTCTAAAACCGGGCTGTATTACAGACCAGGGAATGGGGGAGCCCCTTGCAAGTATTGAGAAATCGGGTTTGGTTTGTCCAGCGTTGGCCACATATGTGCTCCCAGCCACAGAAACCCAATACTGTTCCTTTTCGGCTGAAGGAATTGACATAGCAGGGAGATATATATTTCGTTCGATACCCTCATCATCTACAAATGAGAGTCTAGATTCAGGTAGTACAAGGTCTTGTCCGATATTCCCAGCATCCAATATTACACGAATTGGCATGTGCTCTTCTATGTCAGGGGGATTGGTCACCGCATTTGAAAATCCGTCTAGTCCACTAAACTCCAGGATCAATTCATCTAGTATTGTTACTATGCCTAATCTAGGAGGGTTGTCCGATCCAGGGAGAATTATATCTACACCAAAAGAATCGACCCACCTGGGACTAGGTACTTCGATAATATCATCAAGTTCAAGTGCAAGAATCTCGGTAGCCGAGCTTGTTCGAAATCGGCGTTCTGTCCAATCACTCCACTCTGTAGAGGGATCACCACTACTGCTGCGGTGACGTGTACGTAAGATATAATCCATATCAAAAAACAAAAGTTGTCTTCCTTCGTTGGAGTTTTTAAAAGTGCCATCACCGAGATGAGTATGAACCTTCTCGACGCCTCCAATGCAGGTTGTTTCCCATACAACTTCGTCCGGCGTTACAGTCCTGATCTCCCAATCTGAACAATCGTGTATCAGTTCGGGATCAGAAGATGAAAAATCTGAAGTTTCCATATGAACATCTGCGGGGTGAACAATTTGACCATCCTCTTTTGGTTCATTAATAATTGGTCTATTAACTACGATGCCGGTTCCGCCACCAGTTCCACCTCCATTTCCATCGTTGTTACATCCCCCTACTGACACTAATGCAATAAATCCGAATAGTATTACAAAACCCAAACAATTCATGAAAGTATCAATTGGTTTAGCCAATCTTTTCAATCGAACAACCTCATTATTTATTTTAAACAATTAGCTTAAAAATTTGTGTTTAAGTAATCTGTTTGATCATCCTATAATAATTACCGGATTTTAATAACTTCCTTCCTATATATTATAGCTAAGAATCGACTTACGAGTTATAACTTTTATTTTAATAAATTCGTCAAGCAACATTTATATGCGAGTTATGATTCCTGCAATACTCCTCATCCGCCTGAGCCGGTGTGCAGGATTGCTTAGAATCTCTACACTTATAAACAAAAATTATTCTTTAAATACCAAATACTTATATCCGTAGAAATTCCAAATTATTACGATAACAATTGATGCTAAAGCGCCTATGTTGGCCCAGAGTATGGGAGAGATGCCGCCTATGGGTTCTATAAAATTCACAATAAATGACGCCACAGCAACGTTTATTACAAATCCGATACCAGATACTATTATAAATTTAACAAATTGCTTTCCTAGTCCTACTGTTCCTCGACTCTCAAAAGTCCAGAACTTATTCCACAAATAACTGTTTATAACGGCGAAAAGAAAGGAGATAGATTTGAAAACGGAAAACAATAACCCCTTATGTATTCCTGAAGTTAATATTAACAAGTTCAATATCCCAAAATCTATAGCTGTATTTGATATACCGATTGGAATGAATTTCCCAAATTGAAAAAACACATGCCGCCTATTTCCAAGACGAGAAGTTAAATAAACCCAAAGTACTGTAAGAAACGGTGCTCCTATTATTATTAGAAGCCATAATAAAGTTGTATTAATACCTAAAACATTAATTTCGCTTTCAAGAGCGCTTAATAATGCTATAGCAAAGGCCGATATTGTTAGGCCTATTACAATTGAGCTTATTAAATCAATTTTCTTCATGATTTGATCATTTTGCTGTGATTTAATTTTAGTATCTATTAGGAGAAACTCAATTCATATCAATATTGCATAATATGTAAAAAGGAATAATTATCTCCAGGTTTGGAACCACAAATAGCTACCAACAGATTCAGGTGCAATAGGAACCGCAGCAAGAATCGGATAAAAATAGAAAAATACTCCTGCTGCGATAAGCAGATATATTACCACAATTAATTTTCCAAATTGTGATTTTCTCCATAAGGAATTGAGATAGTAGGCGCTAATAATAAGAATAAACAACAGTGCCGGCAAGAAATGGTATAAAAAGGTTATCTTTCTTGGCGAAAGAGCCCAGGGAAGCCAATATGCGAAAACACTGACTACCACAAATATAAGCGCCGGTGATTCTTTTCTGATCACATTCACCACTCCCAGCACCAAAAACAAGCATCCAGTCCACCAGATGAAGGGATTGCCTAAAGCATAAATATGAGCATATTTGCCGCCCAAATCTTCGAAATGCATATATATCGGCTTAAGTAATATAGGCCACTTCCACCACTCAGACTGATAGGGATGAGTTTCGGTAATCCCGCCGTGATACCCAAACATACTACTCTGGAGATTAATGAAATCTCCGATTGAATGTTCAAAGTAAAAAAATGGTATGTAGCTAGCTAAATATACTAGTAAAGGAATCAATGCAAAAGCTAATATCATCCTTGGAAAGATATTAAATACCGCTCGGATATAGGACTGCCCTTCAGAATTGGAGCTATAGACCTCAAAATAGTAAACTAAAAAGAAAGAGACCCCGGCCAGGAACTCGACTATATACAAACCACTCCACTTAATTGATAAAGCACAACCACAAATAACACCGACCAAAAAGAGAAATAATGTTCTTTGGGACTTGGCATATTTTACAACAAATAGGGAAGCCAAAAGAACAAAGTTAGCCATAAAAATATCAACCATAGTTATACGGCTCAAGACAAAAATAAAGGATTCAAAGGTATATAGAAAAGCCGCAATTAAACCAACCCCGTTATTAAACAAATTCCTTCCTAGAAGGAAAATAAATAGGGTCCCAAGAACACCAAATAAGGCTTGGAAAAACCTCCAGCCAAACGTATTGTCGCCAAATAATATTATCCCTAGGGCGCTAATTTCCTTTCCAAGCGGTGGATGAGTCCACTCGTATGCAAAGTCCTGAGGAGCCGCTTCCCCAGGAATCTCCCAAGCCAATTTGTTACCTTTAGCCATTTCCTGAGCTGTAAAAGCAAAGTAGACCTCATCAAAATAATAACTCTGAGGAATTTCAAGACGGTGAAATTTAAGACCGAAGCTAATGAGAATTATGAGAAATAGCAGTATCTCAACTCTGTAAGATAGTAGTAATGATTTTAATGACATTATCTAGTCCTAAACCAATCTAAATTAAGAATTCAAAATGTCCTTTTGCCTGATTGAATGATTCAAGAAATTTAAAAATACAACAATGAAAGCTATTAAATATAAAACGAACATTAAAGGTATAAGAACCTTTTCTATTTCATCAGGAACCCCTTCATACCCTGTTGTAAGCTGTATGTATGAATAAATCATATTACATACATAAACACCCGACACAATAGCATATAAATAAGGAAATATCCAAGACCTAAACATTATGAGTGTGAAAAATGCGATTGAAGGAAGCAGGTGCCTTTCATGAGCGCGGGTTACAAAAAGAAAAAGAGCAAAAAGGATTAGAGTAACAACCTGAAAAATTAAATATGTATAGTCTTTATCCCTGTCCTTCCTCTGGAAAGTATATTTAAATAGGGAAGCAAGCATAATAGTAAAAAACGTTCCGAATATGAGGGTACCCCAGGATTTATATGAAAATCCCAAAAAGAGGAGCTCGTCGCTTTGCCACATAGCAAATGCCCCCCAAAAATTAAAGGTATTTAGAGATGCGTATTTGTACTGTTCATAGGCTGCATAGAATCTCTCCTTTATTAACACTATCGGCCCGGTAAAAACATAGAAAAACGAATCGATTTTATCCCAAATAAATGGAAGAGTGATAATTGTACAGGTCACAATGATCGTGATGACAATTTGAGCTAGAGGAATAAAATTCTTTATATTCCATCTTTGGGCAGATCTTAAAAAGGGATCTATTGCTATAAAACCTATTATTGGAAACAAGACTATACTTTGTGGCTTGATCATAAAAGCAAGCGCAGCAAATAAACCTGATAATACAAACCTGTTTCTAATTCCAAGAATAATGGAGAACAGTATCGGGAATGCGTGGACAGAATCAACCTGCCCCCAAAATGTTGAATTTGATAAAGAGGCTGGGTTAAAGAAGTATACCAAAGAAGAAATCATGGCAATCCTAGTGCTGGCAATTGGCTTTAACGCTACAAAAATTAGTATGGAAATACCAAGATCGGAGAGATTTGCCGGAAGTTTAAAAAGAATATACACAGAAAGCCACGGCATCGCTGTATGGAATTCGTTAAGTATCCATAAGATATATAAATAGCCGGGCATATAATCACACCAGTTTCTATTGTAAAATTGTGAAAAGCCATCATTTGACAAAGCTCTACCCCAACCTTGCCAAGCACTAAAATCGCCTTCGTATGTTATGAGGGTGGAGAGGTAAATTCTAAGCAGAAAACCGATCAAAAGTATTAGAGATAATTGAAGATATACATTCTTCTTCAAATCGGACTTTTTAGCTACCTCTAAGTTCATTTCTAAGCTTCCATGATTCCTTGAACATTCTAAGTATCACTTTAATATTAGCTCCGGATTGAGTGCCGAAACGGCGAGGGAAATGCCTTACAGGAACTTCACTGAGTTTGAATCCATTTCTTTGTAATTTTATTAAGAACTCCGCACTAAAAAGAGCACCGTCTGATTTTATGGGCCTGATATCCCGATAAGCCTTAGTTGGAAAAACTTTAAACGCGCAGTCCATATCTCTAACTTTTAGACCAAATGTTAAATATATATAAAGGCCATATAGCCAAGCGTTTAGTAAACGAACGAAAGAATCTGCCCTGTCCTCCCTATAACCTATAACTACATCTTGTGCGCTCACCAAGGGAAGCAGTCTATCTAAATCATTAATATTAAACTGCCCGTCACTGTCCATAAAGAAGATATACTCGCAAGATGCCTTATCAAAACCGCTTCTAAGTGCGGATCCATAACCCTTATTTACAGGGTGGTTGACAAGCCTTACTTTAGAATTAGTTGATTTAAGCTCCTGGACAACATTTTGTGTATCATCTATGGAGCCGTCATTTACAACGATAACTTCATAATCTGAAACATTCTGCTCAAGATATGAAACACAATTCTCAATTGTAGTTGTAATATTTTCAGCTTCATTATGAGCCGGAAGGACTACTGATATGGACAAGTTCACCATAATTTTGATCAAATTAAATACAAGAAAGAAAAAATCAGTTTGTTATTTTATTAGAAAGAATTATATCACACTTTATCTCATGTATAGTGAAGTGATTATCTTTTTCCAGAGAAAGGTCCTTAAATGAACATATACGCCCACTTGGCCATTTAACATTTACATCTACAGTGTCATCCTTGCCAACACCGAAATAAACCGGGAGCATATCCTGCTCACAGCATCCTCTTCCTCCAGATACCTCCCTAACTTGAGTTCCATCTGTGCTAATGACTTCAACCCGGGCCCCTATGGCAGAACTATTACTCAATAAACCGCTTCCGATTAGGTTTAGTGTTACGGAATAATTAGTATTACCGCTGTTTTTCATTAGCGCCGTACCTAAATGCCCGTTTAGAAAAACATCCATAAACCCATCGCGATTGTAGTCACCCCATGAAGCCGAAAAAACATCAATTGGAGAATCTATACCGACTAAAGGGGCTACATCGACAAAAACGTCGTTTCCCATGTTTCGGTAAAGTCTATTAGGTTGTAAATGGTTAGTAGAAAAAAGATCAATTTTACCATCAGCATCAAAATCAATCCATGCACAGGTCCTTCCATCGCCAACATCATCAGTATTGGTATCCCAAGTAATGTTGGTAAACGTACCATCTGCATTATTTCTATACAAGGCATTGCCTCTTGCTCTACCTATATTTGTCACGTAAATGTCAAAGTACCCGTCTCCGTTATAGTCCCCCGAACATGCGGAGGTTGTATTCCAAATCTGGCGCCCCCCCAGTCCGGAACTTTCAGTAATATCAACAAAGCTTCCATCTCGGTTATTGAGATACATTTTATTCATTCCACTGTTTAGAAGAAAAAGATCCTGGTATCCGTCATTATTTGAATCGAACCATAAGGCAGAATTCGTATGTAATTGCTCGCCAATACCCGCGCTTTCAGATATTTCTTCAAAGGTTCCATCCCCTTTATTTCTATAGAGAAAAGATTCTCCCATACCTGCCTGGAATAGATCAACATTACCATTATTATCATAATCTGCCCAAATTGCATGCGATACTGTTGAACCTTCCTTGGTTATACCGGCATCCTCTGATACATCAATAAAATAAACACCATCTATATTTTTATAAAGCTTAGGGGGCATTCCGGCTCTAATCGTCCCCAGCACCAGATCTGGAAAACCGTCATTATCATAATCTGCCCATGTTGCAGTCATATACCGGGAGTTGGGCAAACCTAAAAAACGAGAAACCTCTTTAAATTGGCCTTCTTCATTTAAAAACAAGAATGATCTCTGTACTTCATGCCCGTTAACGTGAGGGCTTTTAAGACTTAAACTTCTCTGACTCCTTCGTTTACTACGATCGGTATTTGATAGAAATATATCAGGCCAACCATCGAGATTATAGTCACCCCAGGTTGCAGACCGACCCATTCTACCCACGGACTGTGTACCCGTCTCTGTCTGTACATTAGTAAATTTAGGTAAAGCCTCGTTTTGAGCATTGGAAAGATTAAAACACACTGATATAGATAGAATGGAAATCAAACAGAAAGGATTTAATACTATTCGAATCAAAGAAAATCACCCTTTATTAAGATCTTTTAAAAGCAGGTCAGCCGCTCTTAAACTCAAGGCTTCGATAGTTAAAGATGGCGCTTCCCCTCCGCCGGATGTTGGAAACACGCTAGCGTCAGTTATAAATAGATTTGGTATACCATGAAACCTTAGAGAAGAATCGACAACTGACGATTCTGGATCCTTACCCATACGGCAGGTACCATAAACATGTGTTGCTGAAAAGAAATCATAGGAAGAAACAGTCTCAACTATTTCATCAGTGCCGCTTGCTTTTAAAATATCTTTTGATGTTCTTTCCATAAACTCAAGGCTCTTAAGTTCAGGCTCTCCAAGAAATGATTGTATCTGAGCGACCGGAAGACCGTACTCATCTTTAACCTTAGGGTCTAGTGTAACGAAAGTATCTTCATTCGGAAAAAACTCTGCAATGCCGGCTATTCCCAGAGCATGTCCGAACCATTCATCCATTCCCTTAACTAAATCCTCCCCCCATCCCTTAAAATATCTAAGTGCATAATGCAGGGGGCCCATTGCACTTCCAGCTGTAGGTGACATCCTTAAACCGCCAGTGAAACCCCTATCAGGGTTTGGACTATTCCATTCCCAAATAACGCTATCAAGAGGAATTCCACGGTAAGAATCCAGCCTATCAGGATGTAAAGCTATAGCTTCATAGAAAGTGGTTTCCATAAAATTCTTGCCTACAAGACCGTGTTGATTAATATCTGAATTTAATAGAATTCTCGGAGTCTCCACTGCCCCACAGGCAACTGCAACATAGTCACTCTTAACAAAATGTTCCTTGCCTTCTCTATCATAATATGAAACGCCAGTTACTTTCTTTTTACCCAGCTTGTTTTCAACCTCAATTCTGGAAGCAAATGCATAAGTCAATATCTCGCAATTACCAGTGTCTTCGGCAATAGGGATAAAAGTCACATCAACACTACCCTTATCCTTCCTAGGACATCCCCAAATACAACCGTTACAATAATTACATGGAGGTGCATCGCGATAGAGATCTGAAAGAATAGCTACTGTATTAGGCTCAAGATTTAAATTCTGTTTTTTACATCCTTTACCAATGACCTGACTTGCATAACTCAATTTATGCGGCTTTAGAGGATAAGGTTTACTACGTGGGCGATACGGGACTTTGTCAGGACCAGCTACACCAATAATATTTTCAACCTCGGTGTAATAAGGCTCAAGAGTGTTATAATCAATAGGCCAATCTACAGCTTCACCGTAAAGTGTTTTCATACGAAATGCATTCTCATTTAACCTATGAGCTTCGCCCTGATAATGGAGAGTAGTCCCACCCACTCCTGAAACCTGTTGATACTTGCTATAATACCTTTTATCTGTAATATTAAGGATTCCTGACGCCTTATTCCATGATTTAAGTTGATCGTACTCGGGATCTAGGGTCTGCTGTTTACCGTAGGTATATTTAATCCTCTTTTTATAAGGAAATCCTTTAATTTCCCAATCCTGCTCAGCTAGAGCATAGTCTTTAAGAGGATTATAACGAGGACCTGCTTCCATAACTAGGACATCCATCCCTATTGAAGCAAGTTTCCACGCAAAAGGAGCGCCACCCGGTCCTGAACCAATTACAATACAGTCGTATTTCTCTTTCTTAGAAGTCATATAAGTTAGGCATAATATAAATAGACTATTGCTTTGTGTCAAATTATAAGTTATAAAATTGGATCAAAACGATAATTATCCGAACTTATGGAGTAACAAGATGACATTACGTAAGATTTGCTTACCATTAGTATTCGTAATATTAATTGGGTGTAATCAGTCCGACTCGAACAACAATGCACCATCTGTCGACAATACCGATACCAAGCAATCTGAATCTAGCTTGAATGATAACACCTCTGCGGTTGAGACTGAACCGGAAAGAATAGGAAAGGTTCTAGCACGTGTTAATGGACAACCTATTTATGAGGATGATAATACTCGAGCAGATCTTGAATTTTTTATAACCGAAGAAATCATATATCAAGAAGGTATAAAAAGCGGTTATGACAAATCTGACGGGGAGAAGATTAGAGGTTTCGAAAGAGATTTGATAATTGCAAGTAAAAAACAAAGTATCTTAGAAAATGCAGAGCCGACAAAAGAAGTATCATCTGAAGACATTGAAGACTATTACGAAAGTAATAAAGATAAATATAAGCATGTGATCATATATGAAATATCATTTCCAGACAGTAACCTAGGCAGCGAAATCAAAGACAAAGTTAAAAGTGGAGAAGAGTTACAAGCTATAGCAAATAGTTATCCAGACATACCAATAACCGTGAACGATATAGGTTATAATAGAGCAATTGCACAGCATTTTACGGCTATAGAAGTTGGATCGGTTTCTGAAGTAATAAAAAAACCGGACGGGAAATATAGTGTTCTTAAAATAGTAGAGTTAAAAGAAATTCCCTTAAATAGAGTCATTAAGCCTATTAAGCACATATTAAAAGCGGAGCGAAAAACCCAGCTTTATAACAGTTATGCTCAACAGATTGCAGAAGAAAATAATATGACAATTGAAATAATTGAACAAGACAGCGAACAATAAAAAAACAATCATGATAGATTCTAGAAGAAATTTTTTAAAAACTTTAGCTGTTGGAATAATAGGCGGAGAAGTAATATCTGTACTTCCCGTTACTTCATTTGCAAAGAATTTAGATAAAGGTATAGAAATTCAAAAAGGTTACATAGTCTTTAATGAAAATACTCAAAAAGTCATGGAAGCACTTGCAGAAGCCCTTCTACCTGGTTCTAGAAAGATTAATATTAAAGAAAAGGTAATGAGTTATGTTAATAGAGACAGGGGTGCAGCTACTTTCCTTGACGCGGGCTTATGGAATATGGATTCAAAATCCCAATCGAAGTATAAAAAGCGCTTTTACAATCTTAAAGACAAAAATGAAATTGATACTTTAATTAATTATGTTAAATTAAAAAACGCCATATTTTTTAACCAATTCAGATATCTTATTATAAGATTATACTACTCTGATCCTAAAGTTTGGGAACAACTTTCATATAATGGTCCACCTCAAACTAAAGGCTTTATGGACTATTCAGAGCCGCCAAAAGCTAGTAAACAAAACTAGTGGTAAATAATACACCTACATTTAGTATACCGAGACTAATTCAAGAGTTTTCTCAATAACATCATCTATTTTCATTCTCTCCTCCAATAACTGAATTTGATTTTTTTTAGCCTTAGTCCTGGGATTAGCTGAAACAATCGAACAACAATCCTTATAGTTTTCTATAGCTAATTCATAAGTTCCAACCTTTTTAGCTAAATCAACAATTTCCTGTTTGTCATAAGCTATAAGGGGCTGAAATATAGGCATTGAGACCGTATTTGTTATTTGAGCTATGTTTTCCATTGTCTGAGACGCGACCTGACCCAGACTGTCACCCGTAACAAGCGCTTTAAAACCGTATTGAAGAGCAATCCTCTCTGCAACCCTTACCATAAATCTTCTAAATAATACCAGTTCATAACCCCTAGTGTTTACGGCCTTTAGAACCGCCATTTCAAACTGATAATACGGAACTAAGTATATTCGTGAATTACTCTGATATTTGTTTAATATCTCAAACACATACCGCATTTTGGTATCTTTGATCAGACTATTATTACTAAACACATGAAAATGTATGAAATTAACCCTACAACCCCTTTTCATCATTAAATAAGAAGCAACCGGTGAATCAATACCGCCCGATAGCAATGATAATACATTACCGCTAACGTCAACGGGGAGACCCTTTAATCCCTGCTTCTTTGTAAAATGGACATACACATCATCTGCAATTTCTATAAATACACTGAGCTCGGGGTTTTTAAGGTTAACTTTAATGGCGAATCTCTTGGATATTTCACTACCGATATCATTCTCAAGTTCCATTGATGTCTGGGGGAAGCTCTTATCAGATCTCTTTACAAATACCGCAAAGCTACTTTTACCAGGAAGCTCCTTATCTACTTTACTTAAAATTATATCCCTAATGGAATCATAATTTTTATCAACCCTAAGAGCTTCCGCGTACCAGGAGATACCAAAAACATATTTCAGAAGCTCGGGCTCACCATTTTCGAGAACAAAACGCCCTCTGTATTTTGTTACCTTTCCACCCGTCTCCCTTTCTATATTTTCCTTTAGCTTGTTCTCAAATAAGCTTCTATTTTTCCCTTTTAGGGAGAGTTCTCCATAATGAATTAATGTGACTAATTGATTGTTCATATTAACTATTAAATTTTTATCTTCGTTTAATTCTCTTATTTTACACGCTCTGGACTTTATCTGGGTAACTGGATTCCCCGTTCTAATTAATAAGGCAGGCTATATCAAAATGATACATTTGGTAATTATCAACTCATTTTAGATTGAGAGCCTTATAGAAAAAAAAACCGGGAGAGTTAATTAACTAACTCTCCCGGCGTAATTTTTATTAACTACTCTTAATCTTTTAATTAAAAAGAAAGAATAAGAGGTGGCAAGCTTAAGGCGGCTTGCCACCAATATTATTATCAAAATTTTATCTTATTTCTTTCTTCTTCTTACAGCTCTAACTCCGAAGGCAAATGCTACAGGTACTAGAGGTATAAGTACGTTAGCAAGTGCAGTACCGAGCTGAACTGGGTTTCCAGCAATCGCACAACTACTGCTTCCACCACCACCAGGTTTTCTGGTCGGTGTTGGTGTTGGTGTTACTGGAGGAGGTGTCGCTGTTGGAGGTCCAGGTGTTGGAGTAACTGTCGGTGGTAGTGTAGGCGGTGTGAATTCTTCGCTTATCTCTATTGGTATATCAATACCATACCTTGCGTAGCATACTTGACCGGTTCCGCAGCTGAAGGCTTCTTCAACATCGTTGTGTATGTTTTTATCGATAGCCACATACCCCGGAAGCACATTGAATGGAATATATTGATCAGCAAAGTCGATAAGAACAAGATCCGATCCTGCTTCACTATTTTGAGGAAGCACGTTGAATTGACCATATAGAGTATCAGGTCTTACCCTCTCAAACTGAGCGAATTGAGATCCAGTTAAGCATCCTCTACCAAATGCGTCAGATTCGCAAAATTCTTGAACCACACAGGTTCCCCCTATAGCTTCCCCAGGGTTTACGACACACTGTCCATCAGGCAGGTTTCCCTCGCCCCATCCACAGAAATCTAACAAGATCACTCCTACTGTACAACTACGACCTTGATGGATTGGGTTAGGTACACAAACGCCCTTCGGTCCATTAGGTTCTGCGCGCGGATCATTATACTTGTCTGGTACACATACGTAGGCGGAAAGAAACCTTTCAATACAATCTGCTTGATCCACAGCATCGTCACAAAATTCAGCCGCTAAGTCTCCTTGATCCCGGTCGAAATCTAATTCGCATCCGTTTCGTCTCCCTTCAGATCCTTCTTCAACTTTCTCGCAGTACCCATCTGCATTTAGACCAGCACCATCTAGACAGCAGCCTCGCGGTGGTTCACACACAGATTGTCTTGCATAGGTATGAGCACCATAACGATACTCTCCTAAAGGACCATCGTGAATCATAAATTCACCCGCAAAATAATTATGGTGAATAGCTGTTTCTGGAGCTGCTGGATCATTCGAATCACAGTTCTTAACTGGAGTCATTACCACAAAACCTTCTCCATCAGCCAAGTCTGGAATGTTTTGTCCGTCGTTTGCAACAAAGTTCCGCAAATCATATTCGTGAGTGTCAAATCCTGTATAATCATCACAGAAGTTAATGATTTCGTTACAATTTTCGTCGAAAACTTGGACATGAACAGTAACAGGCACCTCTACAGGAGGAATCAAAGCTTCATTAAAAATCTTATCCGCTGAATTTGTCAGCTGTATGTAGGTGTTTCTGTCATTTTTTTGATTATACGGTGCTACATTCTGAGAACCAGTTACCGTAGTAGGAAGCTGGCCAAAATCACCAAGTCTCCCTAAAGGTCCTATAGTTTCAACCCCGAAATAATCATAGAATACTTCTACATGCATCCAGTCCATACCAGCAACTAACCTGACCCCATCAATTGGCTCTAAAGTACCGAGAAGACCAGCTGAGAAATCAGCAGGTGTTGCACCCGCTGGATTGGACAACTCAATGTCCGTATAACCGGTGGTATAATCCACCAGTGGGCATAACAACTGTCCTTTTGCTTCCTGGTTTTGAAAAACAAAACCTAAAAGGACAAGCATTATTACTGCAGTGAGAGAAAATTTGTACCTACTTGTCATTTATTTATCCTCCTTTTTCAAATTTTGTGTTGTATATTCACGTTTCATATTGTTT
>Ga0209013_10003678_pt1 | contig 13560 bp, 17 predicted proteins | sample Cruoilmetagenom2_FD_187291 | JGI IMG/M metagenome (GOLD analysis project Ga0209013, IMG submission 187291) | Oil polluted marine microbial communities from Coal Oil Point, Santa Barbara, California, USA - Sample 2 (SPAdes) (version 2) | ecosystem: Environmental > Aquatic > Marine > Oil seeps ... | reverse complement strand
TTCCAAATTTAACCACTTTAGCATAACAGAGACCTACAAACCCTCCAAAAATATCGTTATCCCAGCTTTGTGTATTTTCTGAAGCAAGTGTTAGGGAAGCCCCTGTTTTTGAAGCATACGTTGCAAATGGCTGAAAGAAAGTAGCATCAACATCATTAAGTCCACTTCCAGCATAGGACCACATATGATTTACTAAAGCACCATAAGTCCATTGGCCTTGTAACTTTAAAATTAGAGCATTTGGTCCTGCTCCCCACTTTTGAGCTCCTAAAACATTATCTGTAGCCGTTGGTAATAAAAGTATTGGTCCAACTCCCCATACTAATCCGTTTTTTACTTCTTTAGGTGAAAAGAAAATACTTTGAGCAATATCGCCAAGTCCTGTCTCATTATTACCAATACCTGTAACATCACTTTGTGATATGATAGGTATAATAGTTCTGCTAATCATATTCCATTTTTCACTAATAGATATAGGAATAACGGGTTGCAAGTTTAGTGTGTATTTAAATCCTTCTAGTGGACCAACATTAAAATCAAAATTATTTTGAAGCGGGACACTAATTAGTGCAGCCACAGGATTTGCAAGTTGTTTTGCTAAATCTTCTGCAGAAGACACTTCTTGTGCTACAGCTGCTTGTGTTTGTGCATAGCTAATGCCTATGTTAAAAATGAATACTAAAAAAAGTAAGCTAAAAAATTGATTTTTCATTTGATTACATTTAATTGAGGATTAATTTAAAAAGAACGCAATTTATTCGCCAAAATTAGTTCTTTTTTTTAGATAAATAATGTAACCCTAAAATAATAAGGAAAGATTGTTTATTAACCATAAATGGGCTAAATAAAAACCATAGATAGCTAATATAGAAACACCAATTACTAATAAAGAAAGTGTAATATCTAAAATACTATTAGAATAACTTGAGAAAAGTGTCAGATGATTTTTATTCTTTTTCACGTAATAAATATAGTGAAAAATATAACCAAAAGCTTTTTAATGCTCTAAAATATAAATACTTAGCTTCAAAACTCTTGTTTATAAAGAACTTTAGAATTTAAATTATAAAAGTAAATATCCTGCAATACTTTTAAAAACTTAAATATTTTTATAGTTCTGGATTTTTTTATCTTTACTAAAATGTAAATCTATGGAAAAAACAGTTTCAGAAGCAATTGCTTACAGACGTTCGTCACGAATTTATAAAGATATCTCTATTGATGCAGAAAAAGTAAAACAGTGTCTGTATAATGCCTCGTTAGCTCCAACAAGTAGTAATTTACAGTTATGGGAATTTTACCATATTACCGATAAAATGATTCTCAATAAAATGACTAATGCTTGTTTAGGACAAAGCGCAGCAAAAACAGCACAGCAATTAGTAGTTATCGTCACAAGAAAAGATTTATGGCGTAAACGTGCTAATGCTAATATTGAGTTTCTAAATAACGTATTTGATAAACCTGACTTAGACACTCGTCTTTTGAAGCGCAAAAAAATGGCAACAGATTATTATAAAAAATTGATTCCTTCCATTTATTCAGAATTTTTAGGCATTCTTGGATGGATTAAATATTTAATTTTTCAAATTATAGGAATCTTTAAGCCTGTTTACCGACAAACGCGTTTAAGTGACATACGCATCGTTGCTCATAAAAGTGCTGGTTTAGCAGCTCAAAATTTCATGATTAGTATGGCTGCAATTGAATATGATACGTGCCCTATGGAAGGGAGCGACACTCTTCGTATAAAAAAAATTCTCAACTTACCAAGTGGCTCAGAAATAAATATGGTTATTGCTTGTGGAATTCGTGAGGATTCAGGAATATATGGGCCACGTTTTAGAGTTCCTTTTAACGAAGTATATAAAGCTTTATAGTTTAAAAGTTAGTCAAACTTTTATATGATTATCTGTTTATTATTAAAAATAATTAATAAAAAAAGCGCGACTTAAGTCGCGCTTTTTTTTATGTAACACATGATTATTGTCCGCTCATATACTTATTATATACCCAAATTTCATCCCAGGAATTTGAAAAAGTTGCATCCAAAGTGTCTTGGAAATTTCCCCAAGAGTTTTCTCCATTCACTTTTAAGAAAGCTTCTTTAAATTTTCTATTTTCATCAAAATCTGTCCAATTTTTATAAAAACTTACTGTAGCAACGTGTCGACCTAAATCTCCTTGTCTAAACATATTGTAATATAATCCCCAAGGATTTTCACCTTCCATTGCTTTTATAGTTTTGCTGACTTTTTCAAAAAGATCATTAAGACTATGGGCATCGTCACTAATTTCTGAATATCTAACGAACAATATTGGGTACTTAGAAGCATCACCATCTAACATATCAACATTTGATAGCTTATCATTTTGGCGCCAGTACTCAATAGTATTAATCCTTTTAATATTAGACATTACATTATCTCTCCAATCTTCATCGTGACCACCTTCTGCTGGACGCGTATCTAAATGCTTAAACATAGTTGGTCCCATATCCCAGATTATCTTTCCTGAATTTGGTCCAGAATTAATCATAAATACATTAGCTTTATGTATTCCTTCCTTGTGGTATTTTTCGTTATGATTTCTCATAGCTTCACCTAAAGCTTTTAATTTCGTGTTATCAGGAGTAAGCATAACACTTTCGTACATGTTATAAGACTTATCGTCTTCTTGGGCATTTACAGTTGAGATAGCACCAAATACAATGGCAACCATCAATACTAAATTCATTGATTTTTTAAACATAATTTTTTATTTAATTGGTTAGTAATTATAATACTTAAAAAGTATTATATCGTTTGGCTAAATAAAAAGAATTGAGACGATGTATAGTAAATTGAAAAACCATCCAATTTAAGATAAAGATCGTTTAGGGAATTTTTAAATATACAAAATATAATGTAAGTATGTAATTTTGAATATTATAACAGATACTTAAATATCTACAAAATCAAAAAAACCTCTTGAAATAAGAGGTTTTTCTATATATAAGTTCTCTAGTTATTGTTTGTGGAATTGGTAATGACTCTGGAATATGTGAAGCCTTTTAAGGTATTACCATAACTTCCAACCCATCTTGTTCCCATTTGGAAATCCCACCCTTGAAATCGTATATTTTGATAAACCCTTTTTCTTTCATAAGTTTTGCACATTTCCCACTTCTGTTTCCAGATTTACAATACACTATAACTGGTTTAGATTTATCTAGTTTATCTATATCTTTTTCAAAACTTTCTGAGAAAAAATCGATATTTTGAAAATTCTCAATATAACCTTCTTCATATTCTTCAGGTGTTCTAACATCTACTAATTGCACATCTTCTAATTCAAGAAGTGTTATCATTTCTTCTGGAGAAACTACCTGTACTTCTCCGTTAGTTTCATCTTTACAACTTGATGTCACTACAAAAAGTGCTATACTTAAAATAAATAATAGATGTTTCATATTGCTATATATTAATAATTAAATTTAGTTATTCACAATGTCTCCTGTCCATTCTATAATACCACCAACAAGGTTATATGTTTCACTAAACCCTAATTGATTCATAATTGCACAAGCTTGCCCGCTTCTAATTCCTGATCTACAATAGATAAAAAAACTTTTTGTTTTATCAAGCTTATTTACTTCATATACAAAGTCTTGTCCTTTATAAATATCTATATGTATTGCATTTGGAATGATGCCTTCGCTAATTTCTAATTCTGTTCTTACATCTAAAATTAATGCATTGTCGTCTTCTAACAATTTTTCAAGCCATTGGCTTTGAGATAAATCGGCCATTATCGGTTTAGTGTTTAGCACAAAATTAACATTTCTTTACGATATAGACGAAAAAAAACTCGAAGTGTTACATTTAGAACTCTTTAAAATTATAAAAATTGCTAAACTTTTATTGAACAACCTATTGCTCTAGTATGTGTTTCTTTAATTTCTTTGCCTTCTAATAATGCATCTACAGCATCTTCTACATATTTCTGATTTACGGCTTTTGCATCTTGATAATTATCGTCAATAGCACCAATATACTTTACTACATTTCCTTTCTTAGTTTTTTGTAAAATATAAACATGTGGTGTTTTTTTTGCGCCATATTGTGGGTAAATTTTCTGTCCTTCATCCATTAAATATGGGAATGTAAACCCTTTAGCTTTGGCTCGTGCTTTCATAGCTTCCATTTTATCGCCAGGTTTCACTTTAGGGTTATTAGGCATAATGGCAATAACAGGATACCCTTTATCAGCATATCTTTTATTTAAAGCTTCTACTCTATCTTCATAGGCTACCGCATAAGGACAAGTGTTACATGTAAATATGACAATAAACCCTTTTGCTTCTTTATAATCTGATAAAGACACCATAGTCCCATCAATATTTTCAAGTTTAAAGTCGGTTGCAATATCTCCAACTTCATAACCAGGGCTTACAACTGATTTTTGAATTGAAAATGCACTTATCAGTAATACAACTGTTAAAACTGAAATTAATTTAATTGTTTTTTTCATAGTGTTTAATTTAAAAATTGTTCAACTTCATTTATTAATTCATTATAATTAAAAGTTCGCTCGTAAAATTGACGTTTATCTTTATTAAAAATTAAAGTTGCAGGAATTGCCCCAGACCATGCTTCACTTACTTTAGGAATCCAAGAATTTGAATTTGTATCGTTTAAGGCAATTATCTTAGAGTTTAGTTTATGTTTTATTATAAAAGGCTTTAATTTTTTCTCATAAGCTTTAGGGAAATCCAAACTAACCAAGATAACCTCAACATTTTTACTCTTATACTCTTCATTTAATACTTCAAAATGAGGTAATTCCTTTATGCAAGGTCCACACCATGTCGCCCAGAAATTTATAACATAGGTTTTATCGTTTTCTGTTTTGAAAAATTTTTCAATGCCATCAAAATCATAAATCTCTAATTTAAAATCATTTACTTCATTTACTTCATGCACCATATTAATCATTTCGTCTAAAGGCTTTTCCTTCTTACTTTCTATACAAGAGAACAATGAAACAGCTATAATTATATTTAAGAATAATCGCATATTTTCTTTTTTATGAATTTTAAAGATAGCAATTGAAAGTATCTTCAAAAAATCTTTAACACAAGTTTGATGTTTTGTTGCAGCTTTATATATTTGAATCAATTATTAATTATTAAATAAATTCTATCTTCATTAATAGAAATTTTAAGTGAAAAGTAAAATGATTAAAGTTTTGGTAATAGATAGTTACGATAGTTTTACTTATAATCTAGTCCATTATTTAGAAGATTTAGATTGTGAAATAATAATAAAACGCAACGATGAAATTAATATAGCTGATGTTACTGCTTTTGATAAAATTGTTATATCTCCTGGTCCAGGAATTCCTAAAGATGCAGGATTAGTCAAAGACATTATTAAACACTATGCGAGTACAAAAAGTATTTTAGGTGTTTGTTTAGGACAGCAAGCTATAGCTGAAGTTTATGGTGGTCAACTTATTAATTTAGATGACGTCTTTCATGGTGTTTCAAAACCTATCCAAATAGCAGTTAATGATGAATCTCTTTTTGATGGCTTTAAAAAAACTATTGAAGTTGGGCTATACCATTCTTGGGTTGTCAACCCTAATTTGCCAGATGTATTAGAAGCTACTTCATTTGACGAAAATGGAAATGTAATGTCACTAAGGCATAAAACTTATGACCTGAAAGCTGTACAATTTCATCCTGAATCTGTGTTAACACCAAAAGGAAAAAGACTATTAAAAAATTGGATTAATTCATAAACAATAATATAAGATGAAGTTAATTAACGACTGGAAAATTATTATACTTTTTTGTCTTACCTTGGGGCTAGCACCTTTTTTTCCTGAACCTCATATTCTTGGTAAAGTAAAATGGCTACTAGGTGGTGCAAACGGAATGCAGCTAATGGATTGGTTTGACACTCTTTTTCACGGATTTCCTTTTTTGCTTTTAGCGCGATTAATTTTTATAAAATTGAAATCTAAAAAATGAGCCTTAATATCGTCTTAGTAGAACCTGAGATACCAAATAACACAGGAAATATTGGTCGGTTAGCCTTAGCTTCTGGTTCTAACTTACATCTTATAAAACCTTTTGGCTTTGAAATTAATGACACAAGACTTAAGCGTGCAGGTTTAGATTATTGGCAGCATGTCAATCTACATATTTATGAAAATATAGATGAATTCTACAGTAAAAATCAAAATGCTAAAATGGTCTTTTTATCTAGTCATGGAATTAAAAATCATTGGTCTATTGAATTTGAAGACAATCTGTTTTTAATTTTTGGAAAAGAATCGGTAGGATTGCCAAAATCAATATTAGAAAATAATAAAGAGAAGCTATATAAAATCCCTCTTTATAGTGAATATATTAGAAGTCTTAATTTGGCAAATGCTGTAAGTGTTGTCGTTTATGAAGGGTTAAAGCAACTAAAATAAAATCACTTTTTATTTTTTTTCAACATATTTAAATACATCTGTTCCACTTTTGTTCTTGCCCAAGGTGTTCGTCGTAAAAACTTTAAACTCGATTTCACTGAAGGGTCATGCGTAAAACAACGAATATTAATAGTATACCCTAAATATTCCCAGCCATAATGAACTTCCAAATCATTAATGATTTGCTCAAGTTTTATACCATGTAAAGGATTATTTGGTTGTGAATTCATTTAAGTCCTACTATCGTTAGAACGCCTTCTATCATTATTACGCCTTGACCTTCTAGATTTATTATTATTCCGGTTTTTATTCCTATTATTATCAGAGTTAGAATTTCTTGGTTGACTTCTTCTACGTCCTTGACCTTGCTTTATAGGCTCGGTAGAGGCATTAGGGTCTGGTTCAAAACCTTCAATAACTTCTGTAGGGATTTTTTCTCTTAATAATTTTTCAATATCTCGCAAATAAGTTGTTTCATCTGCACTCACTAAAGATATAGCTTCTCCACTCGCTCCTGCCCTTCCTGTTCTTCCTATGCGATGGACATAATCTTCAGAGATATTAGGCAATTCAAAATTAACAACATGTGGCAATAACGGAATATCCAATCCACGAGCTGCAATATCTGTAGCGACTAAAACTCTTACATTTCCGCTTTTAAAACCAGCTAACGCTTTGGTTCTAGCTCCTTGACTTTTATTTCCATGAATTGCTGCTGCAGATATTCCTGCACTTATCATTTTCTTGCAAAGCTTATTTGCACCATGCTTAGTTCGATTAAATACCAAAACTTGTTTCCAGTTACCTTCAGAAATTAATTTAATAATTAATCCTGTTTTTAACCCTTTCGCAACCCGATATACTTTCTGACTAATAGCATCAACAGTAGAATTTTCAGGAGTCGCTTCTACCTGAACTGGATGATGTAAAATGCCATGTGCTAATTTTTTAATATCTCTAGAAAATGTAGCCGAAAACATTAAATTTTGTCTTCTGGATGGCATCAATTTTATAACTTTCTCTATATCACGCAAAAAACCCATGTCTAACATACGATCTGCTTCATCTAAAACAAATATATCTATTTTAGAAAGCGATAATACGCCTTGATTATTTAAATCTAATAAACGTCCAGGTGTTGCAACCAATATATCAATTCCACGTCTTAAAGTAGCGACTTGAGGTTTTTGATTCACGCCTCCAAATATTACTGCAGATCGAATATCTAAAAATTCACTATACTCTTTAACATTTGCATAGACTTGCGCAGCTAACTCTCTTGTTGGTGTTAAGACTAATGCTCGAATTGGTCTATGCCTTAAACTTGGCCCTTGAGATAAACGCTGCAACATTGGCAAGGTAAAACCTGCTGTTTTTCCTGTTCCTGTTTGCGCAGAAGCTAATACATCCTTTCCTTCTAAAATTGGAGGTATTGCTTTTTCTTGAATAGGTGATGGTGTTGTATATCCCTTTTTGCTAATTGCTTTTAGCAAGGCTTCAGATAAGCCTAATAAGTTAAATGACATAAATAGTGTTTATGAAGCAAACACTATTTTGGTTTAGGTCACTTCTATGATTATGCGCAAATGTACAGTTATTTTTGATTTATGTTAGCTAAAAAACTCACGATACTGAAGCACTCTAAAATCGAAAGTATTAAAATTGGGGTTTTTGTTTTTTAAATGCTGGTATAAAGCCATGCTTCCAATTGCTCTATTTGCTGATCCAGAAGCTGAAGTTAATGATACTGTTTTGATTTTTCTGTTTGATTGAGCAGATTCCTTTGTTTTACTCGGAATGACGAATTGATGAATTCGCGGCACTTCATTAGAAACTATTTCTAACTTCAATCCATAGGTTTTTAAATGTCTTCTGAAAAAATATTCCGGTCCGTTTTTACTATTTCCTCCAGTGAATAATAAAGTGTCAATTTTAGGGAATTGATTGATATAACCAATTAGGTTTCGGAGTTTTACATTTATCATCCCTAAATCTGAAGCATCAATTTTTTGACGTTCGGCACTTTCTACAATATCACAAACACCAATTTTATGTTTCTCTAAAAATAGTTGACGCTCTTGAATCGCTTCACTAGAATTATCGTATCGTAAATTGAGTTCATGGATTTTATCAATATATAACCACAGTGAATTATAATAACTACCATAACAAAAATTAACATCTTTTTCTAAAAGTTTTCCAACAGAAAAACGTGGTGGAGGCAAGGTCCCTACTATGAGTTTAGTAGTATCTTTTTTAATAAAAGGTGGATATGGATGTTTGTGCAAAAACATAAACTTGGCAATCAAATAAAAATCAGTTAATTTTATAACATCTAAACATACAACTATTATGGGAAAAGGCGATAAAAAAACCAAACGTGGAAAAATTTCTAGAGGTACTTATGGTGTAAGGCGACCTAGAAAAAGTAATAAACCTACTGTTGTAGTAGCTAAGCCTAAAAAGAAAACTGCTGCTAAACCGAAAGCTGCAACTAAACCGAAAGCTGCAACTAAACCAAAAACTGTTGCTAAGCCTAAAGCTGAAACAAAGCATAAAGCAGCAGCTAAAAAGACTACTGCTAAAAAACCAACAAAAAAAGAATGAAAATCAAAAAGCGAGGAACACCTCGCTTTTTTTATCTAATAAATACTAATTCTGTTTCTGAAGACATACTCTCGCTAAAACCATACCCTTCGTAATTAAAGCCTTTAATATCATCAATAGTATTAGCATTTGTATCTATAATGTAACGTGTCATATAGCCTCTTGCTAATTTAGCAAAGGTCATAATCATCTTATATTCTCCATTTTTAAGATCCTTAAAATTAGCAGTAACCACAGGTACTTTTAATACTTTAGTGTCTATAGCTTTAAAATATTCGTTACTTGCTAGATTTAAAAACAACTCATCATCTTTTAACTCATCATTTAAAGTCTGTGTAATAGTTTTCTTCCAAAACTCATAGAGGTTTTTATTTTTAGCTACTGGAAATTTTGTTCCCATTTCTAAACGGTAGGCTTGCATTAAATCTAATGGTTTTAAAATGCCATACAGTCCAGAAATAATTCGTACAGTATCCTGGAGCTTTTCTATTTTATCATTAGGGATTGTATAAGCATCTAGTCCTCGATACACATCTCCACTAAAGGTATAAATTGCTTGTCTTGCATTATCTTTCGTAAATGGTAAACTCCATTCTTGATTTCGCTCATAATTAAGCTGCCCAAGATTATTAGAAATTTTCATGAGTTTAGATAAACTTTTAGCAGATTTCTTTTTAAGCAACTTATTTAAGCGCTCAGATTTTGCTAAAAAACAAGCATTAGTTGTTTGTGCTATTGGAATTTTATTTTCAAAATTCAGAGATTTTGCTGGAGATAAAACGAGTTTCATTTAGATTTTTTTTGAGATAACTAAACTACGATAATTCTTTTTATCAAAAATAAACTAGAATGCTAAATATTGAGTGTTTCTTATATAAGTCTTTTCGAGAGAAACGAAGTAATCTCATAATGAAAAACTCTAAACAAACAGATTGCTTCGGTCATTCTTCCCTCGCAATGACAGTGAAAATTATTTTTTTACACTTGTAATGAAGAATAGTTTGCGTACTCAGTTCTCGTCATTGCGAACGTAGTGAAGTAATCTCATGATGTATAAGTTTCAATCAAAAGATTATTTCGTCTCTTCGTTCCCTGTAATGACGCTGTTTATATATTTTGCTTTAAGAATTACTCATGTATTTCTATTTTAATGAATTTGAAATCGTGAATGCTTCGCATTTGCAGTGGCATCCTTTTTATGTGTTCTCGATACATCCTTCGGCAAGCTCAGGACACTCGATTTGACATAAAAAGATATAACGGAAAGCCAGACCATATTTCGCGAAATTATTTGTTGAGCGAAGAAGAGAACGACCAACTTCTTCAAGCTAAACTATGAATCCTGATACTGAGAATATGATCTCCATTTCTCAATACATTGCTGCATATCGTCAGGGATTTCGGAAGTGAAACTCATAAATTCGTCTGTTTTAGGATGTTTAAAGCCAAGAGTTTTTGCATGCAAGGCTTGACGTGGAAGCACTTTAAAGCAATTATCTACAAACTGCTTATACTTGGTAAATGTAGTCCCTTTTAAAATGCGTTCGCCACCATAACGCTCGTCGTTAAATAAGGTGTGGCCAATATATTTCATGTGCACACGAATTTGATGAGTACGACCAGTTTCGAGCTTGCAAGACACCAAAGTAACATATCCTAAACGCTCTAAAACTTTGAAATGTGTTATAGCTGGTTTGCCTTTATCTGCTTCTTCATCAAAAAAAACGGTGTTTTGTAATCTGTTTTTAGGATGACGCCCAATATTTCCTTCAATAGTACCTTCATTGTCTTCTATATTTCCCCAAACTAGTGCTACATATTCTCTTTCAGAAGTTTTGTTTGCAAACTGAAGTGACAAGTTTGCCATCGCTTTTTCGGTCTTTGCAACTACTAGAAGTCCGCTAGTATCTTTATCAATTCTATGCACCAATCCAGGACGTTCACTGGAATTATTTGGTAAATTATCGAAACGGTATATTAATGCATTAATTAAGGTGCCTGAATAGTTGCCATGTCCAGGATGAACAACCATTCCTGCAGGTTTATTAACTACAAGTAATTCATCATCTTCATAAACAATATCTAAAGAAATATTCTCTCCAATTAATAAATTCTCATGTGGTGGATGTGAAAATAAAACACGAATAACATCTAAAGGTTTTACTTTATAATTGGATTTTACAGGTGTATCATTAACAAAAATACTTCCGTTTTTTGCAGCAGCTTGAATTTTATTACGTGTAGCATTTTCAATAAAATTCAACAAATATTTATCTATTCGAAGTGGCTGTTGACCTTTATCTACAAGAAATGAATAATGCTCATATAATTCATCATCGCTGTCACTATTTAATGTGTTTTGATTTGTCATTTCTAATTAGATTTTCCATTACCAAGTACAATATCTAATTTCGACGTTTTGCCCAACATGGTTTCTGGAGCAACTTGCTTGCCTTTATAATTAATTTCGATGACTTCATTTTCGCCAATATCGTTTACAAAAGAAATATTTCCAATTTTAAAACCAAGTGCTTGTAGTGCTGGTTTTGCTTGTCTAAAAGTACGTCCTCTTAAATCTGGAACTAATACCTTTCTATATCCTGAAGGATTAAGTGTTACATATATTTTTCTATTCTCCTTTACTTTTTCACCCGAAGGAGGATCGTGTTCTATAACAGAAAATTTCGGATAATTAGGATTATAATTAGCAGAATCTTGTATTTGCATAACCAAGTTGTTTTCTTCAAGTTCAATTTTAGCAACATCAATAGATTTCCCTTTTAAATCTGGAACAGTTTCAAAATCACCATGATTTGTTGTCATATTTAACCATTTCAACATGATAAAACAAAACACAAATAGGGCAACAACCGCTAATAATATTTGTTTAAAGAACTCTTTACTTTTAAGAAATTTGATAATACTCATTCTTAGCTTTTTATATAAACAAAACTAAGCAAATATAAATTTCTTATACGAATTATACCACATTTAGTTTTTCTATATACGATAATAAGACTGCAAAAGGTTTTTGCTTAATATAAATAAAGTTATACTTTTATATAAATTATTAGAACGCATTTAAATGAAAAAAAATATTGCTATTATAATGGGAGGGTATTCTAGCGAATATGAGATCTCTTTAAAAAGCGGAAATGTTGTTTATAAAACACTTGATTCTGATAAATATGATGTATACAGAGTACATGTTTTTAAAGACAAATGGGTTTATGTTGATGCAAATGATACCGAATTCCCTATAGATAAGAATGATTTTTCGGTCACTGTAAATGGTTCTAAAATCATTTTCGATTGTGTTTTTAATGCCATTCATGGCTCTCCAGGAGAAGATGGTTTTATGCAAGCTTATTTCGAATTATTAAAAATCCCACATACAAGTTGTGGCATGTATCAAGCGACGTTAACTTTTAACAAAAGAGATTGTTTGAGTGTTTTAAAACCTTACGGTATAAAAACTGCTGAAAGCTATTATGTTAATCTTGGTGACACCATTAATGAAGACGCTATTATAAAAAAAGTAGGCTTACCTTGTTTTGTAAAGGCTAATAAAGCTGGTAGTAGTTTTGGGATTACAAAAGTGTATAAAAAAGGAGAATTACAAAATGCTATTGCAATTGCTTTTAAAGAAGATGATGAAATAATTATTGAAGCTTATTTAGATGGCACCGAAGTTTCTGTAGGCGTTATCAGCTTTAAAGGTGAAACTAAAGTTTTACCGATTACTGAAATTGTTTCTGATAATGATTTTTTTGATTATAAAGCCAAGTATCTTGGTCAATCTCAAGAAATTACACCAGCAAGAATAAGTAAAACCCAAGAAGAAAAAGTAAATAAAATAGCTAAAAAAGTTTATGAAATTCTAAAAATGAAAGGGTTTAGCAGAAGTGAATATATTTTTAAAGATGGAGAACCACATTTGCTAGAGCTAAATACAGTTCCTGGTTTGACAAGAGAAAGTATTTTTCCACAACAAGCAGCAGAAGCTGGAATTTCATTATCTGATTTATTTGATAATGCAATTGTAGAAGCTTTGAAATAGTGAATGGTGAATGGTGAATGGTGAATGGTGAATGGTGAAAAATATGTCATTCTGAACAAAGTGAAGAATCTCAAAACATACAAGTATTGCCCCTAATTAAATAATATTTATATTTGAAATACAGATTTCCGTATACACGGAAATGGATAAAAGATTTATTCAATGAAAAAAGCCATATTTCCGGGGTCTTTTGATCCTATAACATTAGGCCACTACGATATTATAAAGCGTGGTGTGACTCTATTTGATGAAATAATTGTTGCTATTGGTGTTAATGCTGATAAAAAATACATGTTTTCGTTAGAAGAGCGTAAAAAATTTATTGAAGATGCTTTTAAAGATGAACCCAAAATAAAAGTGGTTACTTATGAAGGTCTAACTGTTCATTTTTGCAAAGAAATTGGTGTTGAATTTATCCTTCGAGGCTT
>Ga0209013_10003677_pt1 | contig 13561 bp, 9 predicted proteins | sample Cruoilmetagenom2_FD_187291 | JGI IMG/M metagenome (GOLD analysis project Ga0209013, IMG submission 187291) | Oil polluted marine microbial communities from Coal Oil Point, Santa Barbara, California, USA - Sample 2 (SPAdes) (version 2) | ecosystem: Environmental > Aquatic > Marine > Oil seeps ... | reverse complement strand
TATGTTTGCACATATACTTTTCCATCCCTGTGCACCTCAGCCTTCAGGGTCTCGGAAAGTCCATTCACAACGGAAACACCCACACCGTGCAAACCACCTGACACTTTATAAGAATCCTTGTCAAATTTACCACCCGCATGAAGAACGGTCATTACCACTTCAAGGGCAGATTTTCCCTCCTTCTCATGAATATCGATGGGAATACCACGACCGTCATCCACCACAGTAATTGAATTATCTTCATTGATGGTCACATCTATTTGATTGCAATACCCAACAAGGGCTTCATCAATGGAGTTGTCAACCACTTCGTAAACCAGGTGGTGTAACCCTTTCTCACTCAAATCTCCGATATACATTGCGGGTCTCTTACGAACCGCTTCCAACCCCTCCAGCACCTGTATGCTGTCTGCAGAATAATCTTTGTTCATTTCTGCACCGTTTGCATCTGTCTTTAACTCTTCACTCATCATATTTCGCTTAATTCAATAATTTAGATACTACTCAAAACTCATGTAACACGACACTCAAATTCGTCCTTTTCAAGTCTAATAAATTGTTGTGATTCTGTTCCCCCCGATAAACCTGTCAAAGGTTCTCTTCCCGCTTCTGTTATTAATTGGAAATGAAATTTTTAAACTCTTATCTATCAGCCATTTAAATATCAAACTCAAGCTCCTCTATGGTTCTGGTAAAAATAGCGAAAATATTCTGTTTTACAATGCATTAAACCCCCTGAAAATCAGCGAAGTTATTAACAGAACCGGGGTGGAAAATTGTGGTTAGTTCTTGGTGCCAAAATCGAGCTTATGGGTTACCTCCTTCACCACCCTTCGGGCCAATCGGGGCTCATGCAATTCCATGAAGTCAACCACCGCTGCACGGTCCCTTTTGGAGAGTTCCCGCAATGCCCATGAAAGGGCTTTCTGGATCATATCCTGACGTTCATCTACCACCCTTTCGCAAACCCTAATGGTACGCGGTATATCCCCTGTACCACCCCTGGATTTCAGATTCAGAGCCACCGTGGAAACTACAGCTCTCCTGCGCTTACAAAGATCAATCCACTCTCGTTGGTTCCACTCAGGGTAACTGCTCTTCAGCTCTTTGATGACTACTTTCAGGTTTGGATTGGTCACACCCATTACCTTCATGGAGGTGGGAAAATAGGTTTTTGACTTCTCCACCCGCCTGGGATCACTGAGATCCTCAAATGCAGCCACAATATCCTGCACAACTGCTTGGGTATCCATGACGATAGTTTTATATGTTCTCTTTGAAAAACTGCTCCAGACCATCTACAAATTTCCCGATGCTGGTCATCTTCTCTGCCAGGCCATGGGTGAAGTACTGAAAATCCAGCTTGCTGACCACCGCATTGAGCCGGTCCCGTTTCTTGGTATAATCATGACCCGCTAATTGGTATACAGCTTTCATATCAATGGATGGATGGTCCCGCTCCTCCATATTTTCTTTTCTGGGATTAAATCCCAGCTGCTTCTCAATGAAATCGGGAGTCAGTTTTCTGGATACTTTCTTCAGGTGTTTATATTCCCCCAGGAACCACGCTTCGGTCTCCATAATGGCCAGGTAAATGCATGTTCTGGCCCTCTTCTGAGGTAGCTTGTGGTTCAAACCCCGAAGCAACTTTGATACATCCTCCCGTTCAAAATTCGGATAGACATCCCGCAAACCTACGATCATGGTATATCCGTTGGCTACCAGCTTATGCCTTCGAGCCATCAGGTAACTTTTCACATTGGTTTCACCCCCGCAATCGTAAATGAGCACGTAATAATCCGTTCGATAATCCACATGAGCAGCCCGCATCACTGTAAAGGACATTCGCACATTGTGTCCACCAGTGATCTTCACGGTTTGGATCGCAATCCTGTTCCGGTCCAGTACAGCTTGAAGCATTTGCCTGACAAGGATCTGCTCGGTGAGCCCTTCAACAAATATGGCAAGCTTCTTCATTCCGCCGTGTCCTCTGCCGTATCCTCTCCCAATTCTTCGTCCTTTAATCCGGATCTGAAGAACTCACTGGCATAGAAATCAAAATTATTGAGACCGGTAAATTTAAACTCCTCGAAGATCTCCCGGGAGTTCTCATAGTTATAGAGACTTATCTTGTTCCCTTCCCGCATAATTACTGCCCAGTTTTCAATATCCACCGCGTTCATGATGAATGAATCATTGGTGGACATGATCATTTGAATCCTGGCCTCTTTGGCTTTCCCAATCAACAATTGTACAAGTTGCTTGGCCCGGCCGAAATCAAGTCCCTCCCCTATATCATCGATAATTACAAATCCCTTATGACCACACAAGATGTAGTAATTGACCTGTACGAGTACCGAAAACGCCCTGAACATCCCCTGGGACATATCTCGCTGAGTGACCTGTTTTTCAAGCCCGGTCTCGGTGGTATAGACAGCGTACCGGTCCTGACTCACATTACTGAATCTTTCAGAAAAATGAATAATCCCAAACTCTTCCAGGTCATAACTGATCTCACGCATATCTTTCAGAACCTGCTCCCTGAATCCCGGGTACTCCTCTCCGGCTATGGTAATCACAGGTACCAGGGAGTTATTCGTAATGCTCCAATCAATCTCTTTGGCTTCGAAAGCTGACTTCAAAGCATACCTGCTCTTGCCCAGGTCACCACTAAAATCAAACCTGCGCAAACTGATGGCCCATCCATGGATGATCTCAATGAAAGGATGCTGTAACCTGTCCCGTTTTGCATAACAAGCCAACTGGTCATGGGGAATCTCAAACTCCAGGAAAAGTGAGCCCGGGGTTGATTCGTATTTGATGACCCCGTTTCCGCCTTCACCTCTTTCAAGCACCAGCTCGTCACCCACATAGAGGCGCTCCATCCGGATGGTTTCCAGGTCATATTCCAGCTCATACTTCATTAGATTTTCGCTGTTCCTGAAATGCAATTCATAGCAGACCGGCCCGGTGGCGCTGGTACCCTTTCCCTGAAGCATACCTACAAGGTCAGACAGGGCATTCAGGGTCCGGGTCTTGCCACTTGAATTTTTCCCTACCATCAGGTTGATCTCTCCCAGGCTCACATTATCAATGAGCCACTCGATCTTTTTCCCGGCATTCTCGCGAAAGGTGAATTTGCGTAAATACATTGAAGAATTGTTATTTATTTTTTCTATAATCGCTAATTCGCATTACTACAGGATTTGGCCATTTTAAGTTGTTATAGAGCCGTTGTCCCCTTACCGCACTCACCAATAATCCATTACGAGTATTATCCCAATATACTTTAGCATCCATGTCGTGTCTGTACTCTACAAGCTTTCCATTGTGCCCAAGTATGGTGATCTCTGTTGATTCAATTGCTCGAATTCCTTTCAACAAAAACTCTTTTCTTTCACCATATTTCCAATCCGAATTGGTTATGGCAGCAAAAAGTGTTTGCCCATCCCTGCTTTGCGTGAAATAAATATCTCCTTGTTTGATCGGATCATTGGGCCTTGTTTCAATTATCGAATGTTTGTTTACCAACATCCATAAGGAAAGTTCCCTTAAAATGTTTTCTTGCTCCAAGGGTATGCTGCCATCTGCCATTGGGCCTACATTTAGTAAAAGGTTGCCTCCTTTTGCCCTGGTTTCCAACAACATATTGATTACAGTCGTTCCTGATTTATACGTTTCGTTGGTAGGTTTGTATTGCCACTGTGTACCTAAGGTAAAACAAGCCTCCCAGGCTCCGGGTATTGACTCTGTGGGCATATTCTGTTCGGGTGTTTCCATCGCACCGCGGGTTACAACAATATCCGATTGAAGCTCCCAGCAATATGCAGCGAACTCAGTATTGAGAAAAGGTGTCCCCATCAACCCGTCTAAAAAGATGATATCAATCTTACCATAATTGGTCAGTAATTCTTTCATTTGTTTTTTAAGGAAGGTATTTAATTCGGAGTTATGTTCCGGGTTGGCTTTAGATGCACTGTTGCGGGAGATCAGCATACCTTGTTCATGAAGGAAGTGCCAGTCCTCAGGTCCATAATACAACCCGATGGCAATTCCTTGCTTCCGAAATGCTTCAATTACCTCCTTGGTAACATCACGACCAAACGGGGTATTCATGATGCTAAAATCTGTTGTTTTTGTATCGAACATGCAAAAACCATTATGGTGCTTTGAAGTAAATACTACATACTGGAAACCTGCCAACTTTGCCAATTTCGCCCATTTGTCAGGATTAAAATTTTGAGGGTCGAATGTTTTTTGTAACTCAAAATAATCATTGCGGTATTCTTCAGACGCGCCAACCAGCGTATGGCTGATAACCGACCCAAGTTGAACATCAAAACTCCAGTGGATAAACATGCCCAGACCAAGGTCCCGGAACCACTCTGTCCGCTCTGGTTTATTCCTGTTCACAACAAGGTTCTGAGCATAAACAGAATTTAACAGACTTAATGCAATAATCAGAAACATTAACTTCTTCATTGATTTTGTAATTTATAATTTTTAGGGAATACCCGAAGGGATTAGAGAGCGTAAGTCAGCCCAAGCATCGCTCTGAACCTGTAGGATGGATAATTGTTATACAGGTAGTACTTCTGCGCTGCAAGGTTGTTAAAGCGTGCCCAGAAAGAGAGCAGTTTGCTGTAACGGTACTCTAGTCCCAGATTTGCATCAATGGTCAGGGGAAGGGTCTCTTCCAGGGTTGGATTGAAATTTTCGTAGTACCGTGAACCAATGGCAGATATCCCAACATTTATCAGGATCTTATCACTCATGTTATAACGGGCCAGCAGCGACAGGTCAAATGCGGGTTTGTTCCATGGTTGATCTTCACGGACCAGTGTATAGTTGTAGTAGTTTCCCTGCAGGAAGATCTTCCACGAATCGGTGGGCCTGACCGAAAACTCACCATGCAGGTTGAGCAATGTAATATCATCGTAGACTACCGTAAACTGATTCATCAAAGGATCGCTGTTATCATTTACAAAAAAGTACTGATCGTCGATGATGGAATAGCTCCCCTTTAAATTATAAGCCACTGCATCTGAGAATCGTCCTTTTAATCCGGCATATCCGATCAGCTTGTGACTGGTGGGAAGTAGTGAGAGTCCCGGTACCATATATGGGTTCTCCTCCACCGTTTTACGGAAGTTGTTGGATTCCAGATAGCCATCTACCCCGAAATAGGGAACGATCACCTCCTTTACAATGTTGAACTGGAAGGAAGCTTTCGGATAGAAATGCGGGGTGAAAACCCCATCCCGGACCTCACCATAGGCATTGACTCCTGCTGTAAACCTCCACTCAGCCGAGCTTTTTGCAACATGAGGATTGAGCCAGAACATGGTATGATTACTCATCACCGTGTCCCAATCCGGGTAATGGCCGTAAAAAGCTCCCCCGGCATCTCCGGCAATATCTACAACACTTAATCTCTTATTGAAGGTAAACTTGCCCTCGGCTCCATGTTCCATCTGGTCAAACTGATGCGTAAAAAAGTAGTAATCAAGAGATGCATCATAATTAAAATGGAAGGAATCGGCATGCATGGAGTGCAACCCCAGTCCACCCTCAGCAGTGAAATAGGGATGAACCGCATCTTCCCTGGCCAGGACCGTATCCAGTGTTGGATCCACTCCATAATGAACATAGGAATTATAACTGGCTCCAACATTGTAATCCAGTACAGCTTTTTTCATAAACCTGCTTCCATAGATCTCCGCCTGGTTCTCATTAAATCCGGCGGGCGCTTTCAGATCATTTTCCAGTTTCACTTTGCCATTCATGGAATGGTGCTTCAAAGTCAATCCGAATGTACCATTCCGGGACCTGAGCTGATTGATATTTAATTCGGTAAGCGGGGTCAGGTAGTTTCCCATTCCCAGTGTAAGCTGACTCTTGTAGAGCTTGTTCAAGGGCATCTTCACCATCCTGGCGGCATTGATGGGTTCCAGCCGGTATTTGCTGTCATACCGTTTCGGAAAGAGCTGGTAGCTAAACTCGGGCAGATCATACTCTATTTCCTCTTCCAGGCTGGGAAGCAATTCAATCTTTTGAGCTCCCGACAGGGTAGGTGAATAGGGTTTAACCACCCGCACCTCTTCCTGCTGTCCCTCCAGCATAATTGGAAAAACGGATGCGACAAAAAGTGCCAATAATATACGTGATGATATTTTTATCTCTTTCATTTCACTCTTTTTCATGTGTACTTCTATTGGACCGGTTCATTTTCCAGTGCAATATCACTTTCTGCCTGCTCGGTAAGTGCGGCCTTTCTCTGTTTTGCATTGGCAATGATCCCATCATCCGGGATGGTATAATAATCGATCAGACTCTGAAGGGAATTGATGGCCGAAAACTCATCATCTTTGGAAATATAGATATCTGAAAGGGTCAGGAACGACATTCCCATCCAGTATTGATGAGGCGTATTCATTTCGATAAAACTGTACACCTCATCTTCCGATTTTTCCATTTCACCACGTTCATAAAGGATCTCAATGACCATGTACTTGGACTCGGCTCCCTCCTTACTGTTCACCTCGTGAGCCACATTCTGATAAAAATCAAATGCAAAATCAACTTCATTTAGTTCATGGAATGACCTGGCAATTTTGAAATTGGCTTCCCGCATGAACTCCTCCTGCAATTTATCCAGTTGAAGCACCTGTCTGGCAGCATCGATGGTATTGGTATACTCCCCCAATTCGAAATAGCACCTCATCAAGCCAACATGGGCATCAAAAATATTGCTCTTCTGCTCCGCCATCTCCAACATGGCCCGGTAATTATCCGCTGCCCTGTGGTAATTCTTCTGCCTGAAGTTGATCTTTGAAGCTGCCTCCAAAGCAGGTTCCGTGAACATATTGCGCGATTGTCCGATAATGAAATCAAGCGATTCCAGCGCCTCTTCATTTTGTTGAAGTTTGAGCTGACAATCTGCCTTGTAGTAATGAGCATTCAGAAGGAACCGGCCATTGGGAAATGCATCTAAATAGTCACGGAACGCGCGAACAGTGCCCTCACAATCTCCCCTCATGTAAATGATCTCTGAAGCCGTGTAGGAGAGAGAATCCTGCTCCCTGAGGGAAATATCCTGTCCAAGTTCGGTCACAAATGCCCGGTACCCGTCCACATTGTCATTGCGGACATAAATATTTTTTATACTTGTGAGTGCATTGTCAGCCTCCGGAGTCCCCGGATAATTAGTGGCCACCTGCTCATAGTACTTCAATGCATTGTTAAAGTCACCCTCGTTATAATGGATTAGTCCCAGCTGATTGAGTGCATTGTTGGAGTAGCTGGAATTGGGATGCTCATTCACCACCATTTCGTAATAGACCTGTGCCTGTGACGGTTGATTGAGTACCACATAGCTTCTTCCGATCTCGAAAATTGCATCATCTACAAAATTGGACTTGGGTTGATCCTGAATGAGCTGACTAAGCACATCTATTTTTTCCTGAGTCCTGTCCAGGAGCCCCAGGGTAAATCCCCTCTGGAACATGGCATAATCCACATCAGCTTTGCCCAGCTGAATACACCGGTCATAATACTCTATGGCCCGGGTATAATTGGTCTGCACAAAATAACAATCGGCCATCCTGTTATATGCATCTGCAGCAGTAGCCGTTTTTGCATCCTGCGCAAGCCGCAGATATTTTCCGAACCACTCCAGGGATTCAGTGTAATCCTCCCCATCAAAGAAAAGATACCCCATGCTGTAATGGCTCAAGGGATACTCTTCCTGCTGATGGGAGCGCTCATCTTTCAGAAACTCGTTGTAGTACATCCTGGCTGTCTGGTGATCACCAGTCCGGTATGCCGCCTCACCCAACCAGAAATAGGTCCGGGAGGCAATTACGGCATCATACCTGGCATACTGCAGTGACACTTCAAATGCATCAACTGCCTCATTAAACCTCAGGTTCTTATATAGTTCAAGTCCCCGGTAAAAAGCCACTTTCTGATATGCCCTGTCTATCTTTTCATCCTTCACCCGGATCTTTTCAAGCGAAACCATGGCCATGCTATAGTTCCGTGTACCCAGATAAGCCATTACCAAATAATTATAGGCCTCATCTGTATTGTCTGCAGCCGGGTAGGTTCTAATGTATTGTTCAAAGGCCCTGATGGCTTCGTTAAAAGGATTGAAAGAGAGTTCAAATGTTACCTTGGCAAAATTAAACAGGGCATCCTGCTGGATCTGGGGATCATAATTCATCTTTGCCACCTGTGAGAAAGCAATGCGGGCTTTGTTCTTATCCCCGAGTTTAAGATAGCAATCAGCCAGGTGATAGAGTGCGCTCTGTGCAATCTCCGTTTTTCTGTAGCTGATCTGCTCAAATAGTTTTCTGGCATTCTCATACTCCTGGTTCTTGTAATATGCAAAAGCCAGCTGATAGCGATCGTGGATGGTATAGGCTTTTGTATTGGACTGATAGGTCTCCAGGTAGGGAACAGCCTGCTTATACTGCTGCTTCATGAAATAGGACTCACCAAGAATTTTGGCTATTTCTCCCAATCGTCGTTCGGAAACAGATTCCATGAGTGTTGGTGCATACTCTATCACCTCCTCATATTTCTTCTGCATATAGAGGATCTGGCAGATATAGTAGGGTGCTATGCTTGAAAACAGCGGGTCATCATCGATCATCCGGAATCCCATCAGCGCCGTCTCATAGTTTTCATCTACATAATGAATATGAGAATAGTAATAAACAGCCGGTGCATTGAAGGGAGATTCCACTTCCAGAATCTCATAGAAGTTGACCCTGGCTTCCTCAAAATCATTTCTCTTATAATAACAATACCCTTTTTTGAAGTAATACTCAGAAAGATCTTTGCTCTCCAATTTATAACGGTCTACCCTGTTATACCATGAAATACTTTTGGCCCAACTGTTCTTGTCATAGAAAAAATCGGCCTGATGAAAGGCTATTTCGTCCACATGAGGACTCTCGGGATACTCCGATATGAAAGCATGAGTCAGGTATTCAGAATCATCATTCCGCAACTCTATGGCGGACATGGCACGGTAAAAGGAAGCCTCCGAACGGATCTCTGAGCGTGAGCCCGGATGGCTGGAGAGGAATTGATCGAACACCTGTCTGGCAGCCCCGTATTTCTCTTTCTCATACAGTTCAAGGCCCTTCAGGTAGTCATTGGCTCCATACTCATATACTGCACTTTTCTGACCGATGACAGCAAGGGAGATAAGGAGAAATATGATGGATGTGATGCTCTTTTTCAAATAGATCATATGAATGGGATTAACTTGATAAAAGTACAAATATTACCGGCGGCTCTTTTGGCGCTTCTTCTTTTTAATTAACAGTCAGATGTTAATTTTTAGTATAATTTTAATTCTTAATTTAGCCGGATATTCAAATTACTATGTCGCTGGACAACATCATCACCCTGGAAAATGCAGTCATCGCAGTAAATGACTACATCGTATTGTCGGATGTGAACCTTACGGTGGAGAAGGGCGAATTTATATATGTCATCGGCAGGGTTGGCAGCGGGAAGACCAGTCTGATCAAAACCCTGAATGCAGAACTACCTCTGTCAGAAGGCTCCGGTATGGTTTCAGGCTTCTGTCTGGAAAAGATCAGACGGAAAGAGATCCCCCTCCTCAGGAGAGAGCTGGGCATCGTGTTTCAGGACTTCCAGTTATTGATCGATCGTACAGTAGAAAGCAACCTGGAGTTCACACTGAAAGCCACCGGCTGGAAAAACAGGGAAGAGATCAAGGACCGTATTGCAGAGGTATTGGAAAAAGTAAACCTGGGGTACAAGGGATATAAGATGCCTCATCAATTGTCGGGCGGTGAACAGCAAAGGGTTGTCATTGCAAGGGCATTGCTCAATGATCCGGAGATTATCCTGGCAGATGAACCTACCGGTAACCTGGACCCGGCCACTTCCGAAGAGATTATGTTGATCCTTTCCGAAATTTCAGAAAATGGACGTGCGGTAATTATGGCCACTCATAACTACAACCTGATCAAACGTTTTCCATCCAGAACCCTCAAATGTGAGGAGGGAAAGCTTTCCGAAGCCAACCTGAGTGAAGCAGAACTTGACAGGTTAATCCAGAACGAATAATCAAAGTTTCATGGATCTGAAGTCTTATACCCTGGAAGAGCTGGAATCACATGTAGAACCAACTCTTTCCGGATCTGGCGGGATTGTGCCTATGAGTCCCCTTCGCCTGATCTCCTATCTGAAAAATCCCAGGGCTGAAAAATCAGACCATCTCCTTTTTGAAATGCGACATGAAGGAAGGTTGGTGGGCTACAGAACAGTGTTACCCGATTGTTTCTATGATAAAAAGAATAATCCCCACAAATTCGCATGGCTAAGCGGAAACTTTGTGGATCCGGATTTCAGAAGGGAGGGAATCTCAACAAAGCTGCTTCAACTGGCCGAGGCTCAGTGGGATGGCCAGTTGATGTACACCAACTACGCTCCTGCATCCAAAGCCGTATATGACCGGACCGGACAGTTTCCGGTGCTGACTCACAGGAACGGGAAACGGTTCTATCTGAGATTAGCCACAAAAGAGCTGCTTGGTAGCCGGCTGGGAAGCCCGGAGCTTCTCAAGACTGGAGATCTGATGGTAAATCGGCTCCGGGAGGGAAAGCTTCAAAAATTCCAAGCAGTGGATTCATCCAAATGTCGCATTGAAAGGATTACCGCCCTTGATCGGGAAGTGGTTCACCTGATCAGACAATCTCAGGAATCATCAATTTTCCGCAGAGATAACGGGATTTTTTCCTGGATCCTGGATCATCCCTGGGTGACCGAACAAGAGGTAGGCCCATTAAATTATCAGTTCACTTACAAGGTCACCAAATTTGAAAATCTTTTATTGAAATTCACCCTGCCCGATCACAAAGGTCTGGGAATGCTCTGGCTGGTGATCCATAACCAAAAGTTGTCAGCTCCCTACCTATTCATGGATAAAGAGGAGATTTTTCCCCTGATGGCCAGGACACTTATCCATACCATGATTTCACATGGATGCGCCTATTCCACTATTCGCAATCCAGAACTTTTGCGACACCTCATGCTACACAGCAAAATGTTCTTGTCCATTCGGAACATGCCCCAACTACTCTTTGCGCATAAGAAGCTAATAAACCATGTGCCAAACAATCCTGGAATTCAGGACGGGGATGGAGATGTGATATTTACTGGCTGATCAGTAGCATGAGTTGCGAGAACGTTCGAAAAACCATTCCCGTCCCACCCATCACAGGTGTTGAGAAACTTCCATCACCCAATTCGTGGATTCCCAAAAGTTGATATGTTGAATCGGCTCGAATGACCACCACTTTCCCGGCCTTGGTAATGCAATACAGATTTCCATCAACACAGATGGGAGAACCATACATGGCTCCGGCAGGTCTCTCTTTCCACAATAGTTCACCTGTGGCAAGAACTACACATGCAACTGTTCCATTATCCATAAATAAAAAAAGCAACTCGCCTACTACTATTGGCGTGGGTACATAAGGAGATAAATTACGAGGCAGGGAATAACGTACTGAATCTGCTGCCTGATTCGTTTTCAGATCCAGGTCACATACCACGGCTTCACCTTTGCGGCACGCGACAATCATTCCCTCTGAATAGACAGGAGATGCCACAACCCGGGTCGGAAACATCTCTTTTCGTTCCCATAAAACTTCTCCAGTCTCTGAATCGACACCTGTAAGACCGTGAGCCTGACTGGTAAATATTAATTGAGGTACCTGGGTATCTGTGTTTACCAGGAGAGGCGTCGAAAATGAATTTGCGGTGGCGGATTCCCGATCCAGTTCCCAGGCAGTTTGACCTGTCTGTTTATTCACTGCAACCCATGAACTTGTTAATGAACTGAACTCCTCCTCTTGTTCACGGGTAAACACCACATATTTATCCGTGAGCATAAGAGAACTACCTCCCCCGTGCCGGGTCTCTATACCACCAAACTCTGCTTGCCACTGAATGGTTCCATCATGAGCCAAAGCAGTTAAATTTGTTTTTTCTTTGGAATACCAGATGACATAAACATGTGATTCATCAACTGCGGGAGTAGCTGCAGCAAGGTTGTTGTTCTCGTGCATTGATAGATCGGTCACATTGAACTCTTTCTGCCAGAGAATCTTTCCATCCCTTTCATCGATTGCAAATAGATATCCCATATCTTTCTCATCATCCGCACTGGTAATAAAAATACTGTTTCCCCAAACAACAGGTGAAGCGTTTCCTTTTCCAGGCAGTGTAATTTTCCATCGAAAGTCTGATGACTCCCAGGTAACCGGAGCACTCCCAAGAGTGCCTATTCCCAGCCCTTCAGATCCTCTGAACCTTGTCCATTGAAACGTTTGGGCCTCAGAAACTGAACCAATGAGGAGCAATAAGAGACATGAGTATAAAAAGTATTTGTTTGAAAATTCCATTTCGTCTGCTTTCGATTCGCTTATTGCGTCCCAAATTTAGCTTTTTTTGCTTCAAAATGGAGGGGTGGCCTACAGGCTGATCAGTAACGAATGGTGTTCCTGCCCACAGGGATCTTCATCAGGTAATAGAGATATTCTGTCTTTAAAGCATCCTTGAAAGGCATCTCATAATCCTCCATGGGGATTCGTTGAATAAAACCCTGTTTTTCAGTCTTTTTTAATCCTGCTGTTCCCAATAGTACATCAGCTATCCGATCATTCAACAGTGTATCAATCACCTCCCCGGGGACACCATCACTGGTGAAAGGAAAAGAGAAAAAGCGGGAAGAGACCCCAAACCTCTGCTGAAGGTCTTCAATACTGTCTTTAACCTGCGAGATCATCACCGCTGGATCTAATGTTGAAAAATCGGCATGGTCGGGGGAGTGACCGCCAATCTCAAATCCCCAATCAACCAGCTCCTTCACCTGTTGTGAATTCATATATACGGGTTGTTCTCTCAGACTCTCCACAAAATTGAACTCCACCTGCCGGGCCAATTCATCCAGCAACTCCTGTTGTTCAAAATTGACCATTCGAATGGCATCAACCACCTGCTCCTCCGGGATTACAAGGTATTTGGCTGCCTTCTCTTTTGCCTTGCAATCAGAAAGTACCTCATCAATAATCAGGGAGGCCTTATACCTGAAAAACAGGCCCCGGTTATCAATGAAATGATTGTTCAGGAAAAAAGCAGCCGGCACCCCCTTTTTCTTCAACAATGGAGCAATAGTCTGGTGACACTCTTCCAAACCATCATCAAAGGTCAGCACCATCCTTCCTTTACCTTTACCTTTACCTTTACCTTTACCTTTACGCTTGCCTTTTCCCTTCTCCTTACCCTTCTGCTCCACCTCAAGGTAGTCGGCAAGAGTAACGGGTTCAAACCACTTCAACATCTCCTCAAGGTCCTTCTCAAATTCATTTAACCTCCTGTAACGGTACAGGTGTCTGATGTGAGGAAGATGCCAGTCGGAGATCACATGATAGAAAGGGAAAATATCGGGTTGTCCCGACAATCGAATCATATATGAAAGATCCAACCTGCGAGCAATGGGTGCAATCCGCTT
>Ga0209013_10003676_pt1 | contig 13562 bp, 8 predicted proteins | sample Cruoilmetagenom2_FD_187291 | JGI IMG/M metagenome (GOLD analysis project Ga0209013, IMG submission 187291) | Oil polluted marine microbial communities from Coal Oil Point, Santa Barbara, California, USA - Sample 2 (SPAdes) (version 2) | ecosystem: Environmental > Aquatic > Marine > Oil seeps ... | reverse complement strand
GAATCCCGGCCGCGAGGTGGACCTCTACATCAACACCAGCGTACGCACGCTGGTGGAAATCTGGCACGGCGACATCCGGCTAAGCCGGGCTATGCGCGATGAACACCTGAGGGCGCACGGAAACGTACGCCTGGTGCGGAGCATGGGTCAGTGGCTGGGAATCAGCCCATATGCAGGATTTTCGTAGGAGCGGATTCATCCGCGACCACGAGCCCGGCCAAAGATCAACCACCCGGCGTCTTCACCGGATCAGCCGGCCGTGGTGGCAAAATACCCGGCTGAGCCGGCAAACGCTGCAGCGCTTCCTGAATGGCCCGGTCAAGCTGGGGGTCTTCGCCCCGAAGTACCGCCTCGGGTGGATTATCCACCTCGATGTCGGGGCTCACGCCCTCGCCTTCAATGGACCATTCACCAGCTGCTGACGCGTTTCCGAACTGGGGTACATACACCGTGCCACCGTCGATCAGGTCACCGAGGCCGGTGATGCCAATGACGCCGCCCCAACTGCGTTTACCGATCAGGGGACCGAGTTCCAGCGCCTGGAAGGCGGCCGGGAAAATATCACCATCGGAGGCTGAATCCTCATTCAGTAATGCGACCAGCGGACCGGTGAAAACGGCGCTCGGGTAGGTGCTCACATTGTCCATGCCGCGGTTGTAGCCCATGAAAATGTGGCCCCGGTCCAGTCGATTGATCAACATTTGCGAAACGTTACCGCCACCGTTACCACGCACGTCGATGATCATCCCCTGCTTGCGAATCTGGCCGTAGTACCACTTGATAAATTCATAGATACCGGACGGCCCCATATCCGGAACATGCAGATAGCCGATTTTGCCGTCGGTTTGCTGCGCGACATAGTCACGATTGTGCTGCACCCACTGCAGGTAGATCAGGTCGTTCTCGCTGCTGATGGGCTTGACGATGACCGTGCGCCGGCCTTTACCGTCCGCGTTATCGGCGACCGTCAGTTCAACGAGTTTTCCACCGGCGCCCTTGAGCAATGAATACGGGTTGGTGCCCGCTGCAAGCGGCCGTCCGTTGATCGCAAAAACATAGTTGCCTTCACTGACCTTGATACCCGGTTCCGTCAGTGGCGAGCGGTATTTATCTTCCTCGTTCTGGCCCGCATAGATAGAGTCGATGCGATACAAACCTGCATTACGGTCCAGTTCGAAGGTTGCACCCAGCAAAGCATCTGAGGAACGCTCCGGAGCGCCCATGTCGCCGCCGACAATATAAGCGTGCCCGACGCTTAACTCGGCGATCATTTCACCAATCAGGTAGTTCAGGTCGGCCCGGTGGGCAACGTGCGCCACCAGCGGACGGTAGCGTTCCCGCAGCGCTACCCAGTCATAGCCATGCATATTGCGGACGTAGAAATGGTCGCGGAACCGGCGCCAGACTTCATCGAAAATCTGTTGGTACTCAACGGAAAGAATGCGCTCTGCCGATAAACCGTCCACAGCGACTGCCTTCGCTTCCTGTTCACCTTCCTTGATGTCGAAACGATTCAGCTTGTCCGACTGGCTGACGAGGACATGGTCGCTATCCGCTGCGACGGTATAACCATCCACATCGCTGGTGATATCGAAGGTTTCCCGATCTTCGAAAGAGTAGGCAATCAGGGTTGGTTTCGCGTAGGATTCGCGCCCGTAGAAATTGGCACCGCTGCGAATCATCAAGAGATGATCGGCGTGGGTGGATAGGTCCGAATAGTTGTCAAATTCCACCGGTACCCGGGCCACGCGATCAGCCAGTCCATTGAAATTGATGCGAACTGTTACGGTTTCATCACCGTCTTTCTTGTCTTTCTTATCGTCTTCATCTTTTTCCGCCAGGCCCTCGGTATTGCGCGGTGCGAAGGGGTTAGCAGCGTCCGCCGTCAACATCAGTGCATAGACGCCGGTGTTGCGATTGGCCAGGTAGTTCCACTCGATCCGGCCAAGTTGCGGCGTAAACATCCGGTCTGAGAGGAAATAGAGCTGTTCGCCGGAGGTGGAAAAAACCGGGTTGTACTCGCTGAACAGTTCACCGGTGATGCGCTGTGAGGTTCCCGATTCACTGTTCCAGATATGCAATGAGCGATATCCGTTCGCGTCTTCCATCGAGTATGCGAGCCAGCGAGCGTCCGGTGACCAGGAAAAATCGTGCTGGGCCAAGCCGCCGTCATCACCCACCAGGCGCTTGTTTTTACCGTCACGATCAATCACCCAGATGCGTGCCTCGGCGTCACCAAAGGCAAGCTTTGAGCCATCCGGCGACCAGATTGGGTGATACAGCCGCAAGTCAGATTTGTGGGTCAATTGCACCGGGGCGGACTGGCCCAGGTGGTCGCGAATGACCAATTCTTCTTCGCCGCTGGCGTCGGAAATCCATGCAACCTGATTACCCTTGGGTGACCAGGCGATTTCGCGGTCATGTGCACCGCTGCTGGCCGTCAAATTGCGAGAAATTCCGTGCTCGACTGGCACTGAAAAGACCTCGCCACGCGCCGCGACCAAAACCCGTTCGCCGTTCGGGCTGAGATCAAATCCTTCAATATGATCGGCCACTTTGACCAGCTCACCCAGGTTCAGGCCGCTGTCTGCCGGCACGGTCACATCAATCGGCGTATCTGTGCCATCAGCGACATCCAGAATGCGCAAAGAACCTTCCAGTTCATAAACAATACGATGGGATCCGTCATCACTGGCCCATCGAACGTCCAGCCCGTGGTGCTGCGTCAGTTGGCGGGTTTCGCCGCTGCCGATGTCATAGTTGTAGATATTCAGGTAGTCGTCACGGTCGGATACAAAATAGATGTCCTCGCCCATCCACATCGGGTCACGATCGGTCCGAATATGATGGGTGATGTTTTGTGAACCCGAACCGTCGAGTTCAAACAGGTACAGATCCTGGGCCCAGCCGCCCTGGTAACGCTTCCAGGTCCGGAAATCGCGAAACAGGGGCGAGAAAACCGCCCGCGTGCCGTCAGGAGAAAGTGCGCCGGCGCCGGAAACCACCATCGGCAGCGCTTCGGGCAGACCGCCTTCGAGTTTGACCGTGTACAAGCGCGAATCGGTCAGCCCAAAGCCCTCGCGGACCGAACGGAACAGCACTGCGGCACCGTCGGGAGTCCAACCGTAAACCTGGTGGTCGTAGCCCCAGCGCGCCGGCAACGGGCCCTCAGAGGGGTACCAGGTCAGGCGCAGCGGCTCGCCACCGCTGGCCGGAATGACATAAACCTGTTCGCCGCCATCGTACTGCCCGGTAAAGGCGATGTGCTTTCCATCTGGAGAAAACTTCGCGAACAACTCCTGGCCCGGGTGTGACGTCAGCTGCCGCGCATCGCCACCACCGGTATCGGCAATCCAAAGGTCGCCGGCGTAGCTGAATACCACCTGTTCGCCGTGTAAGTCCGGAAATCTCAGGAGCCTCGTGTCCGCGTCAGCCATGGATGAAACGAACAGCAGTAAAATGATGGAAAAGAACGATCGCATGTGTAATTTCCTGCCTGGTGAAAAAGATGGCGCGCCCGGAGAGATTCGAACTCCCGACCACCTGGTTCGAAGCCAGGTACTCTATCCAGCTGAGCTACGGGCGCAAAGTCTAGTATTCTAGCCTAGTAAAAATGGCGATGGAGGAATCCCGCCATACTCCGGGAAGAATTCTCGGCCGGCGGGCAGGTTTCGGGGAATCTGCTTCCTTCAGTGATATAATGGCTAGTGGATCAAGGGGGAAAATGTAATCAGCAAAACAGAATTGCTGATGTAATTCAGCCCTGGATTCGCTGAAGGCAACAAAATTGAAATTAACAGGAGAATTCATGCTCATGAACCTCCGGTTCCTTGCGGCAATCGCAACGGTATTTTTCGGTGTGAGCAGCCTGGGCTGCCTTTGGGCGGAAGGGACCGATCACACGGTCGGTGTTCACTATTACCCCTGGTACGCCGACGACTTCCATGGCGGGCAGTACCTCAGGGAACGTTTGCTGCCGGCCCAGCTGCCCGTTCTGGGCGAATACAACGATCGGGAACAGTCAACCATCAGTGCCCATCTCGATTGGTCGCGCAGTGCCGGCATCGATTTCTGGTCTGCGAGTTGGTGGGGCCCGGATTCACGCGAAGACATAACGCTTCAGACGCATATTTTTCCCCATCCGGAGCTGAAGGATTTCAAGATTGCGATCCATTATGAGACGGTAGGCAGGACCAATGAATTCTCGGATTATTCCAATATCGGACCGGACTTCAGCCACTTGGCCGAACACTACTTCGGTCACCCAAATTATCTGAAGATCGACGGAAACCCCGTCGTTATCGTTTACCTGACCCGGGTTCTTTCATCGCTTGGCACGCTTCAAAGCAGCATAAACGCGATGCGGGAAGCCGCGGACGCGGCGGGATATGAACTTTACGTCATGGGCGACCAGGTTTTCGGGATGGCGCCGCTTTTAGCGGGAAATATTGCCTTGCTGGACGGCATCATGAACTATGATGTTTACGGGAGCATGAGCGCCCATGGCTATGCCGGGCAAGGCGCGGTCGATGCCTACTACGCGGCGCAGGCGCAGTGGAAGGCGCTGGCCGACAGCGTTGGCACGGACTATGCTCCGGCAGTGACTCCGGGTTTCAACGACAAAGCAGTGCGTGAAGGCAACAACCCTGTCTCACGCCAACTGACCGGGGAAGACGAGTTCGGGTCCCTTTTCCGCGCCATGCTGCAGGGGGCCAAACAACTAACCGATCCTGATATTGGCCACATGATCCTGGTGACTTCATGGAACGAGTGGCACGAGGATACACAGATAGAGCCGGTCTGCCCCTCTGACCCCACCAGCCAGGACGACAGCGCCAGCGGCACAGATCTCACCCAGGGTCTTGCTTACGAGGGCTACGCAACCCGGTACCTGGACATTCTGCACGAGGAAGCCAGCCAGGCCATCTTCGCAGACGGATTCGAGTCCCGGGACACTACCGGCTTCATTTGTGATCTGACTCAAATAATTGAATCAAAGTGAGCTTTGGAACCGCACCAGAACGACTGCGGCATTGATCCGCTGAACGACTTAAAGTACAACAACGGCTTCCGGGCGCACGAAATCAAGGCATTCATCAGCTGCCCGTCAGATATATGAGCGCATTATGTTTTTAAGGGTATTAAGTACAATTTTAGTTTTTTCCTGCGCCAGCTCACCGGCCAGCGCCGCACAGTCTTTGAATCAGGAAAAACTTGCGCAAGGGGTTGGCACCTTGTTTGCTGAGAAGTCAATTGACAATACAACACCGGGTTGCGCGGTTGGGGTCATTGAAGGCGGCAAGTGGGCTTTACGTAAAAGCTACGGCATGGCTAACCTTGAACACAATATTCCGATCACGAACAAGTCGATCTTTCGCACGGGATCACTTTCAAAGCAATTTACTGCAGCGGCGATTGCTCTATTGGCAGAAGAAGGCAAGATTGACCTGGACGCGGATATACATACCTATTTGCCGGATCTGACGGAGTATGATCATAAAGTAACGATCCGCCAGATGATTCACCACGTCAGCGGTATACCGGATTACGAGGAAGGCCTGCCGGCGCTGACAACAGCGGATGGTAAAAACTTGCGCCTGGAAAACCAGGATTACCTGACCATAGCGGAGTTTTATGACCGGGTGAAAGCGGTCCCCTTGTTCGCACCACCAGAAACCGAATTTGCTTATTCAAACACGGCCTATTTTTTACTGTCACAGATTGTACAGGCCGCGTCGGGGCAATCACTGCGTGCTTTTTCCGAAACCAACATCTTTGCCCAATTGGGCATGGACGAAAGCTTCTTTAACGATGAAGTGAATGATGTGGTCAAAAAACGTGCTGATGGATATACCCGCAATGAAGACGGGTCTTATTCCATCTACATGACAAACCTCAGCTGGGTGGGTGATGGTGGTGTTTATACGAATTTGGATGATTTTTTGAAATGGGATCAGAATTTTTATCATAATCGCCTGGGCAATAAGGGAACTGATCTCGTCAGGCAAATGGAACAACCCTATAGCGTGAGCGACGAGTACGCATGGGGACAGAATGTCGGCACGTATCGCGGCTTAAAGCAAATAGCACATTCGGGATCGTGGGTTGGTTTCACCAGTTATTATGTGCGTTTTCCAGAGCGGCAAACATCGATTGTCACCTTCTGCAACTCCAATCTCATAGACGCCAGTGTGGGTAAGAAAGTACGTGATCTGGTGCTTGATCAAATGACTGATTTAGCGAGCCCATAAATGGTCCTCTTCAAAGAATACCCTGTAGTGCTCAGTCAGGACGTCATCTGGGGAGACATGGATGCCTTCGGGCACATCAACAACACCGTGTACTTTCGTTATTTCGAAGATGCGCGTCTAGCCTATTTCGATAAAATCGGTGTTCACGAATCCAAAGAGCAGTTCGACCTGGGCCCCATCCTCGCAAAGACTCATTGTAATTTCAGGTTGCCCCTGGACTATCCGGATCGCATCCATATCGCTACTCGCAGCAGCATATTGTCACCGAAAACATTCAATATGGAGTACGCAGTTTTCAGTGAAAAACACAACTCCATAGCCGCCGAAGGCGAGGGCCTGATCGTGTACTACGATTATACCAATGGAAAAAGCTGCGAGATTCCCGGGGTAATTGTCGCGGCGATCAATGCGCTTGAGGGGTGATACCTGTCCCTCTCGTCATGACCCCGGACCCGATTCGGAATCCATCTTTTCTCCTTCGGTACTTTCCAATATTTACCTACGTATATGAGCTCTAAACGCCCATATCAATTCAGAAAGACATAATCAAAACTTGTTTTATGATTTGGAAGCTTATAAGTGTTACCATATGTGGTAACAGTTAAATATGGTTAAGGTGCGAAGAGGAAATTACGTTTTCCTGGCATGGAAAGGCGACCACTCACCACGGCATGTTCATGTCTATAGAAACTCGAAGCTGGTAGTGAAGTGGGACCTGGAAAATTGGCTGCCCATGGAAGGAAAAGCCAGTCACAAATTGCTTCAGCTTATCGAGCAACTGAATAAAGAAGGCAAGCTATGAAGGTAGATAAGGTTTCGATTAACAACCGGCGAAAAGAGTTTTCGATAAATACCCGTTCCGGGGCGGCCTATACCTTTCCTTATGCAGAAGCTGACCCTCGTCCTGGTTCTGGAAATAGAATTGAGGAGGTGTTTGTCGATAAAGAGCTCGGAAATGAAGCCATTACCTATGTCCTGAGTTCCGGCGATGAGGGTTCTATCCACATAGAACAGATCCTCGAGTACAACGAAGATCCAAAGTACATGGCAGAGCTTCTGACGTACAAACTCACCCTCGAAGCCCGGCATGGAATTGAAAACAGTGGCTTGAGCAGGCGCCAGATAGCAAAACGGTTAAAGACCTCGGTGCCCCAGCTATACCGTTTACTGGACCCTGCCAACACCCGTAAATCAATAAACCAGCTTGTGGCCCTGCTTCATGTACTGAATTGCAAAGTTGACCTGGTAGTCAACTGCAGGACTGATGAGCGTACTCATCGGGAACCTGTCCTTCGATAAACCAGAGCGCCCTGTTCCTCAAAGACGCCGATGGCATGCGCAGTGAAGTAGCGAGTTACCACTACCGCTGACATAAATTCACCCCCGAACTCAAGGCTCTGTGTTTTCACGCAGCAAGGAAAAAACCAGCCAGCCCACCACCGCGATGGCGGCGATCAGCCCGGCCCATACCAGCATCTCTTTCAAGGAAATGGTTTCGGTGATGTGCAAACCTGCCGGGCCGGCGATGATCATGCGTTCGCCCAGGCTGGCGTCGCCGGGCTTTCCGGACTGGCGCAGCATCTTGAAGATCGTGCTGTCGCCGAGCACCGTTTCCTGCGGAAACCCTTGCAGTTCGTCCTGTGCGCGGCCGGTAAGCAGTTCAAACGGCGGCGCGCCCTGGGCCAGGAAAACCAGGCGGTCTGAACGCCAGCCCAGTTGCAGGCGCACCGGGCCGGCCGTCACGCCCGACTCGATGCGGACTTTCCATTGACCGGCGCGCACCAGGCCCGCGCGCCCAAGGTCGATGGCCACAGCGGGTGATTGCAGGGCGCTGCCCTGGCGGGAGATGTTGTAGAACAGGCCGTTCACGGCCAGGCGCCACGGGTCATCCTCATGCTGGCGGTAATAGACGCTGGCCCGCACCACCACGTTGCCCTCGGGCAACAGCAGGTTCACCCGGTCGACCGGCGGGTATCCGCCTGCATCGAACAGGGTCTCACGCTCAGTTTCACCGGGCGCGGCGTGATCCAGATCCAGCCATTCGCGTTCCGCCGGCGGGCCCTGCCCGGTGTAAATACCGTTAACCGCGCTCAAGCGCCACGCGTCCGGCATGTCTTGCCAGCTAATGCGCAGATAATCGGATGTCTTGCGGACCAGTAGCAGCCGGTTTTGTTCAATGCGGGTCTCCTCGAAGCGGAGATCCGCCAGGGCCGCAGACCCCACATGCCGCCAGTGCTGAAGATCATCACTGGTGTCGAGCCGCACGGTGCCGATGAAGCCCTCCGGCAGTGGCTGCCAGCTCAGGGCCAGGGCATGCAAAGAGTGCTCGAGATCGCGGGCGTCGACCAGGTATCCCGCGAGGGTTCTTTCGACATCTTGCTCATCTGAGCGCCCGGTTTCCAGCTCGAACCGGGTGCGGTCAGCATCCTGCAGCAGCAACAGGCGCAGTTGCTCGGATTGTTCAGCCTGCTCACCATAGAGCGGTATCAAGCCGAGCGCGATTTCCTGTTCGACGCCCTCTGTTGCGGTGGCCGGGCGCTCGATTAGCCTCGGCACCGGCTGGCCGTCGGCATTGTAGACGCCGATATCGCGCAGGGCAGGGTCGCTCACAGAGCGATAGACATCGAGCGGAATATCGACTGCAAAGAATTCCGAATCGCCCTGTGTCGCCAGCCCGAAGCCGTAGGCGTAGTCGTCACGGCCAGGCAGCTCTGCCGCCAGAGCCGGCCCAAAAGCGATGGCCAGCAAGCCAGCCTGTAATGTGTTGCGAGCGATTGGTTTCATGATTCGGTATTGTCCTGACTCTGATCCGGGCCGGCAGCGGATTCCGGCGTCTGGCGCGGCGGTACCGGCGCAAAGTAACCCACCACCAGCAGCAAGGCGCCAATGCCAATGAAGGAGACGATGCGCTCGACCGTGCCGGTGTTGCCGAGGTCGATGAGAAACAGCTTGATCACCACCAGCGCCATGAAGCCGGCGCCGGCCAGCCAGATCAGGCGGCGCGCGCTGCGCGCCCCCCAGATCATGCCGGCAAAGCCCAGCAGCCCCCAGTAAATCGACAGCGCCGTTTGCACGATGACCGAGTTGAACAGGGCATCAAGATTCCAGGGCACCGAGCTGAAGTGATGCACGCCACGCACCAGTGCGAATGTGGTCAGCACAAAAAAAGTGGCGGCCAGCATCAGCCGGTAAGGCAATACAAAGGGTTCAATTGCCGCGACCTGGCCAGCGGACTGGTCTGCGGACAGAACCGTACCGGCATCGCGCCGTATCACGGCCAGCGACAACGCCGCAGTCAGCATCGCAAACAGCATGGCCAGGTCATAGGGATTGAGCACGGGCAGGTAAGGCCAGGGGTCAGGCGCCCCGGGCTGCGCCACGCTGAGCACCGTCAGATAGATCACCTGGCCGCTCACCAGTAGCACACTGGCGGCCAGGTAGGTCTCCGGATGGGCCGGCACCGGCCAGGCAGGGCGTTGGCGGAAGCGCCACACCAGCAAGGCCATCACGCCAACCACAGCGGAAGAGGCGGCCGCTGCCCAGGCCCCGGAAGCGACCTGGTCTGTCCACCACCCGGCTTCCAGCGCCAGCATCAGGGTTAGCGGTAGCAGCGAAAAGAAATGCCAGATGTTGACGAGTGGGTCATCCGTTTCATCCATCATGCGCAGCAGGTAAGCCTGCACCCCCCAGGCCGCCGGCCAGCCCAGCCAGCCCAGGCCCAGCAGGAAATGTTGGTGCTGCGACTGTTGCTGCAGCGCCAGCAGCGCCAGCATGGGCAGAAATACAACCACCGAATGGCGCATCAAATTCCATTGCCAGGCCCGGCCAAGCCAGGCGCCGGCGCTGAAACTCGCGCTCAGGAACAACAGGAAAACCGGCAGCTGCCGGAGCGAGTCCAGCCGATCTTCCGTTTCCTGCCAGCCGGTGCCCAGCCACCACAGCGCGGCCCACACGAACAAGCCAATGGCAACGACCCGGTGGGCCATCTCAAAGCCCTGCTGCTGCGCGGTCTCGAGCTTTCTCGAGGCGAAAAATGCGCTCAGGCTGATCAGCACACCGCCCAGCACATTGCCGTTCAAAACCGGCAGCCCGGCATCCGGCCGCCAGCCATATTCCATGAAGGCGAGCCCGCTGAACAAAATCAAAGCAGTACCGGCCAGCTTGGCCAGTTGCCGGACCTGGCGGGTGCCGATCCAGACCAGTGCCGCACCTTCCAGCGCCCAGGCGGCCGAAGTCCAGCGCGCGTCAAGCGCCAGCGGAATGGTAATGGTGGCAAAGGCAACCGCAAGCGCCATGTAAGATTCAACCATCAGGCGCAGCCCGGCCGACTTGCGACGGAAAAGCCAGGTGGCGGTGAGTGCATAGAACACCGCGACGGCGGCTGCGCTGATGGCCAGGCCGTACTCCGTGTCACGGACCAGAGCGGCCTGCAGGGCAAACGCGATGACCGGCGTGCCAAAAACCAGGGCGCCATCGACGATGCCGATGCGTTCCGGCGGCTGGCGCAGGGCGTACAAAATAGCGATGGCCTGATAAAGCAGGAAATGCAGCAGCAGGAATGGCTGCGTACTGGCCCACAACTCGGGTGTGTAGTACTCGTAACCCCACAAACTGCCGATCAGGAAGGTAAAGACGAAGCCGATCAGGTTCAGTTCACGCCAGGCACGGAACCAGGCAATGCCGAGTATGGCGCCATTGAGCACCAGGTAATAACTGAACAGCGCGACATGGCTGCCCTGGCCGGTGGATGTCAGCACCGGAGCCAGAAAACCGCCGACAGTGCCGAGAATGGCCAGCGATCGTGAGTTCTGCAACACCGACAAGGCGCCGGTGCAGGCCGTCAGTGCCACCAACAGGAAGAACGCCAGCGGCGCGGGCAGCAAAGCCCAGATGCGAAAGGCGGCAAAAATGGTCAGGAACAGGATACCCACGCCACCGCCCTGCAAACTGAGCGCGTAAACACGTGCCTTGTGCCGCAAACGCCAGCCAATCACCAGCATGGCCACGCCGGCTGCCGCCACCGCCAACAGGCGGAACTCCAGCGGCACGACCAGCACGCGGCGGTCGATCGCATACTTGAGTAAGAAGGACACCCCGACAAAAGAAACGATCACTCCCACTTTGACCGGGATGTTGCCCGTGGTCAGCCAGGCAGTGGCTTTTTTCAGAACAGACTCGAGAATGGACGGCCCGGTAGTGGCAGGCGCACGCTGCGGCCAGCCCCAGGGTGTTTTCGGTGACGGCTCGAACTTCGAGGGCCGCGCCTCATCGATCGCAGCCGGCGCGGACCACGCCGACTCAGGAATTCCAGCAGGCTCTTCAGCAGGGGCTGCCGGTTCGGGTTCAGGCTTGAGATCGAGTTCGGGCTCGGATTCGGGTTCGGGTTCGGTTGGCGCCACCGCGGGCGCTTGCGGAACCGGCGCCCGCTCGCGCGCCCGGGCCCGCGCTTTGGCCGAAGACTCCAGCTCGCGAATTCGAAAGTCGAGCTTGCGCACATGCGCGAACAGCAAGCCCAGCACCGCACCGCCCACGGCGCCCAATGGAAAAGCGCTGCCACCACCAGCTATCAAACTGCCGATGATCAACCCGACAATCGCGTAACTGATATACATACCCCTACTCTACCACGCTCCCTCCGTCACCCCGGAGCACAACCCTCCGTCACCGATTTGATCGTCACTCAACCCCGCTGCTGGCTCACTTCCATATACCGCCGCAACAGGCGGTTAATGCGTGTCTGGTAACCCGGCCCCTGGCTGCGGAACCATTCCAGCACATCAGCATCCAGGCGAATCGTAATCGGTTGCTTGATGGGGGGGCGCCATTTGGCTTACTTGAAGAAAGCCTCAACCAGCTCTGGAATATCGCTGAAGTCAATATCCTTATCTTACATAGATGCCAGGCGTTTCCATTCAGTGTCATATCTCTTTTTCATAAAGCTCAATTTTCGTCTCATCCCACTCGAATCTAGTATGGCTCATTGTATTGACGTATGTATGTACAAAGACTTTCCAGAGGATAAAACAGAATCACGTGGGCCATTTATGAAGACTAACGGTGCATCAGAGGTATGTCTGTCGGAATAAACCCACATTGTGTGTAAGAGCAGGCTGCAATTGTGAGAGCCAGCTTTTCCCCCAAAAACAGGCTGGTATGACCGATATCTTGCAATCAGACGAGCATTAATCTTGCAATTAGACGAAGCTGCACCCGGCCGGTACCTTTGCTGTATTCTCTTTATTTTGTTGACAGGCGCACGTGAAACACAAGGTTGTGTATACAAGGAGCAAATCATTGGATGCAGAAATGCTGTTCGCACAGCTTGATAAAAACACAGGCGAATTTCCCGAAGATGTCCTGAATGATGCAATTGATCAGCGCGAGTTAATTGTACCGTTGTTGCTGGAGGAGCTTCGGTGCGCAGCGGCTGATCCTGCGGCCCTGCTGAGTAAGGGCGGAAGCTATATCCGGCACATTTACGCCATGTATCTTCTGGCCCAGTTTCGCGAGGCGGCGGCTTATCCCTGGCTGGTTGATTTTGTCGCGACACCCGGTGAAATTGTCATGGATCTCACGGGAAACGTGGTCACCGAGGACCTGGGGCGCATGCTGGCCTCACTGTGCCACGGTGATACTGTACCCATCAAACGATTGATCGAGGATCCTGAGGTCAATGAATGGGTGCGAAGTGCGGCGCTTGATGCTCTGCTCGTTCTTTTCGGCGAAGGGCAGTTGGACCGGGATGCCATCGTAGACTATCTGGAAGAGTTGTTTCTGTTGAAGGTCGAGCGGAAACCGAACTATCTCTGGAGTGCGATGGTGAATGCAGCCTGTGATTTGTTTCCCGGGGAACTGGAGAATGAAATCCGGCAGGCTTATGATCGGGATCTCGTCGATCCGAATGATGTCAGTTTTCCGGAAGTCGAGGAAATACTTAAGATGGGGAAGGAGAGCGCACTTGAGGATACGCTGAAATACCAAAAAGGACTGATTGGAAACGTGATCGATGAGATAGGCTGGTGGGCCTGTTTCCGGAAAAGTGAAGAGGAGGATAGCCCGGACATGGATCTGTTTGGGTATGAGGATGATTATTACTTGCCAGCAGTCAAAACGGTGGTGCGGCAGGGGCCCAAGATCGGCCGTAATGATCCCTGCCCTTGCGGGAGCGGCAAGAAATTCAAGAAATGCTGCCTGGACAGGGATCGGCTCCTTCACTGAAACATGAACTCACCCACCTTCGGCTCAAAGAATCTTCCAAACCTCACCTATAGAAGGCTGGTACAAAGGCATTTACCAATGATCATCCACTGC
>Ga0209013_10003675_pt1 | contig 13562 bp, 12 predicted proteins | sample Cruoilmetagenom2_FD_187291 | JGI IMG/M metagenome (GOLD analysis project Ga0209013, IMG submission 187291) | Oil polluted marine microbial communities from Coal Oil Point, Santa Barbara, California, USA - Sample 2 (SPAdes) (version 2) | ecosystem: Environmental > Aquatic > Marine > Oil seeps ... | reverse complement strand
GTGAGCCCCAACCTGCTCCTAGTGCGTATGAGTTGGAGCGTAATGTACGTGCTGAGGATATAGGTATAGAATCTATTGATAATTTGACAGATCTATTTTATCGTAATGGAAAGCTATATTTAACAATGAATGGTCAAATTGTAATAACCGATGATAATTTCAAATTAATAAAAGTTATAAAAACTTACATTGATAACGGAGAAGAAAAACAAATTAAAGATCCTAAGGGGATTTTTGTAACTAAGGATAATGAATTTTACATTACAGAACCAGATGAAGGAAAGATTTTGAATTTTGGGGCAGACATGGAGTTTATTCGTTCTTTGGCAAATCCTAATATTGAAGGATTAGAAGGAATTACATATGCTCCTACAAAAGTGGTTGTTGATGATATTGGAAGGATTTATGTCCAAGCTAGAAGTGTTTATGAAGGTATTATAGAATTAGCTCCGGATGGAAGTTATAACAGATTTATAGGCGCTAACAAGGTAACCCCTAGTGTTGTAGATATATTTTGGCGTATGATAGCAACTGAAGAGCAGCTTAAACGTATGAATTTGTGGTTGCCTACTGACTACAGTGACATAGCCATTGATAAAGATGGTTTCTTATTAGCTACAGTAAAGGATTCATCGTCAAAAAAACCAATACGTAAGCTTAATGCAAAAGGCGATGATATTACGATGGAGTATGATGCTGTCGTAAGACCAATGGGCGACTACATCAACAATTCATCTGTTTCCATTTTAACAAATATTACTTGTGCGGATGATGGGAGATTTGCGGTGTTAGATGCTGCAAATTACCGTGTATTTGTATATAGTGACGATGCAAGATTGTTGTATATGTTAGGAGGAAAGGGAAAACGAGAAGGTTCCCTTAATAGTCCAATTGATCTGACATTTATGGGGGATAAAATACTAGTAGCTAACCTTGTTGCACGTTGTATAGAGGTTTTTGAAACTACAGAGTATGGTGCATTAATAAATGAGGCTGCATACACGCAAACAACTTTTGATTATTATAAGGCATCTGATTTGTGGAAAAAAGTATTGCAGATAAATCCTAATTTCAATTATGGCAATATAGGAATAGGTAAACAGCAATTAAGGAATGAAAACTTTGAAGCTGCTGTGACAAGTTTTAGTAAGGCATATGAAAGAGAGTATTACTCAGATGCATATGAACGAGTGAGGGAAGAATATTTAGACAATAACTTCCATTATATATTACTTACAATATTGGCTTTTATAATTCTCTTAATAGTTGTTAGACATATTAAACGATATCGAGCTGAGAGAGGATTGCGTCTTGAAGGTAAAATGGGAGATTTTGGAAGAAAACTAAAATATGAGTGTATTACATATCCAGGATATATTTTGTCACATCCATTTAAAGCATTTGATGATATAAAATATGAGGGTACGGGTAATACGGTATTTGGATTTATAGTTTTAGTGGCTATTTCATTTTTGAGTATTGTTCAGTGGAGATATACTAGTTTTTTAGTTGCATATATTAACCATGATAATATAAATATACCTATTCAGTTAATTAGTACGATATGCCCATATATTATATTTATATTTGCAAACTGGTCAGTCTCTATACTATTAAGTGGTAAAGGAAGTATGAAGGATATATTTAAAGTAAACATGTATGCATTATATCCAACGGTATTTCTTAATTTGTTAGCTGTTATACTTTCAAATTTTATTGTTTTGGATGAAGTAGCATTAATCAGATTTTTATTTGGTTTATCAGTAGTAATATATTGTTTTTATACATTTATAGGTTTAACAGTGGTACATCAATACAGTTTTACTAGAAGTGTAGCTTCGATTTTTATAAGTTTTGTTGTGATGGTAATTATTGTGTTCATGTTACTGTTATTAGTAACACTGGTTACAAATTTTGTTAATAATGTATATACAATGGTTAATGAAATATTGTTACGTGTATAAGTAAGGAGGCGTATGAAAATGAACAATAAAGTCAAATTTCTATTATATTTAATTTGTCTCTCAATATTATTTACCGCCTGTTCTCTAACGCCAGAAGAAGATGCCTCAAATAGTTTAAAGGAGTCACAGTCACCTGTTAAAATAAATGAAAAAGTGAAATATAAAGGAGATAGCAACATAGTAGCTGAAAGTGAAAACACCCGTCTCTACCTTGATGAGGACACTGCAACAATTAGATTAGAGTCCAAACAAACTGGGATAGCAGTTGAAACTAAAGTGTTTGACAAAGAGGGCGGTAGTGATTTACAAAAGTCAGATTTAAACATATCATACTACATTGGTTCAGCAGCAGATAAATATAGAGCATATGATTATATGGATACTTACTCTATGTCGATTATGGTTGATAAAGTTTCATATGAAAAGATAGACCAAGGAGTGAGAGTGATTTATGAAGTTGGAGATGATAGCGTGTCTTATGCTGATTTTCCCGCCAAAATCACAAAAAAAAGAATGGAAGACTTGATATTACAATATACTGATAGGCTTAAGAAAAAAATTGTAGAGACCCATTATCGTCTTACTAAATCAGGGTTGTACGTTCGTAGTGTAGAAGCAGATTCTAAGCTGTCACCATTAGCAGGAAATGAGCTTTATCATATCTTCTACGAAGTAGGACATTACACAACTAAAGAACTAGAGACGGATAATGTTGAACATGGTGAAGTAGCAGTAACTGGTAAACAACAAATGACAGTATTCATTGAGTATTACCTTGATGGAGATGATTTAATGGTGAAAGTTCCTACTAACGAAATTGTTTATATGGAAGATTTTCCACTGAAGTCTATTAATTTGCTTCCATATTTTATGTCAACAAAAAGTAAAGATGGTTATTTGTTTGTGCCAGATGGAAGTGGAGGGTTAATTTATCTAGATAACACTAAATTTGGGGAGTTCCAATTTACATCCAGATACTATGGTGGTGACTGTTTGGTTAATGCGACTACATATAACAGCAGTCAGACTGCACTCAACATGCCAGTGTATGGCATAAAGGCAGACGACTATGCGTTGTTTGGCATAATCGAAAAAGGTGCAGAAGTTGCCACTTTAAGTGCTAATACAAGTGGATATTTTGGAAATGACCCATATGGTAAAGTTAACTTGAGTTTTGAAATAAGAGAACAGCAAAAGATAGCTGCATCAAATCTGGCGTTGTATGAGATTAATAAAGTTGCTGAAGATTATTACAATGAAGATATTATTGTAAGATACAGATTACTAATTGGTGATAATGCAAATTATTCAGGTATGGCAAAAACATACAGAGAGTATTTAGTGGAGCATGAAGCCATAAAACAGAATAATCCAGAGGAGAATGCATCATTCTATGTGGAAACACTTGGAACACTAGATAAAACCAAACATTTTCTTGGTATTCCATACAATGGCAAAATTTCGTTAACTAATTTTCAGCAGGCAGAAGAAATATTGACTAAACTTACTAAGTCGGGGATATCAAATGTTAAAATGGAATACAAGGGATTGGCAAATAATGGTCTTAACCAGGAGAACGTGAAGAAGGTATCTATTCAGAAAAATTTAGGTGGTAAAAAAGAGCTAAAAAAACTTAATGATTATGCAAACTCTATTGGAGCAGATGTTTTTCCAAGTTTCAAATTACAAACTGTGGATAGTCAAAAAGGTATTTCAAAAAATCAAAGAGCATTTTTCTTAAATGGTCAGACCGCAGAATTATTTAATTTTGATTTAATTCTGAAAACAGTTAACTCCGCTAGCAAGAGACGGACATATTTACTAAGATCCTCATTTTTGCCTGATTATATAACCCGATTTTCAAAATCTTATCAAAAATTAGGTATAGAAAATGTGGCTTCGTCAGATTTCTATTCTTTCCTCATAGGGAGTTATAAAAATGGTGATAACTTGTCAATGACACATGCAATCCCATATTATAAAAAAAGTGCAGATATTTTAGACCAAACATATAATATTATGATATCTAATCCTATTGCAGATGCATATAAGTATGTAGACTACGTAACGAATTTGCCTATGGATAATAGTAAGTTTAAAATACTGGATGCAGAAGTTCCGTTTATGCAGATGGTGTTGACAGGATTACTGGATTATTCTACTGAATCTTTGAATACTCAGACTTTAAATATTGATAAAAAGATAATGAAAGCTATCGAGACAAAGAGTAGCCTTAAATTCAGATTTATGTATGATGATAGCACAATTCTTGCAAACACGGACTACAATGATATATTCATGGTAGAGTTTAGCAAGTGGGAAGATAAGCTGGGTGATTATTATAAAATATACAATGATTTTTATCAAAAGGTAAAGGATTCGTATATTATTGATCACACTATTGTAGAATACAATAACGAGTGGCGTATTGTAACCTATTCTAATGGAGTAAAAGTATTATTAAATTACTCAGATAAGGATAAAATGCTTAATGGTATTCTTGTTGGTGCGTCAAGTTTTGTTGTAGATTAAGGAGGTAGTAGTGTAATGATTAAGAAAATTAACTTGCAAGGTAAGCAGACATTAGAGCCCAAAAAGAAATCGTGGTATGCAGGTTTAAGTTTCAAGAAGAGAGCTTCATTGTGGGGATTTTTGTTTCTGTTACCTTGGATTATAGGTGTTCTTGTTTTCTTTATGGGACCAATATTAAAGACATTTTACTATGCTTTCTTCGATATGACATTGAGTAATAACGGTTTTCAATATGTGTTTATAGGATTTGAAAACTTTAAACAGGCGCTTACAGTTAACCCTAATTTTAATAAAAATGTAGTAGCGGCACTTTCAACTGTGGCGCTTAATGTCCCTATTCAAATTTTTATTTCTCTATTTGTAGCAATGTTATTAAATGGTAAGTATAAAGGGAGAGGGTTTTTTAGATTAATATTTTTCATACCAATTATTCTGGCTACAGGTATATTAAAAGTTAATCTGGGATATAGTGTGGGTTCGGCAATGGTTAAAGAAGAGTCGATGACACTTTTGGACACGTCTACTTTGATTTCAATCTTTACTTCGGGTTCATTCCCACCAGAATTGTTAGCGTTAATATTGAAGTATGTTAATATGATTTTCGAAGTCATAACAATTTCTGGTATTCAGATGTTAATACTACTAGCAGGATTACAGGCGATTTCGGACACTTTATATGAAGTTGCTAAAATCGAGGGATGTTCTGGTTTTGAAAGTTTTTGTAAAATTACTTTACCAATGATTTCTCCGATGATATTGGTATGTTTAATTTATAGTTTAGCAGATGCATTTGCACGTGCCGATGTAACGGAAACTATTCAAAATGTTACATTTACGAATGCAAAATATGGATTGGGTGCGGCGATGAGTGCGATATATCTCCTTGTTAGTGTAATAGTTATTTTAGTATTATCATTTATCGTATCGAAGGGAGTATTCTACTATGACAAATAGTATTCGCATATTAAAAAAGTCTGATACTAAAATCAATGAGTTCAACATAAAGAAAAAACATAAGAAAAAGTTAAACAAGGAAGCTATCTTAAAAAATCTTAATAAAAGAAATTTTAAAACAAAAACAATACAATTTTTAGGATTAGCTTTAAGATATGCTTTACTTATAAGTCTAGGATTTGTTATATTAACACAGTTGCTAACAACATTAAGGATGGCTATAACAGACCACTCTATGTTGGGTATGAAGAACTCTATATGGATTCCACCTGCAATGTCAGATCAATCTTTTAGAGAAGCATGGTTGATTTTAGATTATCCTAAAGCTTTGTTATTTAGCTTGGTTAATACAACTATTTTGATGATTTTACAAACACTTTGTTCGGCTTTAGCGGCATATTCATTTGCTAGGCTTAAATTTAAAGGAAGCAATGTATTATTTGGGGTGGTGATATTTACTATTATTGTACCATCACAATCAATAATGTTAGCACAATATATAGAGTTTAGAAATTTTGATATATTTGGGATTTTTAAAGCGCTAACTGGCCAACCGATTAATATGATAGGTTCTACAATAGGGATTTATATACTAGCAGCAACAGGGATGGGCGTAAAAGGTGGCTTGTTTATATATATTTTGCGTCAGAGTTTTCGTAATTTACCATTGTCAGTTGAAGAAGCGGCGTTTGTTGATGGTGCAGGATTTTTGAAAACATTTTTCAAAATAGTATTACCAAGTGCATCGTCTGCCTTAATTACAGTAGGAGTCTTAAGTTTCGTTTGGAACTATGCAGATATATATACAATGTCGTTACTAAGTCCTACAAAGTTACATTTACCGCTGAGATTAGTACATGCACAATTGAATATGGGCTGGTCAATTAGTGATATTGCTAAATATATGCCGCCTGAATATGCAGTGGATATTGAGTCACCACTTGTACATATAGCAGTGACAAATGCAAGTGCTTTACTTGTTATTTTACCGTTACTTGTAATATATCTATTTATACAAAGAAAATTTATCCAAGGTGTTGAACGTAGTGGATTAGGTGGAGATTAATTAGAATGAAAATAATTATAAACATGTGTAAATATAAACAGGAGTTTGACTTATAAGATGTATGGTTGCACTTGACATTTATTGTGTGATTCAATATAATGGAAATAAGAAGTAGGACTATTTAAATAAAAGGAGAAAAAAGATGCGTAAATTGTTCTTAGTTAAATAATATTAATTAAATATTAGTGTCTAAAAGAAAGTATCAATAAATACAGGTGAGGTGCGCCTTTTTATAGATAGTAGATTTTAGACATGTTTATAAACTAAGAACATAACTTAAGCTTTTATTATATAAGGTATAATACATGATAAACTAGTCAATTTAACAGGCTATTTGTTTTAGTATGTATCATGCCTAACATAAATGCTATGCTGCTTAGGCATAGCATTTATAATTAATTGCGGGATATCGGTAGAAATCTATAGTTCATATTTATTTTTATTAGGACTATGCGAAATTTTTATTGTAACGGATATACGTGATTATTGATATAAAACTGTAAGTGGACTAATGTTCATTTGCAGTTTTTTTGTATTATGATAAGAAAGGTACGAGGTGATATTTATGTCAGTTTTAATGCGTTGTGTTAATATAAAAAAAGGTTTTGGAGATCAAAAGGTTTTAAAAGATATAAATTTTGAAATAAGATTAGGCGAGAGAATAGGTCTAGTAGGAAACAATGGAGCTGGTAAAACGACACTAGCAAATATTATTTTTGGAAATATAAAACAGGATGAGGGAACTATTATATGGAGTCAGGAAGAAGTTGAAATAGGTTATCTATTACAATCTACTTTCTATACAGCTAACACAATTGATGATATGTTAGCTAATAATAAAGAATGTATAAAAGAATTTTTTCAAGCAACAAGTCATTTAGGCATGGATAAGGTGAAAAATTGGGATATAGAAAAATTTAGCGGGTTAAGTGGAGGAGAGAAAACAAAACTAGCGTTAGCTAATATATGGTCTAAAAAACCCAATTTATTAATTCTAGATGAACCAACTAATCATTTAGATTTTCAAGGAATTCAGTGGTTAATTGATGAGATTAAAAAATATGATGGGACGATTATAATTATTTCCCATGATCGATATTTTCTTGATCAAACGGCGGAAAGAATTTTAGAAATTCAGGATGGTGTGAGTATAAGTTATAAAGGTAATTATACTTGCTATAGAAATGAAAAAAAACTTAGATATGAGAGTCAATTAAATGCTTATATTGTTCAGCAAAAATATAAGCAAAAAATAGAAAAAGATATAGATAGGCTAAAAACTTGGTCAGACAAAGCTCATAGAGAATCAAGTAAAAAAGCAGAAAAATCTGGTGTTAAAATGGGGACGAAAGAGCACTATAGGGTAAAGGCAAAGAAAAAAGATAAGCAAGTAAAATCAAAATTGAAAAGGCTTGAAAAGGTCGAAATAGAGGGAATAAAAAAGCCAAAAACAGATAAAGAAATTAATTTTGATTTTAATAATGTTGAGAAGAAAGGAAAAAGAGTTATAGAAGCTTTAAATATTACCAAGGCTTATGGAGATAAAGTTTTATTTAGGGATAGTTCCTTTTATATTCAACGAGGCGATAGAATTGGGTTGTTTGGAGGAAATGGATGCGGCAAGACGACGTTAATAAAGGCTATAATGAGAGAAAAAAATATTGATGAAGGGCATCTATTTTTAAGTTCTTCAGCGAAAATATCTTATATGAATCAGGATGTATTGGATCTAGATGGATATAGTTCCATTAAGGATGTGTTTGATATTACCTCAAGGGAAAAAGAGAATGAGGTTCAAACATTACTAGCTAATTTAGGATTTAACCAATCTATGATAAAAAAACAAATTAAGAATTTAAGTCTTGGTGAAAGAACCAGAGTTAAAATCGCACAGTTAATTTTAAATAATAATAACATGCTCATATTAGATGAGCCTACCAATCATTTAGATTTACACAGTAGAGAAAGGCTTGAAGAAACACTTGAAAATTATAGTGGAACTATTTTAATAGCATCCCATGATAGATATATGTTAGAAAGGATATGTGATAAATTACTAGTCTTTGAAGATGAAAAAATTAAAAGAATAGAGTGTAGCTTAAAGGAGTATTTGGAAAAAACTAAAAAAGAAAAAAGTGATAAAGATCAAGCTAATGAGAAGCTAATTATTGAAAATAGGATTGCTTATATAATAGGGGAACTCACCAAATATACGCCAGAAGATCTTGAATATCACAAACTAGATTCTGAATTTAATGATTTAGTTAAGAGGAAAATAAAATAGGGGATTTGGTAGAATATTGTTCGGAAATTTACAACAGTCAAATCCACGCCATAAAGATGTCGTGGATTTGACTGTTATAGTAATCAATGGTCTATTGACAAAAAAGAATGTTAATGATGTTTGTAGTGACAGGTATTAAGGACTGTATCACCAAGGATGCCCCTCGAGTTGCTAGAATTATATTGCAGGGCAAAGAAGATGGATCAATTACAACAGATTTTCATAATGAATGTGCAGAAATATTTATGCTGCTTTTGAATATATGGATTAACCCTGTTCTTTTTGATCGTAACCTTTCTGAAACACTTAGTCGCTTGAAATTTTTACAGCAAATGATGAAGCAGTTAGGGGTTGATGTTGTTAGTGATAAATTGATTCAAAAAGCAGTTGACCTTTATTCTGATATGGGAGGATATAAACAAGATGAATAAATGGAATTGCCGGGGAAAATTAATCGAATGAGGTAGAATGAAAAAAGGAGGTTATTATAATGGAAATAGGATTTATTGTAGGTATAATAATATCTGTTTCAGTATTGATTACAGGAATTATTGGGCTAATTGTAAGCAAGAAAAAAGGTGCTAAAAATAAATGGGCATGGTGGGCGATTGTGTTCGGTGTCTGTGCGCTTATCAGCGCAGTAATAAATTTGAGAATATTTTTTTAAGAAATTTGAGGAGGATCTTATGAAAAGATATTAGAAGCAAACAAAAAGATAAGGGATAAAACATATAGCAAAGCAATGGGTCAAGTCAATAAAGCAACTAATCCATCACCAAAGATTTTGCGCATAGGTGCAATAATTAGTGAAAGTGTAGGATTTGTTCTTTTGATTGCAGGGGCTGTAGGGGTGATTTTTAGAAGTAAAATATGGGGATGGAGTTTTCTTTGTAGCGGATTGATTCTAGTAGTTGTAAACTGTATCAATTTATTTAAAACTGTATCTAAACGGAACAATTAACAAGCATCTAAATTCACGGTAATCAAGAAATTGGTTGGGCGTGGATTTTTTTATGTATTTTAAATAAGGCGTATATTTTAATTATAACGAATAGTAAGAGAAGTGTGATACTTATGAGTTTTGACAGAAAATTAATTAAATAGTAAAATAAACGTAAACGAAAAAAAAATTTTGAAGTTAGGAGAGAATAAACATGTTGTCTAATAGAAGACGTTCTCATGTTCATTTTATTCATCAATATAAAGTGGACAATAATGAATATATAGGATCTAGAGTTGTTATATTTAGAAAAGACAAAGGGGAAAAAGAAATTAGAGACAAAGGGAATTTTACAATACATGAATACAAAAATCCAAAATCTAAAAAGAATAAAACTTCTAAGTGGTCTATAAAGGAATGCGAAATAGAAGATGTCATAAAAAAAGAAATGATGAATACAAGTATAGATAATAAATATAAAATGAGACATGTTTTATATGAATCTCCAAGTTTAGAATTGGAAGATTATTTAGGCAAAGTAATGCAAATAGAGTTTTTATAAAAAAAAGATTTAATTAATTTTATAGCATAAGTAGTAAGCTCGTGCGGTAATGTTAAGTATGGTTGACAGATTTCCAAGCGCAGTTGGTAGAGGTAACAGCTATTAAATAGTACAATGAAATGGAGGAGATAAGATGAGTTTTGGTCAAAATCTATTGTCTTTGAGAAAAGAAAAAAGACTGTCTCAAGATGAGTTAGGCGGTCAGTTAAAAGTATCAAGACAAACAATATCAAAATGGGAATTAGGTGAAACAACTCCTGAAATGGAAAAATTAATTTTAATCAGTGAATTGTTTAAAATATCGCTGGATAAATTGGTAAAAGGTGTAGATGCTTCTGAAATTAAATTGGATAAACCAAAAAAAGGAGTCTATGATATTATTCTTTTATTAGTAAAAATATTTGGTGTCGTAATTTTGATTGATGTCGTAGTTATGGTAATATATTTCATTTCAAATGGATTTCCAACCTAATAAAAATACATCTTACTCTAATAAATATTAAGGAGAAAAAAGATGAGTACATTACAAATTAAGTCATTATTTATTAAAAACAAAAAATCAATATTAGGTATCCTAAAATCGATATTGGGGTTTATAGGAATTTACATGGTATCGGCAATTATCGCAGAAATATGTATTATTATAATTTTCACATGTGTTGGTATTAATATTTTTGGTGATGATATGCCAAATAATATTTTGACACAAACTATGCCGTTTTTTGGCTTTATATTTTTCACTGTTGGTACTATTATATACTGTAAGTTTATTGAAAAAAGATCTATGGAATCAATGGGATTCATTAAAAAAGGTTTTATTATCAACTATTTAAAAGGGTTTATTATAGGTATAATTCTTATATCAGCAGTAATACTAATTTCACTTGCTACTGGAGCATTAACTTATGACGGTATCAGCAATAATATAAATGTACTATCTATACTTTTATTTTTAGTTGGTTATATTATTCAAGGTATGGGTGAAGAGGTAATGTGTAGAGGTTACCTAATGACTTCACTTTCTAAAAAAACATCAATGTTTTGGGCCGTTCTTCTCAGTTCATTAGCCTTTACATTCCCACATTTGTCATCTTTATTTGCAAGTGGGGTTCAATTTGGTACAATTGGTTTGGTTAATACAATGTTGTTTTCTGTTTTTGTTTCTCTATTTATGATAAAAGGAAAAAACATATGGGTGATATGTGCAATACATAGTTCATGGAATTATATATTAGGAGTATTCTGTGGAATTAGTGTCAGTGGTGGAGAAACAAATGCATCAATTTTGAATTTTGCTGCAAATGAATCTAAAAGCTTAATTAATGGTGGAATGTATGGATTAGAGGCAGGTATCATAACTACTGTAATATTGATAATTGGCATAGCAATTTTAATATTCACAATGAAAAGAAAGAATAAAACAGAGTTTTAACCAAAGATTATGATCACTACATAACAAATCTCTCTAGTATATTAATTGATTATTTTGTTGAATAACATATAAGGTGCACAACATAGTTAAAAAGCATCTAAAACATAATCAAATAAAGGAGATAAAAGCTATGAAACACAACAAAGATGACAGAACAGATAACGTAGATAGAATCGAATATAATATAGGTAAGACTATAGAAAACCATCGTTTGGCTGAAGATATGATTGAAACAACAAGCGATGAAAAAATGAAAGAAACATTAAAGGCAAAAAATCAAAGAAGAGAACAAGCTCTTAATGGTATGAGAGACGAAATTAAAGATGAAGCAATAGATAAACAAAATGAATATAAGTAAAATATAAACAATAAAAATATAAATAATAAAAATCTGCGACAATCTAATGATAGGTTGGAGTGGATTTTTTTTATAGGCAGATATTAAGAATTATTAAAATGGATGGAATGTTTATAGTGAAAAAAAGGTTTTTTATATAAAAGCAATAGTGATATTGTTAATTAAATAACTTGATTATTCTTACAATTTCAAAAGGTGTTATGAACATAAAGAGCAAAAACAGAGGTTTTTAATAATATACTTTATCGTTACAACGATAGTATATAACACTATAAATGAGATATAGTAGTAAAAAATATTATTCTTTATAAAATATTTTTTTTTGTTGTTGAAATGTTTAAGAAAGTATTATAATATATAGATATGATAATAATTTAACAATGTTATAGGAGGAAGTATAATGAATACACCATTCGATTATAGTAAGTTGGATATCATATTAGAAAATCATGAATTTAAATCTAGTAATATTATTGCAATATTGCAGGATACTCAAGATATCTATAGGTATTTACCTAAGGAAATATTTTTATATTTATCAGAAAAACTTGGTATAAGTAGGGCTAAAATCTATAGTGTAGCAACTTTTTACGATAATTTTTCTTTAGAACCAAAGGGTAAGTATGTTATTAAAATATGTGATGGAACAGCTTGTCATGTAAGAAAGTCAATTCCTATATTAGATAGGCTAAGAAAGGAACTCAGACTTTCAGAAGAGAAGATTACAACGGATGATTTGATGTTTACTGTAGAAACGGTTTCTTGTCTTGGTGCTTGTGGACTTGCCCCTGTTATAACTATTAATGAGAAGGTGTATGGTGCTATGACCCCAGAAAAAGCAACAGAGCTTTTAAAAACACTTAAGGAGGAGAAATAATATGCTTCTAAGTAGAGATGATTTAATAAATATTACTAAAGTGTATAGCAATAGTCTTAATAAGCAAAATAAGAAAATTCTTATATGTGCGGGTACTGGTTGTGTTGCAGGTGGGGCATTAGATATTTATGCTGAATTTATTAGGTTAATGAAAGAAAAAGGAATAAATTGTGGAATAAGTCTTGAAAAAGAACCTCATGAGAAGTCAGTTGGCGTTAAAAAAAGCGGATGCCATGGATTTTGTGAAATGGGGCCTTTAGTAAGAATTGAACCTTGGGGATATTTATACATAAAAGTAAAACCAGAAGATTGTGAAGAAATCTTAGATAAAACAATACTTAACAATGAATGCGTTGAGAGACTTGCATATACAAAAGACGGAAAAATACATAAAAAACAAGAGGAAATTCCTTTTTATAAAAAGCAAACTAGACTTGCGTTAGAACATTGTGGACACATTGATGCAACTTCTATAGAGGAATATTTTGCTGTTGGAGGCTATAGTGCACTTGAAAAGGTGTTATTTGATATGAGTTCTGATGATATTATTAAACAGATAGAGGAATCGAATTTAAGAGGACGTGGAGGCGGTG
>Ga0209013_10003674_pt1 | contig 13566 bp, 10 predicted proteins | sample Cruoilmetagenom2_FD_187291 | JGI IMG/M metagenome (GOLD analysis project Ga0209013, IMG submission 187291) | Oil polluted marine microbial communities from Coal Oil Point, Santa Barbara, California, USA - Sample 2 (SPAdes) (version 2) | ecosystem: Environmental > Aquatic > Marine > Oil seeps ... | reverse complement strand
ATCTACGCGCCGTTGGTCTTCGACCGCCAGTTGGGATTGAACAACCTGCCTGTTTTTTTCATCACGACCGCCGGGTTTGTCATCTTCTGTCCAAATTCCTGAGTTGTTCTAACATTTACGAAAATCATCATATTTCGATATTTTTTGTGATTATTTGGGGACAATAACAGGAGATCCGAAAGAAGGGGATAACAACCCTAACCTAATAAGTGTTTCAGGTAGGGGTTTTCCTTCTAAATCCCAACCTCGAGCTTCATAGTAATCCTTCAATAATCTTCTTAAATCAACAGTATGTTCAATCCCATCAGTTCCCAATGCAGGTTTTGAGAGGAATCTTTTTGGTAAAGTGTCGTCAGCAGCGGAAAAACCTTCTCTCAAGTTAAATAATCGCTCTAAATTGTTTATCCTCTCTCCAGCTTCTAGAAGTGTTTCACCCATAAATTCAATCCCGGTGGTAGCGGAGAAAAGATCCGCAAGATCATCCAGTGATGTACCAGCACTCGAGAGCACACAAAAACCCAATGAATCTTTAATAGCAACTGTATCCTGAGTAACCTTTACAAGCTGCCCTTTTCCTTCATAAGAATAACGATCGATTCCTGGTGGATTTCCAAAGGTTTCTCCTGTGATATATCCTCTTTCATGACATCCACCTCTAGGAGAAGTCGCGTATCCAAGTGCCATCCCTTTCAAACCACGCGGATCATAGCCAGCAAGTTCAAGTCCCTTAACTTCCATAGCAATTTGATCGGCGCCTCTTCCGATTTTATTTGCAGCTTTATGTGTACCATCTGCTAGTAAATCTCCAATACCCTCCCTGTGAGCAATCTTGGATAATAACTCGATCATATCCTTGTGATTTCCGAAATTTAGATTCAATCCATCCGATTCTTTTACACTCAATAATCCTCTTTCAAAACATTCCATTGCGAAGCCGATGACCGCCCCTGAGGAAATTGTATCCATTCCAAATTCCAGGCACAAATCATTAGCCTTGATTATCGCCTCCAGTGAACTATTTCCGCAATTTCCCCCAAAACTCCATAAGGTTTCATACTCTGGACCTTCGGTACTTCTAACCTTATAGAGACCATCTTTGACTTCTGATTCACGCCGGCAGCGGACTGTACACGTATGGCAGGTAACTCGCTTGACCACATAGCGATCATAAAGTGAGTCAGCATTAATCATTTCATAATTCTCGAATTTTACTTCTTGAAAATTCTTTGTAGGAAAGACCCGGTTCAGGTTGTAGAGATCCAGATGACCTGTTGTACCGGTTCTTCCAAAAAGATCCAATGCTATGGAATCTTTATATTTGCTGATAATATTCTTTTGTACTTTTTTATAGCGATCTGGGTCACAAACAGATGGTCGTTTTCGACCACTCACCACAATGGCTTTGAGGTTCTTTGATCCCATCACAGCACCGATACCCCCTCTTCCCATTGCATTTCCTCCATGCATAATAGAAGCGAAAAGGACTTTATTCTCACCGGCAGGACCAATTGAGGCAATTTGTGCTTTTTTTAGCTGAGATTCTCTCCGAAGCAATTCATCAGTTTCGCGAGTAGTCTTTCCCCATAGGTGTTTTGCATGTTTCAGCTCCGCTGTTCCATCCTTGACAAGCAAATAAATGGGTTTTTTTGCAACACCTTTAATAATTAAAGCATCCACACCTGCAAAACGCATTTCCGGACCGAAAAATCCACCCATCAAACTCATTAAAATCGTCCCAGTAGCTGGTGATTTTGTAACTCCACAGAGCTTTACCATCGAAATAGCACCAGTTCCCATTATCGGACTCGAAAACATACTTAATACATTATCAGGACCGAGGGGATCAATTTCAGGGCATAAATTATCATACAAGTACCGAGCTCCCAATCCTCTACCACCAAGATAATACGCGATGCTCTCTTCATTTATCACAGACCAATCAAGGCTCTCATTTGTTAAATCAACAATAAGTGCTTTCATTTTTCCTCAAATAGTGTGGGGGCAATTAATTAGACCGGAGATCTCGATAGATTTTGTACTCTTTTCGGTAAAGAATTGATTCTCCACCCTGTGGATAGAAAGAGTCTTTTACTTGTGTCATGGATTCACATGCTTCGGAAGTGGTTTTGAACCATCCTAATCCAACTGCAGCACAGATTGCTGCCCCAAGTGCTGAGGCTTCAGGTGTTTTCGATCGAACTATTTCTAGCTCAAGAATATTGGATAATAATTGGCAGAAGAATTCGTTCTGTGATGCACCCCCAAAAACACCGACTTTTGTTGTATAGATTCCAGTGATTGATTGCAGATGATTAAGAGCCCATCGTACTTCAAAGGCTAAACCTTCTAGCGTAGCACGTAGAATATCTTCCTTTTCATGAAATGGTTTCAAGCCTAGAATCGATCCTCCACCTTCATGCAGGGCAGACCACCATTGCGGTATAACGCGAATTCCTTTCGCCCCAGCTGGACTATGTGATCCTAATTCGCATAAATATTCGACTGACTCAACAGGAAACAAGGCGTTCACCAACCAGTCGAGCGCATTTGTTCCCGCACCACTTCCTAATTCCAATGCATATTTCCCTTCCGGTAGTATCTCCAAAGTGCAAGGTACTTCATTGTTGAATTCGGGAAATTCGATTACTGGCATTGAAGATAGGAAACTGGTGCCTAGATTTACGACTGGGTAATTCTTGAATATAGAACCAGTGCCCAAAACAGCGCATGGTTGGTCTCCCGGGGCGGAAAAAACTTTCGTATTATTTTTTAGACCAAGAACCTTTGCTGCTGAATCGGTCAAATGCCCCAATTGTTCCTTCATTCCTAATAGTGGTATAAATTGGGAGTATTGTATTCCAAGGGTGGAGAGCAGTTCTATTGCGTATCGATGTCGATTTTTGATATCTAACACACCAAGACGAAGTACAGACCCAGGGTTGCTACGTGGATATCCGGTCATCTGCATAGTAGCCCAATCCTGGATGCTAGCCCAATATTTTACTTTCGATGCTTCATTAGGTCTTTCTTGATAAAACCAAAGTATTTTAGTCAGGCCATTAAATGCCACTGGTGGGCAACCAGTAATGTTGTAAAGTCTTTCTCCACCAATATGCTCATTAAGCCATTGTGCTTGCGGCCAAGAACGAGAGTCGCTATCGCAAATAGCAGCTTGTAGTGGTTCGCCATTCTCATCCAACGCCAGGAGAGTTCCTCGCTGGTGGGTTATAGCTAATCCGGAGATTTGCTGGTTGATATCTATAATTCCAGCAGTCTCTTTTACAGCCTCGCATAATCCTTTCCACACTGGCTCTAGTGGTTGTTCTTCTATACCTCCAGGTTTGATGTCTCGAGAGTAATGTCTATATGTTCTAGCATGGATCTTTCCTTCACAATCCACGACCAAGGTTCTAACGCCGTGAGTGCCTAGATCTATTCCTAGTACGAGATCCATTTGATGTTATTAGGTGATATCAATTCCAACTTTGACGACATCTGGTCTACCGTAGGAGGCGAATGCTTCTTCTATCTTCTCTAGGGGAAAAGAAGGTGTGCGTATGGTATTGACATCAATAATACCTTCTTCTAACATTTTTAAAGCCAGTTCGCCGTGTTTCTTATAAAAACCTACTGTTCCAGTGAATGTGATGATTCCATAATGGATATGGTTGATGTCTATTGGAATTTCAGCTGGCTTAATTGCACTAGCATAAAGTAGAATCCGTCCTTTCTTACGGATAGATTGAAGCGCCTGTTGGGTTGTGAGTTTTTGGGCTTCACCACCGGTACAAAGAAAAATCACATGAGGTCCAGTTTGGTCGCCTAGAGATTTTAGGAATTTAACCGTATCTTTTTCATTCGGATCGAAAACTTGGGTGGCACCAAATTTGATGGCTTTTTTCCTGCGTTCCTCTATGGGATCGATGGCAACGATTTCCTGCACGCCCCTGTCAGCCATTACACGGATATGCATTAGACCCATAGCGCCTAGGCCGAACACGGCAGCGATCTCATTTGATTGAGGAGCTCCTACTTCTAAGCTATGGAGTACATCAGCCAATGGCTCCATTAGTGATGCAGATCTAAAACTAAGATTATCGGGAATGAGAAATACATTCTGTTCAGGAACCTTTACATATTCTGCGAAACATCCTCCGATACCATTTTCGCTCAACAACCGAATTGAACCATCAATAGTGCCAGCAGAGGCACCAATACCGACCAGATTTATACAAAGAGGGAAATCACCATTAGCACAGTAAGAGCATTGACCGCATGGTAACATTGGATCGATGGCCACCCTTGAACCAGGTTGGACACGGCTCACTCCTGAACCAATTTCTGCGATAACACCTGCAGCCTCATGACCTAGGATAATCTGGTGTCCACTTCCCAACAATTCAACTGAATTTTGATCCAATTGGTAATACTTCTTTAGATCAGTCGGACAAAGATTTACCCGATGAATACGTACAAGAACTTCGTATAAAGAAGGTTCAGGACGTGGTAAATTTGTTAGTTTAATTTCCTCTCGTCCGGTTAATATGGCAGCTTTATAATCTTCAATCATTTGATAACCTCAGGATCGTTTATTTCTGCCAAGGCAGATACCAGGTCCATTTCATATACACAGTGCTTTAGGCAACGTATGAATCGTTCAGGATCTGCATGTTGCCAAACGTTGCGTCCAAAAGTTACACCCGCCGCACCGTGCTCAGTCAATTTGACTACCGCTCGAAGGAGACTTTCGGTATCTGATGTTTTCGCACCTCCAAGCACCGTTACTGGGACAGGACAGGAATTTACGATTTCTTGGAATTCATTGGGATCATCAGGAAAATCGCTTTTAACAATGTCCGCTCCAAACTCAAAGGCAACTCGAGCCATGTCTCTTAATACATTTACATTTTTTTTCTCGTCTTGAGTAAATTTATGCCCCCACGTAGTTGGCTCAATGATGATAGGCATTCCCCATTGGTGGCAATGATCTGCAAAACGTCCAATCATGTCAAAATTTCGTGCCTGCATACTCGGATCTGAGCGACCAAAAATCATTAGAACTTTGATCGCATCCGCTCCGAGACGTAATGCTTCTTCAACTGAACTGACTACTCCTTGCTCTTCTATGATATCTTTACTGCCTGGAAATGGGTGAAATAGCACATAATCTATTGAGACGATCATTGCTGGAGCTAATTTACCAGCAAAAGCGGACTGGAATTTTCGAGCGGTTCCAGGTGTGACAATTATTCCATCTGGTTCAGCGGATAGAAGTCGTTTAATTGTTTCACCCGGATTTTCCAAGCCAGGATGAGCACCTCCAAAACCATGATCCATCGCCACAATTACACTTCGGCCATATTTATCATTGAAAAGACGACTGAGCCTAAGAGATGTTCCAGGTAACCAATTTGATGCAGACATAATTCTCCTCTTATCAATTTAGGAATTTTATTTTTCTAACAGACGGTTTAAGCCTTGCTTAACTCTTAAAAGAATATCTTCTGAATACTCTAAACTTTTTGCAGTTGAATCCAAAGGAAGGGTAGCATCGATGCCCATTTTGGCACCGACACCGTTAATTGCAGAAGGATCTAATAAATTGCACACTACATCTGATACAACAAATAGATCCCGATCTGCTTGAAAGCGAGTTGCCAACGCCCAAAGCACTTGCTGCTCGTTATAAACATCAACATCATCATCCACCACGATAATATGTTTCAAGTACATATCTAATCCAAACAATAACATCATCACCTGTTTGGGTTGACCCTCCATAGTCTTGTGTAAAGAAATATAGCAGTGAAAATGTGTCCCTGACATAGGATAATTAATATCAACAACGTTAGGAAATGTTTGTTTGACTGATTCATACACTCTGGGAACGCGTGATGCTTTACTCAGGTTGAGGTGTTCAGCTGAGGCACCAGGCACAATATCTTGGTAGATCATATCAGACCGGTGTGTGACCGCAGTGACATGAAAAACGTTTCTGGTTGAGCGATCTGATGCGTATCCCGTATATTCTCCAAAAGGTCCTTCGTTTCCTCTTGCTCCAGGTTCGATATACCCCTCAATGATCATCTCTGCAAATGCAGGTACCATTAAATCTACGGTTTCAGCACGGATCACTGGTACAGCTTCACCATACAATCCACCTGCCAATTCCATTTCATCTTCACTGATCGGGAGTCTTGTGGCTCCAGCAATGGAGATACATGGGTGCACTCCAATTGCCACGGCAATCTCAAGAGGCTTTCCACGTGCTTCCTGACGCCGTTGAAAATCCCACAAATCACCTCGGGAATGGAGGCTGGCTCCTAATAAAGCTGGTCCTTGTAACTGCAAACGTGTAAAGTTGAGATTTCCCACTCCTGTATCTGGATCATTCGCTATGGAAACCCCACCAGTGATATATCTGCCAGCATCCTCTTCAAAATGTACAGGTATAGGGTAGTTATATAGGTCAATATCCTTACCAGTGAGAATAACCTCTTTTACTGGCGCTTCAGTACATACTTTTGGTGGAATTCCAATTGAAGCGCACTGGTTCCAGCGGGTTATCAAATCCCTTTCTTCCAAATCAAGTGCTAACGCGATGCGATGCCGGCTAGCAAATATGTTTGCTACAACCGGGTAATCAAAACCATCAACATTTTTGAAAAACAAAATCGGATATCGTTGTTTTCGCTCCAATTCAATGGCATAGGCAGTCATATCGAATTCAATAGAAACTGGAGAATCGACTGTAGCAATTTCATCAGGATAATTTTCTTTTAATTTTTCCAGATACCCACGTAAGTCAAAGGTCATGATTTTATCCTAGTATATTGTTTTCCTATAAACGATTTGTTGTCCAAAGAACGATTTTTAATATATACAGAATATTAGATTTACATTGTATAACGCTTTTTTTGGCGGGCAGATACAAAGATCAAAGCTATTATGGTTACGATATAAGGAACCATCAATGCAAAATAAGGTGGAACTCCAAGACTTTGAAAGCGGATGGATAAACTATCAGCCAATCCAAACACAAAAGTTCCGATAAATATCTTGAATGGATTACCTGCGCCAAACAATAGCGCAGCCAATGCAATAAATCCTCTTCCGGCTGTCATATTTTTGACAAATTGGGACAGATAGCCAAGAGCAAGGTAAGTACCAGCTAATCCGCACATTACTCCATTGATTGCTGATGCAATCCACTGAATAAGGCTTGTGTTTCCACCAGCAGTCTCAAGTGCTTCTGGATGTTCACCTGTAGCTCTCAGATGCATACCAAAACGCGTGTAATAAAACAGAATGAACAACAGTGGAACTAATAATAAGGAGATATAAGTCAATAATGTGTGATTACCAATAAGTATTCCTAAAAAGGAGTCCGAAGGGATACCAGGGATTGGAATTTTGATTAATGGTTTTATTCCAGGATCTGAAAAAGAAGCTTTTACACCAAATAAAGCTCGCATCGCAAAAGTTGTGGCTCCAACAGCAAGAATATTAATAGCAATCCCTACAATGAATTCGTCTGTTTTGAACCGGACAACAAAAAGTCCAAAGATTAATCCTATCAGGAGACCAGCCAATATCCCACCGATGACCCCTGCAATGGCATTTCCAAAATAATAACTTGCCGTCACTGCAGCAAATGCTCCGAAAAGCATCTGCCCCTCCAAGGCAATATTGAGAATGCCAGCATGATATGTGAAAGCTCCCCCAAGTGCAGCTAATAACAATGGGGTCATAATACGCAATACAGCCCGGTAGGTGGTAAGCTCAGTCAAGAATTCAATAAATTCCATTTTTACCCCACATTATTCTTCACCATCAGAAAATGAGCTCTGATCGGATGGCACAAAAACACCCTCATCAAGTGTCCCCATTTTTAGAGACTCCTCCACTTGAACTTTTTGATTATTTCTCCAACGAAAAAACATCGTGACACCAATCTCGGCTGCAACAAAAAATATGATTATGGACTGAAGGACCTCAGAAAGCTCAGAAGGCACATTGGTTGCGGCTTCCATCCCCAAGCCGCCGCTTTTTAAGATACCAAATAACAAACCCATTGGAAGTACTCCTAATGGATTAAGACCTGCTAAAAGTGCGATCAAAATTCCATCAAATCCCCAACCTGGAGAAAGGTTTTGAATAAAACGGTGCTGGATACCCAGAACCACAATCGCGCCGCCTAACCCAGCCAACGCACCCGACAATCCCATAGCAAGAATTTGGCGAAAACCAACCGAGATACCAATATAGCGAGAGAATCGAGGGTTGGATCCAACCATTCGCAACTCATAACCAAGTGTGGTTCTAAAGAAAACAAACCATAAAATCACACATAAACTCACCGCGATTAAGAATCCAACATTTAGTTGACCATGGCTAACCAGCTTGGGCAAATATGCTGAGGGGAGAATGTTTCGTGTCATTCCTAATGGTGCTCCAGGTTTCAGAAGAGGATTAGTAACTAAATAAGTTGTAAATAATATTGCGATGTAATTAGCCAGGGTTGTGGTTACTAATTCGTCTGTTCCATACTTGACTTTGAACCACTCGAATGGAGCAGCCCATATAAATCCAGCTAGTGCTCCTACAATTAAAGCCAAGGGAAGATGAATTATTGCAGGTAATCCTGTTATATAAACTCCAACAATTGCACCGGCAATCGCTCCCATGTAAAGCTGACCCTCTCCTCCAATATTAATTACACCACTACGAAAAGCTATTGTTGCACAAAGACCTGTTAGGATCAAAGGAGTTGATTTTGATAAAGTTGATGCAATTGCAGCGCTAGATCCAAGTGACGAAATAATCAGAGCTTGATATGCTACAAGAGGATCATCTCCATTAATATATATTATTAATGCTCCAATAATAATAGCCAGGATAATTGCTGATATTATCTGACCGAATCGATTCATTCGACCAACCAGGATGTCTCTCAGGTTCGTATTAAACCAATTCATAGTTACGCAATGCTTTCAACCTTGGATTGTCGGCGTGCTCCGATCATATAAAGACCTAGCTCCTCCCGAGTAGTTTTTTCTGGAGTGAATTCGCCTACCACTTCTCCCTGATACATCACTAGGATACGATCACTCACACTGAAAACTTCGTCGAGGTCTGTGGAAACGAGAATGATTGCATGTCCATTATCACGCATCTCAATAAGAACATCCCTTATATAACGGGTAGAAGCAATATCCAGTCCTCGAGTCGGTTGTGAGACTACAAGAAGGGGAGCTTGAAAAGTAAATTCCCTGGCAACAACAACTTTTTGTAAATTTCCGCCCGAAAGTGTGCTTGCAAGGGCATTTATACTGGACGTTTTTATGTTAAATCGGTCAACTAAATCTTCAGCAAATTTATTTACGATTTGTAGATTTGTCCAACCCTTTTTAGAAAATGGCTCCTGACGGTGACGACGAGCAATAAGGTTTTCTGCAACAGAACTGGATCGGTTACTCCCGACTGAAATTCGATCACCGGGGACATGAGCCAATCCTTGACGCCGGATTTCATCAGGTGTCTTCCCTGTGATATCTTTACCCCGTAAATATACCTTACCAGAATCAATTGGATGAAGACCTGTAATGGCTTCCACAAGTTCTGTTTGCCCGTTACCTTCAACTCCGGCTAAAGTGACAATTTCACCTTCTCGAACCTCTAGTAAAACATTTCTAACAGCTCTTGACCCCATACTATCCCCGACCACTAAATTTTTTATTTCTAAAATTTTTTCACCAACCTGGATTGTTGATTTCGCCGGGATGGGTTCCATCTTTTCTCCAACCATCATACGCGCCAGGTCGTTTTCTGTGACTTCCTTAGTAGGTAGAGTATCAATTACTTTCCCCTTTCTAAGAACAGTAACCTGGTTAGAGATGGATTTCACTTCATAAAGCTTATGTGTAATAAAGATGACTGTTTTTCTATCTTTTACAAGAACCCGAATTGTGTTAAAGAGATCATCAATCTCCTGTGGTGTTAATACAGCAGTTGGTTCATCAAGGATGATCGTATCCGCACCAAAATGGAGTGCTTTTAATATTTCTACACGTTGTTGGGTTCCAACTGATAAATTATGCACAACAGATTTGGGGTCTACTTCTAAATGATATTGTTCTGAGAGTTTTCGGGTTGTTTCTTCTGCCTTTGCGCGATCAAATAATCCGTTTTTGCGTGGTTCACGACCCAGAACCAAATTTTCTGCAACGGTATATGACGGCACCAGCATGAAATGCTGGTGAACCATGCCTAATCCATTAGCGATGGCATCACGAGGTGAGTGAAACACTACCTTTTTGCCGTTGATTCGTATCGATCCACTGTCTGGGAGGTATAGACCATAGATGATGTTCATCAAGGTAGATTTTCCAGCTCCATTCTCTCCCACCAATGCATGTACGGCCCCCTTTTTTACAGATAGATTAACATGATCATTGGCAAGAACACCAGGAAACCGTTTGGTAATGTCCTCCAATTCAATCGCATAATTCATTTATATTTTGAATCTCATAAGATCGAGTTACCAAAATTGAAAAGGGATAGTAAAGTAATAAATCCCATTACCATCCCTTTTAGTTTCAACTAGTTACTTAACTTCATCTACAACAATCTTGCCGCTAGCAATAGCCTCATCAGCCGCTTTCATCGCAGCGATGACATCTTCTGGAACGATGCTCAACATCGTATCGCTGTATGTCATCCCAACACCCTTTTCAGCAATGCCAAAGTAGTTAACCTCACCACAAATGAGGGTACCCTCAATAGCTTGCTCAATAACATCATAGAAAGAGTTGTCTACTTGTTTAAGCATACTCCCCATTACATGACCCGTGTGGTAGTCGTCTTGATTTACATCTACACCAATAGCATAAAGACCTGCTTCTTCTGCAGCCTGCAACACACCTAAACCTGTATTTGCAGCAACGTTATAAACAATATCTGCACCTTGTTCATAAAGCGAGAGCGCAAGTTCCTTACCCTTTGCTGGATCGTCGAATGCACCTGCGTACAACACTTTCACCTCTACTTCTGGATCAACCGAGGCAGCTCCTTGCTTAAATCCTGCAATGAAATTGTTTATTGTAGGGATATCAAGCGCGCCCACAATACCTACAACCTTATCTTCATTAATTCCTTCGATTTCAGTTCTTGTGGTCATAGTTGCAGCCATCAAACCAGCAGCGTAAGATCCCTCATTTTCTCGATACTTGATTGAAGATATATTAGGACCTTCAACATCACTCACCCCATCAACATAAAAGAAGCAAGTTTCTGGATATTCAGGCGCTAAATCTGTGAGCTCATTAGTGAACTGATAGCCTGGGTTAACGAACACGATTTCATAACCTTCTGCTGCACTTTTCAGCAGGTCATAGTACAAGGAAGGATCTTGTTGACCCTCAAGCACCTTAGTTTCAACTCCAAGATCGGCAGCAGCTCGTTTCAATCCTTCATTTCCGGAATCAAAAATTCCGCTGTCCCCCAATGCTCCTGAAGCGACCATTACTGCAGCTGGCATCTCAACTGCTGCCTCTTCTGGTGCCGCTTCTTCAACGGGGGCTGCTTCCTCAGCTGGTGCAGTAGTTTCTTGTGCTGTTGTACATGCTGTAAAGATAAGCACCAGAATAACAAGAACTAATAACCATTTGTATTTCATTTCCTACCTCCATATTTTATTTGTATATCCAATTCAACCAACAGGGGTTACCATTTTTTTTTATTATCACCTCCTTTACAAACTAGGAATACTTATTCCGATTTGTTCAAATTTATACTTCTGTGAAGTATAAAAAATATATCCAGAATAGTTAATCTAAGAAATCATCAAAATCTAACAATTTATTGGCTGTTATGCTATCGGTTATCAGTACATTAAGGTGTTTGCCAATTAGTGCTGCATGGATCGCATTGACTTTGCTCAAACCACCCGCGACTGCAATTACCCGGGGTGCATTATCAAGTTCGGAAAGAGGCATTCCGATGATACGTTCGTGGACACTAACATCAAGTTCGCTGCCAGTTGAATCAAAAAATCGAGCATTAATATCACCGGCAACACCTTTTTGCCTTAATTCGGATTCTTCGTTTGCAAAAAGATAAAATTGTCCAAATTGAAGTCCAGTTTCAGGACGATTTCGATAATCAAATGGGGATTTTCCTATCCCGACTAAAGCAACTGTAACTTCATTCCACAGATCCGCAATCGCTTTAATATCTTTTGTTTGTAATATAGCATCGTGAGCATCTTTAGACTCCATAAAGGCTGGTGCATATATAACTTTGCCCAAACCCCCCAATTTTAATGCTGCGATACGAATAATTTCATTAATCTGATAGGCGGAGCTTAATAGGCCCGAACCACCAATGGTTGGAACTACGACAATATTCCGGAAATACTCTGGATTGAGGTTTTCGATTGTGTGATAAATAGTCTCTCCCCAGGATACTCCAAACACGTCACCATCTTTTAGTATATTATTAAGATATTTGGATGCAACGAGCCCGATTGTTTTTTTTAATTGATGATCCAGGGATGGTAATGTGTCAAAAACAATGGCTTGTTCTAACGCAAATTTTTGAACTAATCTATCATTTAATGCATTATCGGATTTAAATGGATCAACAACATGAAATTGAACTAAACCTTCTTTACGTGCTTTTAAGAGAAGCCGGGAAACACGTGACCGTTCAATTTGTGTAATTTCTGCAATTTCATTCTGATTGACCTCGTGTTCATAATAAAGGGAGGCAATCCGGGTTAAGAGCTCGAGATCCTTTGTCATTGCACATTTAGTATAGCACATAATTGCACGTTGTCAACAAAATTGCAGCAATTTGTTCTGATTTCCCCATTTAAACCTGGTTAGATATGAATAAGTGGATTATTTAGAGAAGCCTATGGGTGGAATAGAAATTTGAGGAATAATCCTAATCGACTTTAAGATAATATCAGCAATAAAATTTCCATTCCAAATCTTTTATCATCTAGAACTTTCTTGGGTATCAAATGTCTGATGCCTATCTCGAAGTGATGACAATATATAACTCCCTATTTTTCTATTCATGTTATTCACAAATATACGCGAGACATAGAGAACACCGACCAATAATCTTTGAAACACTATAGTGGAATCCAAGGAACGGAATGTATTCCAAGCGGGAATTCGGCTCTATGAGGGAGGTGGGGATAAATCAAAAATCGTTTCTCCAAACTTTTCTCACCAATTTCCGTGCTCCCACTTGATCCCTTTTCTCATCTCCCCTATCCCATTACTTTTATGCTATCATTGCAGCATGATGGTTGAAACACTCACCACAATCGTCAAGACCATGCGGCCGCGCCAGTGGACCAAGAACCTGGTCATCTACGCACCGTTGGTCTTCGACCGCCAGTTGGGATTGAACAACCTGCCTGTTTTTTTCATCACGACCGCCGGGTTTGTCATCTTCTGCCTGCTGTCAGGTGTGGTTTACATCATCAACGATATCGCGGATTACGAAGCCGACCGCAATCATCCTGAAAAACGTAGCCGTCCAATTGCTTCA
>Ga0209013_10003673_pt1 | contig 13570 bp, 9 predicted proteins | sample Cruoilmetagenom2_FD_187291 | JGI IMG/M metagenome (GOLD analysis project Ga0209013, IMG submission 187291) | Oil polluted marine microbial communities from Coal Oil Point, Santa Barbara, California, USA - Sample 2 (SPAdes) (version 2) | ecosystem: Environmental > Aquatic > Marine > Oil seeps ... | reverse complement strand
CCACTGACAAAATCCATCAAACCAAAATCCAGAACCTGTAACCATGGCAAAGCAGCCAGTTTATGGACATCTTTTAATGCACCGTGCGTTTCAATCAGAACATGTATGGGAATTTCACGCTCAATCTGAGCTTGTTTGGCTTTATCTTGTATATATTCAACCATTTCCAGTGCATTATCATAAGATTCTGTTTTTGGAATGGTGATATAACTTAATCTCTGACCTGCGCCTGGAAGTAAAATATCAATATCCTGCTGCCAGTCGGGATGGGAGTAATCATGAATTCGAACACCAGCCATATTGTTTTTATTAGCCTCAGAATTGACCATTTTGACTATCATTTCAGCATGTTCTACTTCTTTCCCTGTTTCAGCACCGTCTTCACAGTCACAGGTAATATCAAAGACTGGACCTAATTTTTCCTGCAGCTGAAAAGCTTTACTTATTAACTTTTCACTGCCGGCAAAATGTTCACAACTGGGAATAATTGGCAGGGTTTTGCCGGATTCATATAGTGCTTCATTAGGGTGGGTCATTTTTGTTTCCTTAAACTAAAATAATTTTTATTGATTACGCCTGGGTATGACAACGGTATAGTCCAGGTCAAGTACAACATTAGGAAGATATTTATTGTCTTCGTCACGAGTCTGGCTGACTTCTTCTGGAGTAATATTTTTTAATCCAACTGTGCGCAGGCGGAGTAGTCCGACATCCTTGCGAGAATGTTCAATGACTTCCAGAACCTCGCTATAACAATAGATGGTATCTCCAGCAAAGCTGGGATTGGCATGGACACCTGAATTGATTGAATACAACCACATGGCATTACCTAAACCATTGAAGGAAATACTGCGGCAGATAGAGATAATGTGACCGCCATAGATAAGACGTTGTCCCATTTTTTCTGATTTCATCATATGATCATCAAAATGTAGTTTGGCATTATTCTGGTATAGCTTGGTTGCCAGAGTATGATCACTATTATCAATAGTGATGCCTTCGGGATGATCCAGTCGTTCACCTTTGACATAGTCTTCCCAGAAATAGGGACTGCCAGTTTGACTAATATCCAGCTCTTTGATGGTTGCAACAGCCAGTTCATCACTGATAGGCATTAATGGTTCCAGATGGGGTATTTCTTTGATGTCAGAGGAAATGGAATGATCGGATTTATGCACCATTACCCAACGTTTGAAACTTAATACCAGTTCATTGTTCTGGTTATAACCTTGAGAATGTACATAGACATTACCCGATTTTCCATTGCTGTTTTCTTTTAAACCAATCACAGTGGATTCCAGTCGTATCGTGTCACCAACAAAAACAGGCTTTGTAAAACTTACTTCTGCATAACCCAGATTAGCCAGGGCATTTAACGATATATCGGTGACGGATTTTGCAAAAATCATATGGAACACCAGCAGGTCATCCACTGGACGATTTTTATATCCCATGCTTCGGGCAAGTTCAACACTGGAATGAAGTGCAAACCGACTTCCGGTCAGAGCGATATAGAAAGAGACATCTCCATCACTTATTGTGCGTGGTAATGGATGAATGATTTTTTCCTGTAAGCTGAAATCCTCAAAATAATTACCCTTGTTTATTTTAGAATTGGGCACTGTAGACTCCTGTTAAATAGTCTGGGTATTGAAAAAAGATTAAGTAAAATTGTCCTGACCGAGTTCTTTATATTTATCATATAGCGTTATCATTCTTTGTGACCATTTTACCTGGTATTTATCGACCAGTTCACCCTCGAACAAGATGACCTCTTCACCTTCTTTCTGAGCATTTTCATAAGCCCCGAGCATCTTAATCGCTTTTTCTACATCTTCTTTCTTTGGTGTAAAAATATCATTGATGTATTCAATCTGTATGGGATGAATCAAGGCTTTGCCATCAAATCCAAGTTTAAACGCTGACTTGGTGGATGCTTCGCAAGAATACTCATCGATCACATCATTATGTGGTCCATCAATAACGATTTTATTATAGGCCCTGGCAGCCAGAGCAATCTGGGATAAGTAGGGTAAAATGGCCTCATTAGATTTTTTAATATTAATTTGTAATCGGTTAGCCAGTTTATTTGTACCAATAATAATGCAATCTAATGAATCACTGGCAGCACAAATTTTCTGTGCATTTAAAACGCCTAATGGGGATTCGATATTAATCATAAATTGCAGATCTCTATCGATAGAATCTAACACCGCCTGTGCTTCTAAAACCTGTTCTGGTGTTTCGATATGAGGAAAGAGTAGTGAATCAAAATCCAGTTCTTTGAGCATATCCAGATCTTTGCTAATATCTTCCGTACCCAGATCGTTTAGACGAAGTACTTTTTCAGAGTGCCCAAAAGAACTGTCTTTTTTGAATTCCTCGCGCAAAAGTTTTCTTGCTTCTGCCTTATGTTCCGGCAGTATATATTCCATATCAAAAATAATAGCGTCTGTCAGTACTGTTCTGGCCTTTTGTATATATCTTTTATTATTAGCTGGTAAAAATAGCATTGAACGTCGGGCCCGATAAGGTTCTGGTTTATATGCATCTTTACGTGCTTCCTGAGTCAGAATGTTTTTTACCAGTTCCTTACGTAAAACCTTACCGTTTTTGGTTTTGGGATATTCATCAATTACATAGAGTTGTTTGGGACATTTATAACGAGCCAGATTATTTTGACCAAATTGTAAAATCTGTTCCTCTTTTTTTTCATCAATTTTACCATGAGGGATAATGGCAATCGCAACAATGGTTTTTCCTGTTCCGACATCCAGACCGAAAGCAACACAGTCGGCGATCAACTCATGCGTTTTCATGACTCGTTCAATTTCATGAGGAGAGACACGGTAACCGAAGGTATTAATAATGTCATCTTTTCGACCCAGGAACCAGATATAACCATCTTCATCTCGTTTGGCATAATCTCCCGTAAAAAAATAACCATTACGTTTAGCCTGTCGGGTTTCTTCTTCAAGCTGCCAGTACTCAAGGAAAAGCCCAGGATCATCCATACTGATGCATATCATACCTTCTTCTTCTGTGCCGACTTCTTCCATGGTTTCAATGTTAAGAATTTTTACTTTATGCCCAGGTTGTACAAATCCAGCTGAACCAGGTCGGATTGGGCGATGCAGTGAATGAGAAATGTAATAGGAAAATTCGCTCATACCGATGGCTTCATAAATATTTTGCTGAAAGCGTTCTTGCCATGCAATGATCATCTCGCTGGATAAATGTTCACCAGCACTCATACAGTGACGTAAACTGGGCACATCTTTGATAGTATATTCTGTTTTTTGAATAATCTGCCTATAAATAGTTGGTACACCAATAAAAATGGTACATTTATGCCGTTGAATCAGTTCAATCCATAAACCCGGATCATTTTTTCCCTCATAGGCGACGACTGTATGACCGTAATAAAGAGGATCCATCAGGGCAGAGCCAAGCACATAGGTCCAATTAAATTTACCCGAATGCATAATTCGATCGTTTTCTTTATATGAAAACCAGTATTCACTGGCTGGTTCACGACCTATTAGAGAGCGATGTGAATGTAAAACACCTTTTGGAAATCCAGTTGTACCAGAAGTATAAACCAGATAAGCAGGTTCTCCTGATTTTGATTTATAGAGATTTGGAGTTTTATCCATAGTTTGTAAAATTTGATTCAGGCTATAGATATTCACATTAGAAGGTTGTGGTAATTCATCGAGACTTTCGACGCCAGCAATAATAATGTGTTTAAGATTGACTAGATTTTCCACATAGGGTAATAGATCTCTGTAAATAGAAACAGATACAACGATTGCTTTTGCCTGTGAATCATTAGCCAGGTATTTGACTTCTGAACCACTTAATAACGTTGAGGTTGGGACGGCAATAATTCCGGACTTTATGGCGCCAAAAAAACTGATTGGATAGGCCAGTGAATTTTTAAGACAAATCAAAGTTCGATCTCTGACTTCCAGACCAATTGATATAAGAAAATTACCAAATTGATCCGATTGTGTGGCAAGCTCTTTATAACTCAGTTCAGAAGTACCTAAATTGCTGTCTTCAATAATCATGGCAATCGAATTTTCTTTACTGGTTCCCACGTGTTTGGACGTACAGGCCTGGCCAATATTCAAAAATTCAGGAACTTCTATTTTCCAATCAGGATATGCGGCTAATTCCATGGTGGATTCCTTTTATATTTTACCATACGGCCAGTTTTCTCTAATCGTATGAATGGGAAGCTTACTTAAAACATCTAAAGCAAACATTTGATCTTTCATTGATAAAGTTCTTAATGCATAGGCTCTTAGAATATTCTGCAAAGCTTTACCAAACATGGGAGGGTCGAGCATTTCTCCTTCATAACGAATCGCACCACTCAGTAAAGCATCTGCTTCAATTGCTGCTTTAAGAATGGACACATTGTGTTCAATCTCTTTAGGTGAAGGAGTAAAGGCCACTTTACAGAGATTGATATGGTTAGGATGAATAACCTGTTTTCCTGTTAATCCCATGGAATTTTCTGTTTTTGCATGGTCATAAACACAACGTGAGGCTTTGTCACCATGTAAGTCCAGCCAGCGTCGGATATCTTTTTGTTCAACACATTGTTCCGGCATGGAATGAGGCGTTAGCATTACTTCCACTCCTCCAATAACACCCTTGCCGTTAATACGAGCCTCCAATGTCAGCATATTAAAAAATGTTTTCAGTTCGACTATCCAGTTCTCAGGTGTAATTTTATATGCCATTGCCTTAGAAAAATCATGTATACCGAAAACAACATGTTTTACAGTCGAGTATTTCATCATGTTAGAAACAATTTGTAGAGATTTTGGGTGTTCGATAATGGGCTGAATAGTAATATTACTATTGATTGAGACTAACCATGATGAGAGATCTCGAATTTCTGCATCGCCATAAACTTCACCTGCTTTAGATAAAATAATGACATCAATGTATTGATGGATCTGTCTAAGCATTTTTAGATCGGCGTCATATTCTTCGGTACGAAATTGATTGATTCGAACTGCAATCTGGAAATTACGTTCAGGAAATTTGGGTAATTCCTGAATCAACAATTCTCTACTCATTGCTTTTTTACGACAACCATCTTCAAGATCAAATAACAAGGTATGGGCGCTGGTCTTATACGCGTGTTTTTGCAGACGTAATTTAGCCTGCTCCATACTTTCATAACTACTATCTAAAGGATTGAACTTGATCGGTGGATAATAAAATTGAATACCTGGCCAATAGTCCCCAAGCACCGGAGTTAAATCATCTGTTTTAGAAATCTTGGAGAAGTCTATGTTTGAGGCCATCATATTTCCACATTTTGTAATTGGTTTTTAAATTTATATGATAACCAACTGATAAGGTCAACTATGACATAGAGTGATATTTTATGATTTTATAGATATAAAAGTTTAAAATTCAATATAACCCATTGAAATAAATAATTAATGCTTTGTAACTTATTGAATTAAAATAATTTAATATTTATTTCAATACTATATATTGAAAATTTCAATTATTAATGAATATATTATTAAACTAGCACATAAGGTATTGAATATAAAAACATTTAATTAATATATTCTCTTAGACAGGACAAATAACCAGATAAATAATAAGTGTAATACTTAAGTGATGGCTGAAAATATTTGAATATTGTTTTTTCTGATTCAAATGATGGTGTCATCCAGGTTAAAAATATGAATTTTGTACTCATCTATGCAGTGAGTTTTCAATAAGCAATTAAATGACAGGGTGGGAGATGTACGCCGATTCTAAAACGATTGGCTATAAAAGTTTTACTCCCGGTAAGGGATTGTAATTCAACAAAAACAGAACATTTTAGTCTTTTTGCTTATCTTTACGGGATTTTCTGTCATCATTCATCTGATATGTCGAGAGTAGTCATTTTTGGAGAAAACCAAAATGCCGCATATTGCGATTTATAGATAGAAAAGTGTCATTGAATTTCCTATCCTTAAACAGATGATACAGCTGGATTTAGACTTGAGTCAGTAACAGGACTCAATAAAAAACACTTTAATTTTAGAGGTTATTTTATGTCGCTTTTTATTATTATGGGAACGTTATTGGCGATGCTTTCCGTTGCCTTTGGTGCAATGGGAGCCCACTTTTTAAAAGATATTTTAGATGTTAAAGCTTTGACTGTCTTTCAAACAGCAAGTACCTATCAAATGTATCATGGGATTGCACTGATTTTAACGGCTTTGTCTTTAGCGCACGCTCATAATAGTAAAATATTAAAGACAGCGGGCTGGTTCTTTTTGCTGGGTATTCTTTTATTTTCGGGGAGTTTGTATGGTTTAAGTCTTTTCGGAATTAGATCATTGGGAATGATAACGCCTATTGGGGGTATCTGTTTTATTTTAGGCTGGTTAACATTTTCACTCTCATTCATTGTCAAAAAAACAATATCGTAATCGTCTTCGTGATGAAAAAATTAAAAAGATTTAAAATAATTCAACCAAAGCAGACATTTTAGTATTAATCGGAATACATTTTTAAATGTGTCCATGAATTTTATTTTTATTATTTATAAGCATATACCCTTACACCAACAAGGGTTATCTCAAAATTGCCCTGTTATGTTATTATGAACGTGGAGGAATATAATTCCTGTGTTTATAGCCACGCAGTGGTGAACAATAATTACAAGGAGGATTTAGCTATGAAATCAATTAATCAAATCAGCTTTTTTGTCAATTACAAAAATATGAACTAAACTTAATAAAATAATAAAAAAACACATTAATTAAAAAAATTAATGAAACAACATTCAATAATCCGACAGAGTAATAATATTAGAGGTTCAAACATGAAAAAGATGTTAATTGGTATGGCAGCGATTGCCACTACTCTTTCTATGTCAGCCAGTGCCTTCTGGGATGACGGAAACAGTAATACAAACTGGAATAGTTCCGGTTATAACAATATGAATAACAATGCCTATGGTAATGCATATGGCAATACCTGGGGTGATGGTTCAGGTGACGCTGATATGGATGGCGATATTGAGATTACCATAAAAACACATGCCCGTGGTCGTGGTCGTGGTAATACACGAGGTTCTGCTCGTGGTAGTGGTTATGGCAGCGGCTATAATAACTGGGATAATCGTTTCCAGGGTTATGGTGACAATCGTTATGACAACCGGGGCTATGGTCGTCCTTATGGCTATGGCTATGGATATGCTCCTCCACCTCAAGTGAGAGCAGCTCAAATGAAAGCGGCAGAAATAAAAGCGGCTCAGGCGAAAGCCGCCGAAATAAAAGCCGCTCAAGTGAAGGCTGCCAATACAAAGGCTGCTCAGGTCAGAGCCGCTCAGATAAAAGCCGCCCAGGCAGAAGCAGCTCAAATGAAAGCCGCTGAAGTAAGGGCAGCAACACCTGTAAAATAAGTTCCAGAAGCCTGAAGCTTAGGCTTCAGGCTTTTTCTTCCACCCATCATAGCAATACAATATTGATGAAATAATGAGCTGGATATTTTTTCTTTAAAACCTTTTGATTAAAGAAAGTACTGAAAATAATTATGAATATCCGTTTCTGACGGCAGCCCCATTTCCAGCAAAAAAATTCCTTATTTAAAATTTCCGGGAGAGTGAAAAAAGGATAGGAAGTCCATTGGTATTTTGCAATCATTAATCCAAAAATATACTTATTCGATAAATGTTATCCGGGTATGATTATTATGCTAATATGTAAGATAGACGTCGAACTAACAAAGCCCATCACAACAAGATGTATTATTCATCCATGAAAAATAAAACCTGCGCTTCTTTATTAAAAATTAATTTTGATAACTTATCTAAACGTTCCTCACCATTGACAGTAATTTACCTCGTCAGGCTAGTATTATATTGGCTTTGCACCTTTTGGCAGTGGCTGAAAAATAAACTAAGTACATAAGTAAAATTCACCTGTATAATAGTAAACAAAATAATTATTTAGCTCGCTATTCTTATATGACCTCAAATAGAACAATACCACCACAGGAAGCGGCTCAGGATCTCCAGCAGCACACGCCGATGATGAGGCAATACTTAAAGATCAAGTCAGAGTTTCCCGATATGCTGGTGTTTTACCGTATGGGGGATTTTTATGAATTATTTTTTGAGGATGCTAAACGTGCATCTCAATTACTGGATCTCTCTTTAACCGCTCGGGGACGTTCAGCAGGCGAACCTATTCCCATGGCGGGTCTCCCCTATCATGCCGTGGATAATTATTTAAGCAAACTGGTTAAGCTTAATCAGTCCGTTGCAATCTGTGAACAAATCGGTGACCCCGCACTGTCCAAAGGCCCCGTGGAAAGAAAAGTGGTGCGGATTATTACCCCGGGCACCATTACTGAAGACAGCCTGCTGGAAGACAGGAAAGATAATTTACTGGCTGCCGTGTACTGTTCTGCTGATAATGAATCTCAGGTTCATAATTCTCCGCCCTTCGGACTTGCCATCCTGGATTTAACCAGCGGCCGATTTTCTGTCTCAGAGCTTGCCAGTCTGGAAGCCCTGCAATCAGAACTGGAAAGACACAAACCTTCGGAGTTGCTGCTGGTAGAACAGAGTCCCATCAGAGAAATATTACAACAGCAATTAGGCCAGCAAACCACTTTTTCTGAACAGGCCTCCTGGTGGTTTGATGAACAATCAGCCCGGCAATGCCTGAATCAACAATTTGCCACACAGGATTTATACGGTTTTGGCTGCGAGGACTATCATAGTGCATTAAGCGCTGCCGGATGCCTGCTGCTATATGTGCAAAACACTCAGCGTATGGCGTTGCCTCATATCCACAGCCTCAGTCCTGAACAACATGAAACAGCTGTCATTCTGGATACCGTCAGTCGCCGCAACCTGGAAATCGATCAGGCTCTCAGTGGTAATAAGGATCATACACTGATGGCAGTGATGGATAAAACAGCGACGCCTATGGGCAGCCGTATGCTGGGACGCTGGCTGAACCGTCCTCTTCGTGATCAGGTTTTGCTTAATCGCCGCTATCAGAGTGTTGAACAATTACTTGCCGACAATCAATACGAAGCAATACAGCCATTACTCAGGCAAATTGGCGATATTGAACGGGTACTAACCCGGATTGCCTTAAGAACTGCCCGTCCAAGGGACTTTGAACGACTGAAAAACTCCCTGGCTATTTTTCCTTTATTGCAAAGTGAACTTGTCAGTTTTACAGATCCATTAATTAAGCAGCTGGGCAAAACTATTGCTGTTTTTCCTGAGCAGCAAAATCTGCTGGATCGGGCTTTGAATGAAAATCCTCCTGTCCTGATCCGCGATGGCGGTGTTATTGCATCGGGTTATGATGAGCAGCTGGATGAACTGCGTAATATTCAGAAAAATGCCCATCAGTTTCTCATTGACCTGGAACTTCGGGAAAAAGAACGCAGTGGTATTCCAACGCTTAAAGTTAATTATAATCGCGTACATGGCTATTATATTGAAGTCAGCCGCCTCCATTCCGACAGGGTGCCCGATAACTACCAGCGCAGGCAGACTCTTAAAGCCAATGAACGTTATATCACGCCGGAACTTAAAGAGTTTGAAGACAAGGTACTCAGTGCCAATGAAAAAGCGCTGGCAAGAGAAAAAGCACTTTATGATGAATTATTCGACCTGCTCTTTCCTCATCTGAAAGACTTACAGTGCAGCGCCGAAGCATTATGCACTCTGGACGTTCTGAGTAATTTTGCGGAACGTGCCTTTAGCTTACAATGGAGCCAGCCGCAATTGTGTTCTGAACCCTGTTTGACAATTGAGCAAGGGCGTCACCCGGTTGTCGAACAAATTCAGGACAGCCCATTTGTTGCCAATGATATTGACCTGCATAATAATCGGCGCATGTTACTGATCACCGGTCCCAATATGGGTGGTAAATCAACCTATATGCGTCAGGCTGCATTGCTTACTCTTATGGCTCATATTGGTAGTTATGTCCCGGCACAATCTGCCCGTTTTGGCTCTCTGGATCGCATCTTTACCCGGATTGGCGCCTCAGACGATCTGGCGGGAGGACGTTCTACTTTTATGGTTGAAATGACTGAAACAGCCAATATTCTGCACAATGCAACCGCTCAGAGTCTGGTTTTAATGGACGAAATTGGCCGTGGCACCAGCACCTATGACGGATTATCTCTGGCCTATGCTTCAGCTCACTATCTGGCCAGTAAAAACCGGGCATTTACGCTCTTTGCAACTCATTATTTTGAACTGACCCATCTGCCCGAATTGTTTGAAAATATCTCTAATGTGCATCTGGATGCCATTGAACATGGAGAAAAAATTGTCTTCCTGCATAAAGTACAGGATGGCAGTGCTTCACAAAGTTATGGCATACAGGTCGCAGCACTTGCCGGGGTTCCCAGAGAAGTCATTCAGCTGGCAAAGGCTGAACTGCAAAAAGTTGAACGACAAACAAATCTCAATTTTAATTCAGCTGCCATTAGCCCAATTGACCAATCTGAACCATACCAGGAATTACTTAACGAACTGGATAACATTGACCCCGACAGTCTGTCACCCAGAGAAGCACTGGATTTAATTTATCAACTCAAGAAAAAATCATCAAAATACTCATAGTGTGCTATAAAAATTTTATTAAACAACTAGACTTACATAAATATCTGTTTACACTTATCCGGTAGTAATTAAGTCTCCCTGATAGAAACAAGGAAACTCTATGTCATATGAGCAAAAGCTTGAAATGTTACTCGAACTGGGTCGGGTTATTTCCAAAGAAGCCAATATTAATAAGCTGCTGGAAACCATTAGCCATTCTGCTAATGAAATAACCTCTTCTGAACGCTGTTCCATATTTATTTATGACGAAAAGGATGACAGCGTATGGACCAGGGTTGCTCACGGCATCGAGCAAATCAAATTCCCTGCCTCTCAGGGTTTGGTCGGTGCAGCCATTAAAACAGGTGAAGTCCAGGTTGTCTCCAATGCTTCCAGTGACCTCCGCTTTTTCAATGAAATCGATAAAAGCACAGGCTACGAAACTAAAACGCTGTTAGTTATCCCTCTTTTTGACAAACATGAACAAATTCTTGGTGCCATAGAGTTAATAAATAAAAAAGATGGTGTGTTCGATAATTTTGATATTAAACTCATGGTACTACTGGGTAATTATGTCAGTACGACACTTGAAAACGCCTTATTAAATAAAAAAGTTCTGGAGACCAATACCAAAATCATCTACAAATTATCTACTGCTGCTGAATTCAAGGATGATGAGACCTCTGCTCATACCAAAAGAGTGGCCTTTTATAGTGAGATCATTGCCCGGGAATGCGATATGAGTGATGAAGATATTGAATATATCTTTCTTACTGCTCCCATGCATGATGTCGGGAAAATTGGCATTCCCGATGCCATTATTCAAAAACCGGAAAAATTGAGTACCGATGAATTTACCTGCATGAAACAACATACAACCATTGGAGAACAATTGTTACATGACTCTGAGAGTAAGCTATTAGAAAAAGCCGCTCTGGTTGCCCGGGATCACCATGAAAAGTGGAATGGCACTGGCTACCCCAATGCTTTGAAGGGTGAACAAATATCGCTGGAGGGACGTATTGTAGCAATTGCTGATGTATTTGATGCGCTCACTTCAAAGCGTCCCTATAAGGAGCCATGGAACTTTAATGCCGCGGTAAAATACCTGGAAGACAATAAGGGCGAACACTTTGATCCAACCCTAGTTGAGTATTTTATTAAGAATATAAAACAAGTCACGAAAATTTATCATAATTACAAAGAGGATTAATAAAATCCTTACATTTTACTATACAGATTGGTCGCATCATTCATAAACTTCAGCAGCTGACGAACGGTTAGCGAGACAAGAAAAGCATTACCGGTTGTATCCAGCGAATGACTAAACAGTTTAAATGATTTGTCAGCTTTGTTTAGCAGGGCTATGACTTCTTCAGTATTACCCTCATAATTATTCAGATATTTCAGGCCATCAGCAAATGCCTGACGTGAACCAGCCAGCTTCTCTGCATAGAACTCATCAGTAAATCCCCAGTCCCGTAATAAGTAAAACAGTTCAATACGCTGACTCAGCATACGCTGACGACCAGAGATATTAACAACTTTACCCAGTTCCTTACCTGACAATTTTTCCAGATCCAGTACAATCTGATGGGACAGAGCCAGAAGTTTCTCATTCTTCTTTACCAGATCGTCAACATTTCCTTTCACTGCAGGAGCAAGAATCATAGTCTTGTAGTCCGGCCATATTATATTAATACTGTTTAAGGATCCTTTAACACCTTCAACTACTTCAAATTCTTTTAAAAACTCAAGACCTTGCTCATAACGGGTTAAGGCATCTTCAAGTTTTTTATCCGGTTCGATATAAAATTGATCCTGGCCAAGCTGACAATAAGATTTAAGCATTCTTTGTGTCAACATCCGCTGCAGACCCGCACGGTTAATCGCATTATTTAATTTGAATTCATCCACTTCCGCATTGGCAACACCTGGAGCTCCAAGACTGAGGCCGGTTAATATAAAAAGAAAAAGACTTATATTTAAAATGAAACGACTAGAAAAAAAAGTTTGCAGCCCATTTTTATTCATTATTAAAACCTTTAGAGTAAATCCCTTAGAAAATCTGATTATCGCAATCACTGCAATATCATAATCTTAGTATTAATATATAGACTATAAATTGATATACATCACACTGAGAAATTAAATATCAGTATTTTTCTGCTTTTTCCAGTTCTTCTAACTCAATGTAGCTCTGCTTTATGATTTTGGCATTATTTATTTCTAATTGTTGATTATTTTTTTGCAGATTATTAGATTTCAGCGCTTGCTGAATAGCTTGTTGATAATCTTCCTGATAAAACTTAACAACCGCCATATTATGCCACAACCAGGGATTGCCCGGTTCAATACGCAAAGCTCTTTTAAGCAGGCTTTCTGCTTCATCATATTGCTGTTCTGTAATCGCTGATTTTGACTGGGCTAATAAATCAAGAACAGCCTCTCTGCTGGCCGGAACAGATTTTTTTACTGTTTTTGCGGGCTGACCGCGATCCAGTGCTGCGGTGGTAATAACTTTAGCTTGTTGTTCGTCATCCTGTATCCTTGTCTGTTCGTCCATCTGCCTGACCGCTTGTTCATCAGTTCCGGAACGTTCATAAACCGGGGGGGTCGTTCTTGTGTAATCAATTGAAGTACAACCGTTTATTAAACTGACAATAAACACGATTAAAAAATAGATTTTTATCATAATTTACTCTTTTTCCAAGGACCTAATTAAATAAACGTTTTAGCCAATTTTTATTAAAACGATCAGAATTGCATGATTGTGTTCTTGGTGGTTCACTGCCTTTAATAAAGGGCAGGTATTCAGCATTTTTGCACCGGCCCGATAATTTTATCTGATTTTTGGAGTCCACCCAATACCATTTGATGCGTTCCGGCTGGTTCTGATCCAGTTGTCCGATATCCAGCTGCTTCATCATTCTACCCCAAACCTTCAGGGCACCG
>Ga0209013_10003672_pt1 | contig 13575 bp, 7 predicted proteins | sample Cruoilmetagenom2_FD_187291 | JGI IMG/M metagenome (GOLD analysis project Ga0209013, IMG submission 187291) | Oil polluted marine microbial communities from Coal Oil Point, Santa Barbara, California, USA - Sample 2 (SPAdes) (version 2) | ecosystem: Environmental > Aquatic > Marine > Oil seeps ... | reverse complement strand
CTGCATAATTTGACCGGAGTTCCAACCGATTGAGTTGCCGGTGGTTTTATCCTGGACGTTCCAGAAGATGAACATGATATGGTCGGTGATCGGGCCTTCAGCCGAGATGGTGAAATTTACTTCGTTGGGTCCACAGCTGGTCCCGCCCTGGTATATATGTTCCGTATTCTTCTTGGGGTCAGACAGCGTGATCACCGACGATGTGGGTGTGATGCCTTTGGTAGCAGTCGCCCTGGGGGTTCTGGTCGCTGTCTTCGTCGCCGCGGCTGCTTTTTGCGTGATTGTAGGAGACTTCGTTTTTGTAGGAGTCGGGGTCTTTGTGGGGCGCGGTGTGTTTGTGCGCGTTGCAGTGGCTGTGTTTGTGTATGTCGGTAATAGTGTAGGTGTATCTGTCGCCGTTGGAGCCGGCGTCTCGGATGCGAAAAGTGCTGCTATCGCCGGTATTGAGGAGCCGCCTGTTACAGCCGGGACAATAACGAAGGCTGCGGCGGCTGCTAGGATCAGAAGTAAAACGACTATCCCGACTGCCCGCCAGGCTGTACGCTTTTTGGCCGGTTGTGCAGCACCGATTGCTGGTCCGGATGCGACTGCGGATGCCGGGTCGGAAGCACGCGCTGTCGCCGCGAATGCAGGAGCCACTACAGCCGTGGCTGCGACCTGCACCTCCTGGGGCGACTGCAGAGCCGCATTGAACTCCCCCATGGTCTGGTAGCGCCTGGAGGGAGCCACCTCCATTGCAGTCAAGACGGTATTTTCTGAAGCGGGTGAAATTTGTGGGTTGATCGTGCGTGGTGCGATAAGCGGTGTTTCATTGAGGTTGACGCTTTCCACCGGAACACTGGCGGTCAGCAGGGTGTAAAGTGTGGCTCCCAGAGCATAAACATCGCTGCGTTCGTCGGTCTTCCCGTGCCCGTACTGCTCGACAGGCGAATAACCTGGGGTCACGGCTCTGGCGCCTATCGTGGTTTGGCGGGACGGGTCGAAGATCTTGGCGATGCCGAAATCTACCAGGAATGCCTTTCCGTCAGGACTGATGATGATGTTCTTTGGTTTTATGTCCCGGTGGATGATTGGTGGTTTCTGTGAATGCAGGTACATCAAAGCATCGGACACCTGTTCTGCCCATACGAGCGCCTGGGCCTCTTGCAATGGACCGCCGGCCTCGTCGAGTTTATCCTGCAGATCCAGCCCGTCTATGTAATCCATCACCAGGTATTGACCCTGCCCGGGGAGGAAAAAGTAATCGGTTACACGCGGCAGGTTGCTGTGGGTGAGGTTGGACAGCATGCGCGCCTCACGTTGAAACTGCTCCTGTGATTCTGTTGCAGATTCCAGGTTCTCTTTAATGGCGCAAGGGCGCTGCAGATTCAGGTCCCACGCGCGATACACAGCGCCGAAGCCGCCCTGACCTAGCAGCTTGACGACGCGGTAGCGGTCGTGCAGGACCTCTCCCTGGCTGACTGGCATAGAGTTACCTCCAATAAGAGTATTGCGCTCGGATCATTAAGCACATATTATATCTGACACTGGATATTTTTTGGCCCCCAGTTGGATGAATCCCGCTTGCCCTATCAGCATTACTGATCCTTGTATTGAAGGCTAAACCCAATCAGTGATCAAACAACGCCAGAGACGTTTAGCAACTTATTCAACGATCAGTAGTAGTGACCTCCGGCCCTTCGGGCAGCCTTTTTCCCGTTCTGAGGATGCCATTTTTAAAAGCCAGCGGGGAAGCGGAATGATTTTTTACCTTCCGATGGCGATGCAGTACACCCAACGGCTTATGGTGTTGTTGAATCGTTCGACGCACCTTAAGGCTGCCAGGCAGGAGCAGCATCTTTCGCAGGATCAGTGGTCAATTGGGTCCAGTTCGAACTATCCAGGTCCATCACCCATATATCTTCATTCCCCGCGAGGTTGGATTGGAAGGCGATCCTCTGCCCGTCACTTGAGAAGGCTGGATTGGTATTCCAGTCGTAATCACCCAGCACGTGTTCGTTGGAACCATCCGCGTTCATGAGGTGAACATCACCCAAATCCTGGCAGTAGGTTGTGAAGACGATTAGCCCTCCGTCTGGTGAATAAGATGAGATACAGCCGTTCGCCAGTGCAGCTTGTCCTGAGCCGTTGGCGTTCATCACAAAGATTTGATATTTGCCAGAGCGATTGGATGAAAACGTAATTTTACTTCCGTCTGGAGACCATGTTGGGAACCAGTTGTAAGTTTGAGTCGTGTCGGTCAGTTGTTTCCTGTTGGAACCATCCACGCCCATGACGTAAATCTCGCGATTACCGTCACAATCCGAGTAGAAAGCAAACATTTGCCCGTCTGGTGACCAGGAAGGTGCGTAATCGTTGCAATCGTTGAATGTTATCTGGCGGATATCCCTGGTCGCCACATTGACGACAAAGATTTCCCAACCATCATTGGTGTTAGATTGGTAGGCGATGTAGTCGCCGTCAGGTGACCAGGAAGGAACTCTATCATCCACGGGACTGGTCGTCAATCGTGTCACTCCGCTTCCGTCGTTGTTCATCATGAAAATATCGTTGTTGCCCGTCCTGTTCGATTGGAATGCGATCAATCCGCCGCTGCCTGATGGCGTTGGTGTCGGTGATTCGGTCGGTAAATCAGTCGGTGGAGGAACGGGTGTAGATGTATCTATCGGAGCGGTAGTGCTCACCGGTGTCGTTTCGACTGGAGGTGGTAGAGTAAAGCTTGGTGACGGTGGAGGGAGTGTAGTAATTATTTCAATTGTCGAGGTTGGGGTGCTGGTGCTGGGATTAAAAAAAGCTGCAATCTCCGGACGTGCCTGATTAATCAGCACGATAGCAGCGAAACAGCAAACGATGACCAGGAAGATGATTCCGGCAGTTCCCCATGCAGGAATCTTCGCCCGGTCCGCTTTTTGGATGCTTGTCCCTTCGTCGTACCGGTCGGTTGCCACATGCCCCGGTAAAACGTAATCTCTTCCGCCCTGCAATCCAGCATGGAACCCTTTCACGCTCTGGTATCGATAATCAGGGTAAAGCGCCATTGCTTTCATGACTGCTCGATCGATGTGTGCCGGGATGGAAGGATTCAAAGCGATTGGATTGAGTGTGGGGGTGCTCGTGTTGCGTATTACGCTCTCTGGTGGGACCATTCGGGTCAAGGATGTGTAGAGGGTTGCACCAAGGGCATACACATCACTGCGCTCGTCAGTCTTGCCCTGCCCGTATTGCTCTATGGGCGAGTATCCTGGAGTAACCGCCTTAGCGCCGATGGTGGTTTCACGGCTCGGGTCGAAGAGTTTTGCGATACCGAAATCGACCAGAAATGCTTTTCCATCTGGCCTGATGATAATGTTCTTTGGCTTAATATCCCGGTGAATAATGGCTGGATTCTGGGAATGCAGGTAAGTCAGCGCCTCGTTTACCTGTTCAATCCAGGGCAGCACCTGTGTAACCGGTAACGGGTCCACGACCTGGTCGATCTTCTCCTGCAAGTTCTGACCTTCGATATAATCCATTACCAGGTACTGACCCTGCCTGGTAATGAAGAAGTAATCTGTCACGCGCGGCAGGTTAGGATGGGAGAGACCGGCAAGCATTCGGGCTTCACGCTCGAACTGCTCCTGCGATTTGGTACCGATTTCCAGGTTTTCCTTGACGGCGCAAGGTATGTTTAGGGAAGTGTCCCAGGCGCGGTAAACAGCGCCAAATCCGCCCTGACCGAGCAGCTTGACGATACGATAGCGGTTCTCAATTACGGTACCAGGTAATAGAAGATTTTCCTTGGGCATTATCTTACGCAGCGGAATGATGAGCAAAAGAAATCATGCATCGACACTCGCGTTTAGGGAATCGGAACCAACCAGTAATGTTCTCTGTCTCCTTCGGATGTCCAGCCCACCAGGCTTGAATCTGCAGCCTGTACGCGCCACCAGACCATATTATCGTTACAGTCTGGTCCTTTCAGGATTTCCACTTCTTCTCCTGGTTGGATTTTCCCCAAGAGTTGGGCGTTGAGAGACGGGTTCTTGCGAACGTTGTTCGCCAGTGGTGGAGAGAAGCTGACGTAGGCGCGATCTCCTACGTGCAGCCGCGACGGGTAAAGTCCTGCACATGGGTACCAGGTCGCTACCGGGGGAACGGTGGGGACAGGTGAAGGGGTGGGGGTTGGCGTGGGTGTTTTAGTTGGCAGCGCGGTTGAGGTGAATGTGGGCGTGGCTGTGGTCGTATCTACCTTCGTGGTGGGCGTACTGGTCCAATGGGGGGTATCGAAAGTCGTTTCAGGCGTATCACTGGGGATCAAGGCCAGTTCTGTTTGAGTCCTGAATAAAAAAAGCGCAAGTTGGGTATCGGTAGCCTGGCTTGACGTGGGCAGATAGGTGAGCAGTCCATACCCCATCGCGATGCTGAATATACAGATCAAGACCAGGGCGACCGCTATTGGCAGCAACCAGGAAGGACGCTTCTTTGGTTGCGGTTGAATTGCAGGTGCGCCAACCACGCCGGGTTGGTCTGCTGGCGGAGAAGGAGACACCTGTGTTGGCAGTATCGGAGCAACCCGTGGGCTCGCTTGTGATCCGTGCAAGGCAGTTTTGAACTCGACTGCAGTGGGGTAGCGCAGGTCGGGCGAAATCTGCATTGCTTGCAGGATGGCAGCTTCTATAGGTGGGGAGATTAGCGGGTTGAAGTAATGCGGGGAAGGCAGAGGCTGCCCCGTCTGGCGCTGGAGGCTTTCGACAGGGGTGTGACCAGTTATGGCTGCGTAAAGGGTCGCGCCCAGAGCGTAAATATCAGTGCGGGCGTCTGTTTGCCCTTTCCCGTACTGCTCCGGGGGGGAGTAGCCGGGTGTTACCGCTTGCGCCCCGATGGTCGTTTTCTGTCCGGGGTAGTAGATCTTTGCGATCCCGAAGTCGACCAGCTTTACCACACCTTGTGGCGTTATCTTGATATTGGCTGGTTTTATGTCGCGGTGGATGATGGGAGGCGTTTGTGAATGTAGATAGCTTATTGCATCGTTTACCTGCTCTATCCAGGGTACGACTTGAGCTTCTGGTAATGGACCTCCAGCCTGATTGATCTTCTCCTGCAGGTCTTCGCCTTCCACATAATCCATTACCAGATACTGCCCCTGCCTGGGAAGGATAAAGTAATCAGTCACACGCGCCAGGTTGGGATGCCTGAGATTGGCGAGCATGGTGGCTTCTCGTGCGAACTGTTTTTGCGCTTCCGGAGATGATTCGAGGTTGAACTTTAACGCGCAGGGACGCCTGAGATTGAGGTCCCAGGCGCGGTAGATGGCACCAAAACCTCCTTGGGCGATTTGCTCGACGACCCGGTAGCGATCTTGTATTACTTCTCCGGTGTCCAGGGGCATGCTTAATTTCCTGACGCAGCTATTTAAATGAAACCATGCATCCAGTGTCGTGTTGGAAATTTCCGATACGAGTCACTGCATGGTACCGAAGAGAATTTTTATTTCTGATACTGAGTAGCCCCGGTGCGAGCCTTGCTCGACTCACAGAGGTTTATGGGCACTTTTTTAATAGGATGTACCACTGACCATTAAGTGGGTGTACGAATTGCTCGGTTTCTCCGCAGATCGTCCACTTGATTTGGTAGCGACCAGCCCACACGTAAAAGTACCACAATCCGGGCGGGTATTTAAATTGGTATGAACTGGGATTTTTCCCCACGCACGGTCCTCCGACGCAGGTTAAGGAAATTGAAAAGTTTTCCCCTGAGTTGTTTTCCACCCGCACGCGTTCTTGACCTTTGATTGGTGCCGTAGTGTGAGTCGGTCCGAGAACAGCTTTTGTTTTGGTTGGCGTTAGTGTTGCAGTCGCTTCGGGTGTGCCAGTCACATCAGGTGTATTCGTAGGGGTCTCGGTTGGTGGGACCGGCGTATCCGAGGGGATTGGCGTATCGGTAGGTATGGCGTCTTCTGTAGCCTGCCGGTCCTGTTCTGCCCTTGTCGCTTCGATACTCATGGATGTTTGGGTTGCTTGGATATCCATCGCTGATTGGGAAGCCTGCAGACTCATGGCAGTCTGAGTGGTGGAAAGGGCAGCGTTTTCACCAAGTCCACCGCAGGAAGACAGTATTACACTGAAAACGACCAGCAGAAAGATCATGGGGTAGGCAATCTTTTTGTTCATGTGCTCTTCTCCTTAAAAATATACATTTGGACCCTCACCCGATAGGTAATTGGGTCTCTACTCAATTTGCATGGTTTTGCTAGCGACTGGATAAAAATGTTCTGATGCATCTAGAATCTGGTTGATTTTGTTGATGATCAATATGGTTAATCCAACGGCAATGCCATTGATCAGGTAGGAAACCATGAACATAAAACTTACCGTCCTTAACTGATACAAAGTCAGGTTGCCACTCGAGAATATCAGCGTACTAACAACAAACAGTACAGAGATCAACGACAGAGTCCACCAGATGGCGATTGTACGTGTGCTGGATGATGGTTGTTGTGCATCTCCCGGCAGCGGACTCGCACCGCTTGCTCTCCAGATCTCTTTAACCACCTGGTAAGGGTGGACCAGGTTGAGGAAGGGCACGAGGAACCCCAGTGTTGCCCATGCGGGTGTGTATTTAAATTCTCGAACGACGGACGTTAAATATTTAGTGGTGCTGTAGATCCAGGCCAGGAAAAAGACAGACACGAGCACCCAGGTGACGAGTTGAACCAGGATTATTGTTTGATGCCAGCGATCGTAATTCAGAATATCAGCAACGGCTACTTCCTCTCCCTGGATAATGCGTGAGACGGTGCTGAACTGGATGAAACCGGTGATGATCGCCAGCAGGTCTACCAGGAGCAGTACGCCAAGAACGGCGAGAGTCGCTTTGGGCAGCCATTGAACCCGGGCAGGTTGGGTGAACTCAATTTTTAGCGCGGCCTGTAGTGCTGGTATGGTTTGATAGCGTCCCTCAGGTTGTAGCGCCATCGCGGTGAGCACCGCATCTTCCACGGCGGTGCTTAGTTGTACGTTCACGGACCTGGGTTTCGGCAGAGGAGAGCCTGAAGCAATATTGATGCTTTCTGGGGGTTCTTGACCGGTTAACAATGCGTACAATGTTGCGCCGATGGCATAGATATCCGTGCGGGCGTCCGTGCGACCCCAGCCATACTGCTCGATGGGTGCGTAGCCCGGTGTGACAGCTCGTGCACCGGTGACGGTCACTTTATCGGGGGCGTATGTTTTGGCGATGCCGAAGTCTACGAGTACGGCTTTCCCTTCCGGTGTGATGCGAATATTAGCGGGTTTGATATCGCGGTGGATAATTGGTGGGTTCTGGCTGTGGATGTACGTCAGGGCTTCACATACCTGGTTGATCCACGTGATCACCTTTTCTTCGGGAAGAGGCCCGTATTTGTCCAGCATACCCTGCAGGTCTTCCCCATCCACATAATCCATCACCAGGAATTGGCCTTCATCCTCCACGGAGAAGTAATCGGTAACACGCGCCAGGTGTGGGTGATGGAGGTCGGCAAGGATGCGGGCCTCGGTTTCAAATTGCTCTTGCCCTTCTTGTGTTTTTTCCAGGTTCTGCTTAATCGCACAGGGCCGCTTCAAACTCAGGTCCCATGCGCGGTAGAGTTGTCCGAATCCACCTTGTGTAATAGATTTCACGATCCGGTATCGTTTATTGATGATCTTGCCTGTCGAGAATGCCATTGGTTTCCTTTATTTCGGTCAAAGAACGTGGAATCTATACAGTGCTATTCTGTACCCTATTCTAGCATGAATATTGAGCATATTAATATAATCTTAACATTAAAAGCTGGTGTTTTGTAGATTGTGGGGTGTCTGGCAGGAAGAATCATCAGGGTAATCCAGGTAATGGATTTACACCCGTCGCTGTGTGCCTGCCGACTAAAACATCGGCCAGGGACTGGATCTGCCCCCCGGTGGTGCCAAAGGTTGCAATGTAAGAGGGGACCTGGGGGAATTCCAGGATATCGGTCGGCGATTTTAAGGCCACCACGACCAGGGGGATGTCCTTTTCGAGTAAGCGATTTACCAGCTGCGTCTGCCAGGTATCACCGTAGCGGAATCGGTTCAGGTGGGCATCCCAGGTCAAAACAACCGTGAAGTCATAATTGGCAGCCTGTATAGGCAGCGTATCCAGGTAACCTACTTCGGGAACTGCGCCATTCCATGGGGAGGAGTACGTAACAATCTGGTAGCTGTATCCGTTCTGCCGCAGCGCTTCTCCCAGGGTGGGGTAGAGCCCCCAACCGTCGGTCGGACCGATAATTAGGATGTTCTGCGGCGCGGGTGGCAGGGGGACGTATCCTGACTGGTCGCGGAAAAGCGTCACGGCGCGGTAGCCAGCATCAAAACTCAAGTTGGCGTTTGTTTTCCAGTCCGGGATGGTCGCTGCTGATGGTGATCCCGATAGTAATCCCCAACCGGCTTTGGTCTCCAGGATGCTGCGCAGCGACTCATTTATACGCTCTTCGGTGATTTGACCTGATCTTACCGCGTTCAGCAGACCATCGTAAGCAGCTTGTGCCGTCCCGGGTGAAGTCACGAGCAGCACGTCCTCTCCTGCCAGGACCGCTTGCACCGAGGCTGCAGCGATATTGCGCGTGCTTCCTGAGATGGCACCCATACCCATCGAATCAGTCATCGCGATACCCTGGAACCCTAACTCCTCACGCAGCAGCTCGATGATGGAGGGAGAAATGCTGGCCGGCTGCGCCGCTTCATCGATAGACGGATATGCCACGTGTCCGAACATAACCGCAGGCGCGCCGGCTTCTATCCCAAACTGGAACGGGGGTAAATACTCCGCTTCTAAGCTTGCTCTGCTGGCCTGATCGCTGACAACGTTGTAGTGGGTGTCCACCGCGACTCCCCCATGCCCCGGGAAGTGCTTAAGCACCGGGATGACTCCGGCTTGCAGATAGCCATGCACCGCCTGGGATACGAACTGATTTACATCTTGTGCATCACCACCGAACGAACGTAATGAGATGACGGTGTTGTCATAATCCGAGAGCACATCCGCGACGGGTCCCAGAACCATATTGACCCCACTGTAGGCTAGTTCTTGACCGGCTGCCAGCGCGACCTGATAGGCCAAGGCGGGGTCTCCCGTGCTGCCCTGGGCCATAGCGGCCGGGAATACCGTAACTCCGTAGTTGAAGCGGGTAACGTACTGCCCCTCATGGTCGATGGCTATAAATAATGGGATTCCGACACCCTCAGCTGAGCAAATTTGGAGGTCGCTCGAAAAGCGAGCCAGTTGTTGGGGTTTTTCGGCGTTGTTTCGGCGATAAATAATGCCCCCTGGGGATAAGCGCTGGATCAGGCTGCAGGTTGCAGTTGTAATTCCCTGCCCATCAACGCCCATCAACAGCATTTGACCGATCTTCTGCTCCAGTGACATGACCCCCAATTGCTCCTCTACGCGAGGGTCGGGGCTCGGTGCCGGCGATGGGGGCATGGGTGCGGTCTGGGTGGGAGCTGGCGTCAGGATTGGGGCCAGTGTACCGGTCGGTGAGGCCTCCGCTGTGTGCGTATCGCTGGTCAGTTGCTGTGTGGGCTCTTCTGTGTTCACCGGGCTGATGGGAGTATTTGTGGCTGTTCCATCGGCTGGTTTTTGGAGTTCTGGTTCCGATGGCGAACGGAACCAGCCGAGCGTCACTCCTGCGACACCGGCAAGCATGCTCAGAACGAGCGCCAATGCCAGAAACAGCATTACGCCTAAAAACAGGCTTCTGAAATTTCGCTTAATATTCACCATTGAAGGGCGGGCATGAGTTCGTTAGATTCCCAATCGGCGGTCATATTTTGAAGACCGCTGCTGTCTGGGCGGATGCGGAAGATGTCCCAATCTCCTCCGTCCTCGGAAGAAAAATAGATCCACTCTCCATCGGAGGACCACACCGCGCTGGCTGGAAACTTTTCGTCATTTACTTTCACATATGCCAGATCGATGAGGGTTCTTGTTTCACCCGATGTGAGGTGCTGAATGCACAAGTCTGCGGTAGCATGGCAAACGTAGACCAGGTTTTTTCCGTCGGGTGAGATGGCAGGGTATTTCCCATCAGAGACGATATGTGTTCTATTTCCTGCCCCGGATAAAAAATCATTGGTGCGGTTAATGACCCATTGATCGTTTTCTCGATTCATGGAGTAATAATACATCCCTCCTAAGGACCAGGAAGCGTACCCCCAGCTTGGTTCTTGAAGGATCGGCCCGGACTGGTCGGCAGGGAAACTGTCCACAACCAGCTGCCCCCATTTCCCATCTTGCTTGATGGTATACGCAATTGTGCTGCCATCGGGTGAGCAGCGTGGTACAGCCAGAGCCTGTGGGCGGACCGAAGGTTTCAAGCGAGTGGTTGAACCGCTGCCTGGTTCGATGATGAAGATCCATTGTGGGTTCGAACCTCCTCTATCTTGCGCTTCGATGGCTATCCGAGATTGGCAGAACCAGGGCCACCAGGCCCGGTTATACCCGGATGGAAGCGGCAGTGCTGTCCAATCGCTGCGGTTATCTGTGTCCATAAGATAGATGCTTATCTGACCGGAACGATCGGAGGCAAAGGCCAGGTCGTACACTCCAGTCGGTGGCGCTGTAGGTGTAGGTGGCGGTGTAGGTGAAGGTGGCTGTGTAGGTGTATTGGATGGGTATGGTGAGGGCGTACTTGTGCTGGTGGGGAACTGGGTCGGGGTAAGCGTTGTGTTATCGAACGCTCCTTCGGTCGTCTCGATCACCTGGGTGATTTCCATGGTCGCTGTCGGGGTGATCGTGTTTGGCTGGGTTGGTGTGGCGAACAATGTTGTTGGTGATGGGGTAGTCGAGGGAAATATCATCCCCACCAAAGATGGTCCATATTTTGGCAGGAATAATCCCACGCTGATCAGGCAGAGCGCCAGTATGACCAGGGCTCCCACTATCGGCCAGATGGGACGTGTCTGCGGCTTCTGTGCAGTCGGCTGTACAACGGTTGGTGGTACGTGGATGGTGAGAGCTGCATTAAAGTCGGAGACGGATTGATAGCGCTGGTCGGGCTGTAAAGACATAGAACGTTGGATTGCCTGTCCGACGTACGGTTTTACCTGGGAGTTAATTTTCTGGACTGGTACAAGCGTATCCTTGCCGACGCGCTGCACACTCTCCATTGGATCTGTCCCCGTCAGCAGCGAGTAAAGAGTTGCTGCAAGAGCGTAAATGTCTGAGCGCTCATCCGTAATTCCCGTGCCGTATTGTTCGGGAGGCGAGTAGCCCGGTGTCACCGCCCGCGCCCCCAATGTTGTTCGCTGGTGTGGATGGTATTGTTTCACCAGGCCGAAGTCCACCAAAAAAACACTTCCCTGTGGAGTCAGGCGGATGTTTGCCGGTTTGACGTCGCGGTGTACGATAGGAGGTTTGTGGGTGTGCAGGTATCCAAGGGCATCTGCAATTTGTGAAATCCAGGTGATAGCCTGGTCTGGTGTGATCGGTCCCTGACGTTCCACCAGGCTCTCCAGATCATCGCCCTCGATAAAATCCATCACCAGGTATTGTCCCTGTCCAGCGATGATGAAATGATCGGTAACACGCGGCAGGTTCGGGTGAGAAAGGCCAGCCAGAACCATCGCTTCGCGTGTAAACTGTCGTCGAGCTTCCTCCGTAGTGTCCAGGTTTTCCTTGATCGCGCAGATGCGATTGAGATTGATATCCCAGGCTTTGTAGACTGCTCCAAATCCACCTCTACCGAGTTCCGCCACGATGCGGTAACGGTCTTGCAGGATGGTATCGGATTTTAATGTTGGTGGGTCCGTTGACAGGGGATTAGTCTGTGATAGGCCGCCGTGCAGGGTCTCACCACAGTATGCGCAATATTGGGATGTGCTCTTATTGGGTTTTTTACAATCGGGACATGTGATGGTGGGCATGGTTCAGGTTTTTATGACTTTCGTGCCGGCAAGCAAATCGTGAAGAGATCGATTTTCCTTATGGAATAGCGGCCAGATGTAGAACAACACACCGATAAAAAAACCTACCATCAAGAAAGCAATAAATGGAAAAAGCAAGGCTCTCCACAATGCGCGCCAGAAACTAACCGGGGAGCCATCCATTTGTACGACTCTGATCTTGGCAAGTTTTTTACCCAGGGTCTGTCCTCCAAGACTATGCAGGATGGCGAAGTATCCTAACCCAAGCAGGAATATCAGCAGCGCAACAAAAACGATTACATCTTCGTCCATCCCGGCTCCGGTGATCACTAACATGATTGGGAAAGCAACGAGGCTGATAAAAATTCCATCCATCAGATACGCAGCCAGTCTGGGGATTAGATCGGCATGCGCAGTACGCGGTGCGGGGGGATGTGGCGGCTTGATAACAGACGCTACGGAAGGTGTAGCAACGGAAGCGGATGAGTACGCCGGTGCTGGGAACGCAAGGGCTTCAATTGATTTCAATGCCTCTTTCATCTCATGGGTTGTCTGCCAGCGGTGATCTGGATTTGGTTCTACCGCTCGCATGATGACAGACTCAACGTGGGGGGAAATCTTTGGGTTTAATGAGCGGAGTGTTGAAAATTTAAAGGGTTGCAGGCTTGGATCGCGCAGAGAAAGCGAGTGATGCAGGGTCGCGCCGAGTGCGTAGACATCGGATCGTACGTCGGATTGAAGCTTTCCATATTGCTCAGGGGGAGCGTAGCCCGGGGTTCCCAAAGCCATGGTGTCCTTCTGGGCGCCGGGTTTGAAGAAGCGCGCAATGCCGAAATCAATTAGTTTGACGCTATCACCATGCCTGGAGATCATTATATTACCCGGTTTTATATCTCGGAAGATGATCGGTGGGTTGCGAGTGTGCAGGTAGTTCAGAACGTCGCAAAGCTGGTGAGCCCACTTGATTACCTGTTCCTCGGGAATTTGTTGTTTACGTGCAGCGAGATATTCGTTCAGGGGTTGGCCCTCAACGTAATCCATGACCAGAAATTGCTTATCGCCTTCTGACAGATAATCCGTTACACGCGGCAGGTTGGGATGCGATAGTGTACCGAGCAGCTGGGCTTCCCGCTGGAACGCGACTTGGGCTTTTTGTTTATCCGCGGGATCTAATAATGCCGATGTGCTCATTTCCTTCAATGCGAAAACGATGTCCCCGAGGCGGGTGTCATTGACTTTGTAGACGGCTCCCATGCCGCCCTGTCCAATCTTCGATATGATCCGGTATCGTCCGCCGACCAGCGAATTTGGGGCTATCCTGCCGGTCTTAACTGCAACGCCCATTTGAGCAGCTGGCGGTCTCACCTGTGGGACTTGTTCGCCGACTGGTGTGGAACAATTTCGACAGTATTTTGCAGAGGGTTGGTTGCTCGCCCCGCAATTGGAGCACAATACTCCACTGACCATTTGAGACCCGCAGCTCTGGCAAAATTTAGCCGTGTCTCGATTACTGGAACCACATTTTAAGCACGTTTTCATTGATTTCCCTGGTGCTTTGTCAAGCATGAATGTATTACTGATCCTTGCATTGAAGGCTAAACCCAATCAGCGATCAAACAACGCAAGAGACGTTTAGTAACTTATGCAACTATCAGTAGAGCCTTGTGCCCGT
>Ga0209013_10003671_pt1 | contig 13576 bp, 7 predicted proteins | sample Cruoilmetagenom2_FD_187291 | JGI IMG/M metagenome (GOLD analysis project Ga0209013, IMG submission 187291) | Oil polluted marine microbial communities from Coal Oil Point, Santa Barbara, California, USA - Sample 2 (SPAdes) (version 2) | ecosystem: Environmental > Aquatic > Marine > Oil seeps ... | reverse complement strand
CCTCAAGATCCTGCTCAAGACGATTCCAGCGGTCTTATCGACCCGCGGCGCCTCTTGAAAACCAGTTTTGAATTCTCAGTTTTGAGTTTTGAGTTACTCGCGCCCTGCGGGCGCGGTGACGCACCGCCGCCAGCGAGTGGCTCATGGCCTCCTCCTTCGGATAAGGCCTGAGCTCACTCCGCTGCCGTCGGTGGGTGCCGGCCCAATCCACACCAGGGTTGGAGGAGGGGTGGTGGAAAACTCAAAACTCATAACTCAACACTCAAAACTCAGCCGTCGTGGGGTCAATCGTCCTTCTCGAGGGCCGCGAGTTGCGCCGGGCTCAGAAAGAGCGTCGGATCCCACGGCCCGTGGACAGACGGTTTGATCTTCGTCACCCGAGTGGCCCCGCTCTCCTGATGCCGGAGGTTGATGCCGACCGCAAGAATCTGTTCGATGACACTCGCGCCTTCGAGGTCCACTAGCTTGAGGACCCGGTACCGAATGCCGACCGGCGACACGTCGCGGTAGGCCCGTGCAGGTGCAAACTCAATGGATATCAATGAGTAATCATCCTTGGCCACGACCAGGATCCAGGTTGTCGCCATCACCGGAGAGGTAAAAAAGCCCTTGGCGAAAGGAATCGCGATCACCCAGACCTCGCGACCGTCAGACGTCGTGGACTCCCGGACTTCTTTGAGCCACACTCCATCCATTTGCAGACTGAAAGGCAGCAAGAGCTGGAACGATTTCTGGTTGAGTGATGTCCGAGCAAGGGTCGAAGCCTGGGGACGGTCATCGAGCGCCCCGGCGGTCGTCGACCAGCCCCCGCTTTCAGTGGCGGCAACCACCGTGTTTCCCGGGAGCTCCATCCGGATGTTGTTGAGATTGGATGTGTCCACCAACAGCTTGTAGCTCTTGCCGGTCTGGGTGCCGTCGTTTCGAGTCTCCTCCTCGGTCACCTCGAGTTCGAGGATGCCGAGTGACGCAAATGCCTCGCCACCGGCGGCGGCGATCATGCGCTCGACAATCTCTTTCGGTTCGAGAGCGTCCTCAGCGGCGACAAGCGACGCAACGAAAATCAGGGGCAGTAAAACTAGCAGGCGACGACGGATCATCGGGAACTCCTTCACAAAGTGCCACTGTGGCACGCGCCACGCGGTTCTGGAATTATAAAGCAACAGTCGTGCCAGGCCCGAAACAAAAAAATCAGGGGCGGTCATCCGCCCCCGATCGAATTTTGATGCGCTGCCCGTCTATCGCGCCAGGTTGATGTACGGTTCTTGTGCCGGGATGAAAATCGAATCATCAGATGCGTTGTCGATCTCGGTCGCATAGATGATGAGGTCACCGCCGCTGAGGACTTCGATCTTGAAAGTCCCGGTCACCGTCTCGCCACCGAGCCCGAATTTCCTGAACACGTTATTGATCTGCTTGAGCTGCCCGGCCCAAACCGTGGCGACCCACGGTTCGGGCGCCTGAGAACCGTCGGGATAGAAGAAGGTGACCTCCACCTCCGCCGTTCTCCCGGTGGCGAGCATCGCCAGATTCGTTCGGAAGCCTACAAGTTCATCGGCCGAGTTCGAGACACCTACGATGTATCCGGAATCGCCCGTCTGGAGCAGATCCTTGCTTCCATACGATGGCACATGAAGTCCATAGGTTCCGCCACCGTCATCACTTGTAAACGTACGTGCCGCGATCTGCGGCGCACTGTCTCCGCTGAGCCCTTCAAAAATCAGATAACCACTCGTGGTCTCAACGCCAAGATCCCCGAGAATCGACCCGACAATGCCAAGGCGTTTCCTCAAACCCATTGCCTCGAGTGCCGGCCATTCCGGTGGCTCAAACAGGTAGCTAATGTTCATATCGCCACCGTCGACATAGGTTGCTTGGCTCATGAGCCACGGATCATCGGCATTTGGGTTGTGGAACCAGATATCGGTCTGCCAAAGAGTGTCATTTTTGCCTCGCGCGTAAACGACACCGGGCAGCCAGATCACGGGTTCGTCCATGTATGACGAAGCATTCATCACGGAGTCACCGCTGATATTGTCGATCACCGTGGCGAAACCATCGATGATTGCGCCCACAGTCTTCACCTCCGCGAGGACGGTGAATTGCGACAGGTTTCCATCGACACCGGCCCAGCCCGCCACATCGTTGAGCTGCTTGGTGCTATGGCTTTGCACCGACACCGACCTGCCATCTGTGAGAGCCTCGCCGGACTTGTGGAAAATGGTTATTTTCACCCAGGCTTCGGTGTCTCCGTGGTTGACCAGCCGCAAGTTCGAGCGGTATGTGTCGTTACGGATCAATCCGGTCAGATTCAGACTCTCGACACCTATTGAAGTGACTGGCATGGCCGGCACGAAGAGGCCCAGCGTGCCATCCGGAGTATCGTTGAATGTCTTCGACACCGACAGCACCTTACACCCACTCTCGCTCACCGAATCGATGAGTATCGAACCGTTGACGCTCTCCACCTCATCCTCGCTCACGACGTCCCGAACATTGGGGAAGACCCTGGTTTCGTTCGGGCCCAGCGAGAATGGATACGACGAGAGCTGCTTGGCCGAGTTGTTCACGTTGTCAGGTTGGTACACGAGACTCACATCGAGGAAATCGCCACACGGATTGAAGAAGCGGAAGTCCGATTCCCACCGGGTGCCGTTCGCTCCCCCGCTACTGATGGCCGACGCCACCACAAAGTTTTCAACCGGCGCCTCCAGGACGTCGACGTATTCGATCTCGAAGTCGCTGCCGGAGCAGTTGGTTGCGGTTAACCGCACCCGGTAGCGGCCGGTCTGGTTGAAGGCGAATTCGATGCTCGGCTCGGTGCTCGAGTACACATCTTCGTCCACCGGTTGGCCCTCGCCGTCCTCGATACGGGTGATCAACCACCACCACTCGGTGGGAGCGTTGTCGCCGGTGTCTGCGGCCTGGCTCACCCGGAAGTTCTTATCCGTGCCCTCTCCATCGATCCGGATGATGCCGGAGCGAGTGGACGTGGTTTCGTTGGCGGAGACCGTGTAGTCGACCCTCCCTGATCCTGGCCCGTCGTCGGACGAGAAGGTGATAAAGGGCGACGTTGTGCTCGCGGTCCATCCACACTCGGACGTGGTGGCTATATTGAAGAAACGACTATCGCCCTCAGCGGGAACGCTTGCAGAGGATGGTGTGAGCGCGTAGCTGCAGCCACCGCCTCCACCGTCGTCACACACCCCGGTGTCGGCCACGGTTACGATCTCCGGCCCCACGGTTTCCGGGGCGGCGCCGTCGACGACAATGTCGACGCTGACCGTCTTGGCGCCACTCGAGGCAAAGGTGAAGCTCATCGCCGTACAAGCAGAGAAGATCCCGTTGCACTTCTGAACGGCGGCCATCCCGTCACACCCGTTTTCACCGAAGTTCCAGGTCGCCGAATCGATATCGCCGGTCACCCCTGTGAGATCGAAGGTGACACCCTCGCCGATCTCGGGGTTGGCCGGCGTCCACGTGAAGCCGAGCGCCTTGGCAGGGACGCTCTTGGACGAGGTATCGCTGAAGTAGACCGTGTCACCGGCAAAGATCTCGTCGGCGCTCATCTCGAAGGACGCGCTGGGCTTGCCATCCACCAGGCAGCACTGCCCCGTTTTCTGCACGGTCGGAATCTTCGTTTGCTGCCGCCCGTCCTTCAGGACCATGGTGATGGATTTATCCCCTGACGAAGGGAACGCCCATTCCATCAAATTGCAGGCACTCGAAGGAAGGTAGCTACAGTCGATGACGGGGGAATTGCCCCGGCAATCGGGTTCTCCGAAGTCCCAGCTCGCGACCTCGAGGATCGGATCGACGAAGAAGGTCACCTCCTCACCGATGTCCGGCCTGTTGTCTGACATGGTGAAGTTGGCTGGGACGAACGGTGCATTCTGGTTGACGGTGACGTAACTGTCGGCGACGTAAATCCTGCCGGGGCGCGCGGGCCCTTCGTTGACGCTGACTTCGAATCTGACGGTGCCGGAGCCGGTGACCTCGCCCGACGGAGCGAGAACCGTCATCCAGGACCGATCAGAGGCATTCGCCGTCCAGGCACAGCCCGAGGAGGTTGTCACCGAGAAGGCCCCAGTGGCACCCTTGGCCCCGATCTCGAAGAAACTTGGGTTGAAGCTGTAATCACATGAAACGGGCCCGCCGTCGTCGCAGCTGCCGCTCGGTTGGACGGTCACAGTCACCGGATCCAGGCTATAGGGATCATCGCCAATCGTGACAGAAACGCTGACGTCCTTGGTCCCGGCCGAATTGTAATTGAACAACTGAGACCTGCAGTTGACCCACAGACTGGAGGTGCAATCCGGGGTCGAGTCGGCACCGAAGCAGCCGCCGCCATCCATGTCCCAGCTCGCCTCCTGGACATCGAGCTGGCTGCCATCCGAGTTCACGATCGAAAACACCACGTCCTCACCAATCTCGGGGTTTGCCGGAACCCAGGTGATGATCGGTTGGATGTTCCCGTCACCGACGAAGAGGTCCGGATCCGAGGTTTTGACCGAGGTGTCGCCATCCTTCCGCACCGTCAGGGTGATGTCGTACCAGGTATTGGGCAAGAGAGTCTCCGCGGGGATTTCGCACTGGTCCTCTCCCGATTCCGGGCAGACGTAGGCGACAACGCCACCCACCTTCTCCTCGACCTGCCACTCGTAGGTCAGACCCACCGCAGGCCTCGAGGTCGAGCCGTTGAGGGTGATGGCTTGCGTGTGTTTCGGGTTGAGCGGCGTCCAGAAAAAGTCTGCCGCAATCGGTCCGACGCTGAGGCTCTTGGTGATTTCATATTCGTACAGCGAATCGTCATCGAGATCGCCGTAGCGCACTCCGCCGCCCGCATCGGTCACACCGCTCTCACCGTGGTCGTAATGGACCCTGAGCCTGAATTCCCAGGGACCGGCTGGGCTGACCGTATGCATCACCAGCGGTCCGGTCTTCGTCACCGGCGATCCGGATGGTGGGGTGATCAACCACTCGTAACCGCCGGAACCGACGATGCCTTCGACGACGGTTGCGGTCAGAGTCACCAAGTCATCAACGATCAACGCCGTGGGCTCGATCGTGAAGTTTGCCGTCGGCGTGCGGTTGATGATGACCGTCTGCTCGTGGTACGGGTCGTCCGGCGTCAGCTCGCTGCTATCGACCTCAACGTGGGCGACATAGGACTGACTGGTCAGAAGACCCTTCGGAATCGGGAAGTTATCAATCGTACGGTCATTGGTGTCGTTCAACACATCGTTGCCCGCGCGGAGTATGTCGCCCGGCTCCTCGGTGATCCACAGGGCCCACGTGTCGATGCGCCCCGACGAGGTATCGCGGACCTCGATCGATTGGCCGGGGAAGACCGGGCTCGGCGTGACAGAGAGATTGGCTTCGGCCGGCGTCGGCTCCAGGCATTCGGTGAGATCGAAAACATCGTGAGCGGCGAAGCGGCTCAGAAAGAGTGTCGAGCCGTCAGGCGAAAGCGCGTGGGCATTTGCCCAGACACAAGTCGGACCGTCGTTGTGGTCCAGTAAAGGGTCGCTCCAGAAGGTAGACTCGAATTCCTGCGCATTGGCGGGACCGACCTCCCAGGTGCGGGTCGAGCGCGGCACGCCACCGACGATTGTGGCAAGAGTCGACGAGCTGCCTTCGCTTGGCGAACGCAGCGAAACGCCACGAACCGCCGCCGGAATCTCGTAGAGCAGAGCCGGACTCTGGGGGAGTGTCAGGTCCCAGATCCTGATAACGCCGCCGTAGTAGTCCGAAGAGGCTGCGCGAGCGTTCTTCGAATCGATCGAGAAATTGAGGAATTTCCCCATCTCAACCGGCGCCGCCGTGCCATCGACCAGGGCGAGGTCGGAGCCTGAGCCCTCGGCGCGATAAATCATTCTGGTTCCACTGAGGTTGGCGTAGAGAAAGAACCTGGCCAGGTCGTCGGTATAGGTCTGCAGTGCCGCAACCTTGACCGGAGAGCCGCCCAGTTCTACGCAGGACGACCCAGGAGTGAGTTCGACGACTTCAAGATTGTCGGCGCCGTGGACCAGGTAGAGGCCCGACCCGAAAGCGCAACCGCCCTCAAGGCCAGCTGCGAAGAGATAGTTGGATCCGCCCTTGTGAAAGACCAAGCCACCCAGGTTGATATCGGAGGTTTCGTACTTCTCCCAGTCGTCGAAGGACGGAACCGTCCCGGTCCCGAGATCCACAACCACCGTGCGTGCGCTTTTGTGGGCCAGGACCACGAAACGGCTTTCGTCGCTGATGTCGAACCGAAGCAGATCGTAGTCCGAGTCGCCGATGGTGCCAAAATTGAATCGGGATTCCTCGACAAGGTCCGGGTTGGCGGGATCGTCGATATTGTAGAGGAAGAGCTCATTGCCGCCGTTGAACATGAGGTACTCATGGCCCTTCCAGGTGAAGGTCTCGGCCGCCATTGCGCGGTCACGAAAGGGCTCGTTGGTGCAGCTATTCGAAGTGTCAAGCACTCGGTCCACCCACTGGATGCAATGGGTCTGGGCGGTGACGGGCGATGCCAGCGACAAGAAAACGAGCAGGCTGAACGCCGCGGCGGCGGCGCCGCGGGCGGTAATTTTTGAATTCACGAATGACGACCGATACATGCTCACCTCCACCCTAAAACGTACTTCGGAGCGGTCCCCCGTGTCAATGACCGCGGGACCCGTAGCGTCGTATTTTTTCAATACTTTGAGATTCCCGGTGACCACGGTCACCCGGGCGTCGCGGCGCCCTCCGCCGCACCGCGGCATCATAGCAACAACTCAACTATATGTCCATGCGCATATTTATTAATCGATATCCGATCTTCTTCAACCATCGGGAGAGTCTCCCCCGCCTTTTTCCTGTTCGCAGCCACGGCTGCGAACAGGAAAAAAAGGAGGCGGCCCAAGGGCCGCCTCCGATGATTCACGAAGATAACGGTCTACTCGCTGTAGCGGTTGAGGCCCAGCGACGGCAGCACGTCATTGTCGTTGCAGTTGAAGTTACCCAGAACCGCACCCTCGAGGCCGGCGGTGTAGGTCCCGAACATGGCGTACTTGACGCCCATCCAGGTCTGGTAGTAGTCCAAATCGGTGGGATTGCTTTCATCCCAGTTGGACCTCGGCCATATGAAGAGCATCCAGCCAAAGGCGCCCGCTGCCGGGTCACCGACCAGGAAGAACTCTTCTGCGTCGACCTGCTGGGTCTCGAGCGGCAGGAGGTTCGGCACCGGAATGGGCTCGGCCCCCGGCACGGCTTCCGACCACGGCGGCGGAGTGCCACCCTCGGACGCGTTCACGCCCTCATCCTCGTCCCACGCGTAGTAGGTGTAGGGGATGCAGCTGTTGGCGTAGAGATCTGCAGGGTTCTCGGTCGTGATCGAGCCGTCATTGAGATCCTGAATCCGATTGGTGAGGGTTCCGCCCTTCCAGGCACGGATCCAGGTCTTGGCGTTGGCCGACGGGGCGACGATGTAGCGGAAGGCCCACGCTGTCGGCAGCGGCTCGCGATAGTCACCAAAGGTGGCCGGGTCGAGCGTCGAGTGATAACGCAGGTAGAACGTCGAGTAGTAGTCGTTAGTCGCCGACAGCTCAGGAATATAGGTGCCACCAAAACCGTTTGCGGCTTCGATGTGGACGGCGTTGATCGCCTCCGAGTAGTTCTGACCGGGGTTGAGATAGATGAGGTCGCCGATCAGCGTGTTGTTGGCCACCAGGCCCTCACCCACAGACTGGTTGTAATAGCTGTCGGAGCCGTCGGGCAGGTCCTTGTTGCAGGCGCCAACCACATCGGCGGTGATGTAGAGCCAAACCGGACCCATGTCGCGGGTCAGGAACCACGGATCGTTATCGAACTCGATCGGGTCGAAATCGCAGTCCTCGTACCACTTGTCGGCGTCCTGGCTGCGCTTCAGGTAACCCTCGAAGAGACCCAGGGTGCCGGAGGGAATGTTGCCGGCAGCAGCATACCAGTTCGGCGACGCTGCATGAGCAATCGGATCGCAGTCAAGGACATAGGTCGACTCAGGAGCGTCGAGACCGTCGGTTGCGAAATAGGAGTCCAGATCGCCGTCCCACAGCTCGTTGAAGGTCGAGTACGGGCCGTCGTCGAACGGCTCCGGCGCAACGGCGGAACCGTCCCAGTTCTCGGCCTCCCAGATGTTGGCGCCATTGCCCTCGTGCGGCAGGATGCCATCACGCAGGATGTCGCGAATGTTCATGGTCTGGACGTCATAACCCGTCAACACGATGTTGAAGTCCAGGATGGCAACAGAGAAATCGGTCCACACGGTGACGTGGACGATCTGCGCCTCGGACGACACGTTCGTGATCGCGAACAACGTCGCGTCACCATTATCCTCGTTCTCGTAATCATAGATCACGAACGGGAAGAGCAACGTCGACGCAGGAACCACGTCGTAGCTGCACAGGTTTGCGTAGGCGGTGCTCGCGAGGCCAAGGGCCATCACACCAACTACTGCCAAAGTAAGAAACCTCTTCATACCTAACTCCTTCCATTACCTTTAGGATTCTCGAAAAACTATCGACCGCAAACGGCCGGTTCTTGCTATCCCTGCCCTCCTCCGATGTCCCGCATCACCTCCTGTAAATAATTTATTTCTAACAACTTATCATCTATATTATGTCATCACAGCATAAAATATAGCACCAGGAATAACCTCTGTCAAGGTTTCAATCCCAGACATACTGCCTTCAAATCATCCCACCGTGCCCCCTACAAGTCAAGCGCGCAACGGCATAACCGGAGTTCTGAAATCAGAATGCCACCACCCGTTCCTCATCCCTGGCGTTCCGGATAGTGGGGGTGGCTGAAAATTCCCAATTCCTAATTCCTAATTCCTCAGATTGCCGGCTTGGATAGCCACACGAAAACTCCCCCCGGTCGGTCACCCTGAGGAACGCACCCGGCGATGAGGTCGTCGCGACCGTCACCATCGAGGTCGAGTAGGCGGATATCAAAGGCGCGACCCACGTCTTCGAGCTCGGACCCACGTTCACGGTAGAAGGACCCTTCTTCAGTCTGCAGATAGACCTCGAGACCGCCACCCCGCCGCGAGGCCACGAGATCGGTCCGACCATCGCCGTCGATGTCGCCGACTGCGAGCCGAAAGAAAACGTCGTTGCGCTCCTTGTCCCATACCAGCGGTTGCCCGACCACGAACTCGTCCTCGCCGCTCGTCATTGGGTAGCGAACGAGACCGTTGCGGGCCTCGGTTCCACCTTTCCTATGCCGAAACTGGACGAAGGTCGCAAAGACCTCGCCGCCGATCGACTCGACATCGTAATGATAGGCGGCACTCAAGACACCACGATGTTCGGCCGACTGCCAGGCGCCGTCATCTCCGAGTGTGAAGACGAGAAAACGCCTGCCGAGGGTGTTGCTGGAGAGGATCAAATCGGGTCGGCCGTCGCTGTCGTGATCGGCAGCGCGAATGACATCACCAATCATGTTTGTTGGAAGGCCCTTGTGAGAAAGCTGCCATGAAGCGCCGCGATTCAAGAGGACCCACGTCGTAATCGCGCCTTCCATCTTCGCACTGCTGGTGACGTCGTAGTCGACCTCCGCCATAAAGGCGAGGTCCTGCCGGCCGTCGCCATCAAAGTCGCCCGCGGTCACCGCCCGGGAAGTGACCCGCGGGTCGGGCGATCTCAGCGTATCGGCACGCGGGAACCGACCCTTACCATCGCCGTAGAGCACAAACTGTGACTTGAAATGGATCGCGAAAGCCAAATCCTGGTGACCGTCGCCGTCGAAATCGCCGGCTACGACATCACCGTAATCCCACGGGGCATCCTGGGGCCACCTCACATCCCGCCACAGCTGAAAGCCGCCCTGCCCGTCACCGACGATGATTGTTGGAGCCACCGGGTAGCCCTTGCGGCGAGGTGGGAAGACGAGATCGGGATGGCCGTCCTCGTTCATGTCCGCGACCGCGAAACCCATCTGCCAGCGACCATCGGTCGGCAGACCGGCGGTCATTGCTTCGAAGCGGACGCTTTCCATGAACGGCGGCGGCACCTCCTCGGCAGCGAAATCCAGAAAGTTGGCCGCACCAGGGGCTGCAAAGGTCTCGATCCGGTCGAGATGGACCGCCTGGTCGGCCTCGCGCCGCGCCCAAATCTTGTAAAGCGGTGATTCGGGGTTTTCGGGCGAGATGCCCACCAGCCACACGTTCTCGTCATCTTCACGCACGATCTTCATCTTGATGGACGCGGCAATGTGCGGGTAAGCGTACTCGTCGTTGATCCTCAGCACCTGCCTCTTTGGAAACGGCTTGGGCGTCATCCAATCGACGACGAACTCGTCCCAGGACTGCACGGTCCCCTGGTCGGGCTTGTAAAGCTGATCTTCGGCTGTCTCTTCGTTCCTTGCTGAAGGCTCCGTTGCCGAAGGTTTTTCCGCCTCGGCGGTTGCGTCCTTCGGCACCGGCTCCTGGGACCAGCCGGCAACCGCAGTCGTTGCCATCACCAGCAAGATCGTCATCAATCGGAATGCGTTCATCAAATACCTCCTGGGCCTTAATTCGGGACTACCGATGGCCCGCTGAAACCAAAATCGGTCGGTCCTCGACCGCCGATACGCAATAACAGTGCCAATCGACTCGAATAGAGAACTTTTGGGCGAGTCGGCCGATGTGACCTGGAACACTGTTGACGGCGTTGCTGCGGCGACATAATATGAACTACGTGTGGCCGGGTTGTGCCTACTCGCAGCGGCGGGATGATACTACACGGCGGGAGGAAGACCAAGCCTGTGGCCCAGAGAGCCCAGATCGTGTCGCCTGAAGTGGTTGCCATCGGCAGCCGCCTGAGGCGGCTGCGCAAGGAGCGTGAGCTGACGCAGGCCGAGTTGGCGCGTCAGATTGGCATCCAGCAGTCCGATCTGTCACGGATGGAGAAGGGCGAATACCGGGTTTCTCTCGACAACCTGTTCAAGATCCTCGGAGTGTTCGACCTCGATCTTGCCGACTTCTTCGGTGAGCGACAGGCGGAGACCGAAGAAGACAGGCTGCCTCTGAGCCGGGAGGACATGAAAATCCTGCACCTCATGCGCGAGTTGAGTCCGGAGGGGCGCGCCGAGGTCCAGGAGTTCCTTGAGTTCAAGCTTCGCAAGCAGCGGCAGGAGCGGCGCAGTCTGGCCACCCGACGTAGCGGAGAGAGCAGCTCATGAAGGCGCGCTACGACGAACTCCTGAGGCTCGGAGAGCAGGCGGTCGGCACCAACGACTTCGAGCACGCGGTGGGTCTCTTTGTCGAAGCCGAGTCCATCGCCCGCGAGATGGGCGAGGCCGACCTCGCAGATCGAGCCTTCTGCAACCGCTGTTCTGTCCTCGTTGAACTCGATCAGGGCGCCGATCAGATCCCCAAGCTCAAGGAAATTCTGCTTTCGAGCAACGACACCCGAAATCGGTTCCTCGCCGCCTACTGCACCGGCGTCGCCTACTTCATCTCGGAAGATCTGGAGCGCGCCAACAGCTATGCGCGCCGGGCCACCGGGATCGCGCGGGAACTCGGTGATCAGACCCTCGAAGGGCGCAGCCTCAACCTGGTCGGCACTCTGGCCGCTCGAGACTCACGATTCGATGAGGCCGAAGAGGCCTTCAATCGCTGCCTCGAGGCACACCAGGATAGCGACGGCTACCAGCGCGTGATGGCGGCCCAGGTCGAGGACAATCTGGGCTATGTGATGTTGTGCACCGACCGGCTCGATGAGGGTATTCGCCGCTGTGAGGCCGCGCGTACGATTCTGGAAGATTTGGGAGCCGAGCACTACCTGTATGAGGTTCTCCAGGACCTCTGTTACGGCTATGTGCTTGCCGACGACCTCGAAAACGCCTTCGGGTGCGGAACGGAGGCCCTCGAGCTGGCGATCGAGCATGAAGACCAGCAGATCGTCAAGAACTGCCTGTTTCTGTTGAGTGAAATCGCGGTGAGACGTGGCGACACCTTCGGTGCCCGCCGTTACCTGCACGAGCTCACCGCGTACTACCCGGAGGCCGGGATCTCCGAGGAAATCATCGATGTGTTCCTCGCCACAGACCTGACCACCGTGGTGAACCTGAGGGGGTAGCGATGAGGGGAATCAGAATCTGTCTGATCACCGCCATCGCGCTCGGAATCGCCGGCGTCTCCGGCGCTGCCGGGCCGATGGTACTGACCCGTGACGGCGACTTCTACAGCGCCGGTACGCGGGATAACCAGGTGGTCATCACCACCCGGCATGCCGACGGTTTGGTCAGCGAACTCTTCGTTCCCCAATCGGCGGCCGCGGTCGAAAACTCCCTGCAGGTGGGAGTGGATGAAACGACCGGCGCAGTCTTCGTTCTGTGGCAGAAACGGACCGGGCCGGATGCCAGGGTCCGTCTTGCCAGCTATTTCGATGGTACGTGGATCGGACCCAGGACCTTTGCGGGTGGCGACGGCACGATCGCTTCAAACCCGGCGATGTTGATCCATCGCGCCGTGAATGAGTTCGTCGAGGGATTCGATGAGGATGGTGAACCGATCATCTCCGAGATCGCGACGACGTTCCTCCATCTCACCTGGTGGGGGCAGATCAGCGAGGATGATTCGGGGCTCGCGATGTACGCCGCGGTCGAACTGGACGCCAACGGGACCCCGATGTGGGTGGACGCGCAGCCGATCGAGCTCTACGGCCTTCTCCCGTACGGCCTCAGCTGTTTCGTGGACGAGGTCGGAGACAACCTGCGCCATCCCAAGCTCTTCATCGATCCGCAGAGCGGGAGTCCGCACGTTTTCGCCACGGATCTCGATAGTTGCCACTTCCAGATCCTCGAGCTGGATTCAACAGTCGAGGAGGACGTGCAGGATCTCGAAAAACGGCGTCGGCAGATCATCATCCTCCGTCATCAGGCCGCCATTGCCCTCCGGCCGGATCTGCCGCTCGCCAAGGGCAAGCTGGTTGTCGGCAGTGGTCTCAAGGTTCTCATGCATTGGGATGCCGAAATCGATGAAATGGCTGATGCCGTCAATTACCTCGAACTCGACGAGGACGGCGTGTCCGAGACCAAGATTCTCGTCCTCGACGAGGATCTCGGCCACGAGCGAGCGGTGGAGCTGATCCGCGAGCTGGCACGGCGCTGAAGAAGCCTGCAACGCAGACAACACGGCCCGCCGATCCGGCGGGCCGTTTTTTCGGTGCAGTCAAGAGTAAAGGGTCAAGAGTAAAGCCCACCCACACCCCCGGAAATATTCACGTCTTTACTCTTAACTCTTTACCCTTAACTTGCTCCAGTAGGTTTTCCAGAGCGGCGGCATATCCGTCCCAGGTCAGACGGGAGCGAGATTGACGCGCGCCAGCGGCAAGTGTATCGAGCTTCTCGTTGTCGAGTTCCGCAAAGGCCTGCGCTAATTCATCCACCGATCCGGGCTCCACGAGCACACCGTTAATCCCATCGTGCACGATCTCGGGGAGCCCGCCCACCCTCGTACTGAGAACGGGCAGACCGGCGGCCAAAGCGAGCGGCGCCACCGCCGACTGGGAGCCCGACCGATAGGGCAGTACCACGAGATCGGCCGCCGCCAGCAAGAGGGGCACTTCACTCTCCGGCACCC
>Ga0209013_10003670_pt1 | contig 13582 bp, 10 predicted proteins | sample Cruoilmetagenom2_FD_187291 | JGI IMG/M metagenome (GOLD analysis project Ga0209013, IMG submission 187291) | Oil polluted marine microbial communities from Coal Oil Point, Santa Barbara, California, USA - Sample 2 (SPAdes) (version 2) | ecosystem: Environmental > Aquatic > Marine > Oil seeps ... | reverse complement strand
AAGACTGTTGTAACAATAGTATAGTTATATTTGTTCTTTATTAAATTATTAAATTATTACAATGAGTAAAGGAACAGTAAAATTCTTCAACGATTCTAAAGGATTTGGATTCATTACAGAAGACGACACTAACAAAGAACACTTCGTACACATTTCAGGCTTAATTGATGAGATTCGTGAAGGTGATGCAGTTGAATTCGATTTACAAGAAGGTAAAAAAGGAATGAACGCAGTAAATGTTAAAGTATTATAATACTTTAATGTTTTTCGAAATTAAAAAACCTATCAAGTTATTGATAGGTTTTTTGTTTTATACTATTGATTAAAATACTATCTTAGTTCAGCGCCAAGATTTTTTTCGAAATTAACTTGAAGTTTTTTCATAATTTTTTCAATCTGCTTATCTGTTAATGTTTTGTGTTCATCTTGTAATGTAAAACTAACCGCATAACTTTTCTTTCCTTTAGGTAATTTTTTACCTTGATAGACATCAAATAAATTAACACTTTTAAGCAATTGTTTTTCAGTTTGTTTAGCAATTTTGAGAATCGATTCAAAAGTGACTTTGTCATCAAGAAGTAATGCGAAATCACGTCGTACTTCAGGGTATTTTGGAATGTTTTTAAATGTAATGCTATTATATTTAGCTGCTTCTATTATGTTGTCCCAATTAAAATCTGCATATACCACATCTTGTGAGATATCAAAATATTTTAAAATAGATTTTTTTACTAATCCAAATTCCACCAATTTAATTTTACCTAAATTTAGTTGTAAACCTTCACTAAAAATATCGTTAGTAATTGCTGAAGTTTGCGTTCTTGAAATACCTAAACGTGTAAGAAGTGATATTATGGTTCCTTTTAAATAAAAGAAATCATTTTTTTTTGGTGTTGTGTGCCAAGTTTCTGAAGTCTTATTTCCAGTTATTAATAGGGTTAAGTGTTTATTTTCTTCTCTTTTATCTTTAAAGTTGTGATATGTTTTTCCAAATTCAAAGAATTTCAGATGCTTTTGTTTTCTATTTATATTATAACTAATGGCTTCCAATCCTGAGAACAACAAAGATTGCCTCATTACAGATAAATCATTACTTAAAGGGTTTAGCATAACAACATTATGTTCTTCTTTTAATTGTTCGCTTAAGGCAATGTAGTTTGGTGTAGTTAATGAGTTAGCCAATGTTTCATAAAAGCCTTGAGATGCTAATTGATTTCCTATTATGTTTTGCAATTTATGATCTTCAAAACGTGATGAATTTGATATTGAAGCGTTTAATTTTTCTGTAGTAGCAATATTGTTGTAGCCATAAACACGAAGTATTTCTTCAATGATATCTGCCTCTCGCTGTACATCATTTCTATATGCAGGAACCATTAAGCCTAAACCAGTTTCTGTGACATTATTCACTTTAATGTCTAAAGATGATAAGATGCGTTTTATAATTTCTCGTGGAATTTCCTCACCAATAAGTTTTTTAGCATTCTCAAAGCTTAAGCGCACTTGAAAATCTTCAATCTTATTTGGATAAGCATCAATTAAATCACTTGTGATTTCTCCACCAGCGATATCTTGAATTAATAATGCAGCTCTTTTTAATGCGTAAGCTGTTATGTTAGGGTCAATTCCCCTTTCAAATCTAAATGAAGCATCCGTATTTAAGCCATGTCGTTTTGCAGTTTTACGAATACTTACAGGATTAAAATAAGCGCTCTCTAAAAATATACTTGTTGTTTTTTCTGTTACACCTGAATCAATTCCTCCAAAAACACCCGCTATACATAATGGTTTTTCAGCGTCGCAAATTATTAAATCATCTTTATGTAGTTCGCGCTCAATTTCGTCTAATGTGATAAATTTAGTACCAGATTTAACTGTTTTTACTTCAATCTTGTTTCCGATTATTTTAGAAGCATCAAAAGCATGAAGAGGTTGTCCTAATTCATGTAATACATAATTAGTTGCATCAATAATATTATTTTTTGGTGTTAATCCTATAGCTTTTAATCTATGTTGAAGCCAAACAGGTGAGCTTTCAACTTTTAAACCAGAAATTGTCACACCGCAATATCTAGGAGCAAGCTCCTTGTTTTTTACATTTACATCAATTTTTAAAGTTCTGTTTTCTACATGAAAAGCACTTGCGGAAGGTGTAATTAGTTCTACATTAATTTCTTTTTGTAATAAACCAGCTTTAAGATCTCGTGCTACACCTAAATGGCTCATAGCATCAGCTCTATTAGGTGTTAGGCCAATTTCAAAAACATAATCATTTTCAATATTAAATATTTTAGATGCATGAGTGCCAACTTTAAGACTATTTTCTAAAATCAAAATGCCATCATGTGAATCACCAAGACCGAGCTCGTCTTCGGCACAAATCATCCCTTGACTTTCTTCACCACGAATTTTACCTTTCTTAATTTTCCATGCTTCACCTTCTTCGGAATATAAAGTTGTCCCTATAGTCGCTACTGGAACCTTCTGTCCAACAGCAACATTTGGAGCGCCACAGACAATCTGTAACGGCTCTTTTAAACCAATATCTACAGTAGTTAATTTTAATTTATCAGCATTGGGATGTTTGATGCATGTTAATACTTCTCCAACAATAATACCTTCTAATCCGCCTTTAACAGACTGATAATTACCTATGCCTTCAACTTCAAGGCCTAAATCTGTAAGTAGTTCTCCAGTTCTTTCTGGAGCCCAATTTATTTTAATGAATTGTTTTAACCAATTATATGAAATCTTCATGTGTGATTTGCTGTTTAAGAGTGCAAAGATAAAATATTGCCATTAGCATTCAAACATTGACATAAAATTTGTAAATTTAAATCCTGAATTTAAAGTTTATACTTTATGAAAGTAATTTTTAAGTGTTTTATTATTGTGCTTGTTTTTGTATTTATGTCTTGTCGAGAAGCAAAAAAAGAAGATAACAGTAGCGAAATGGTTAATGAAGATATTGAAAAAGTAGAATCTAAAGGCTCAGGTATTTCAGAAGAAATAGATCAGTCATCTAAACAGCTTGAACAAGAAGTTATAGAATTAGAAGACGCTGTTAAAGAATTAAATTAATTTATTAATAAAAAATTGTATTATGAAAAAATTAAAATTAGTATTGATTTTGTTTGTTTTTGTTGTTTTTTCAAGCAGTCAATCTGTATTAGCTCAAAACAAAACAGGGAATTCAGATGATAATATTAGTAGTCTAATAAAAGAATTGGAGACTGCTACACCTGAAGAAAGGGTGCAAATTGAAGAGAAAATTAATGCTTATAAAGCAGCAATGGTTAATGAAGGTGATGTTCAGAATAAAGAAATCACTAACAATCAACATGATTTAGAAAAGGAGCAAATTATACAAGCATATGCAAAAACTAATGAAGCAGAAGAAACACTTAAGTTAAATGAAGAACGTATATACGAAGCCAGAAAGAAACTTAATAAAGCAAAAGAGGACGGTAGTTTGTCTGCTCAAGAAATAGAGGAAAGAGAGGCTAAAATTTCTAATGCTGAAAAGGAATTAAAAGAGGCTAGTATTGCTCTCGAGAAAAATAGAAATTTAATTATGAAGAGACATAATGAGAATTCTGGAGCAAAAAAAATGAACTAGAATTTTTTATAATGGATATATTTAAAGGTGTTAATTTATTAACGCCTTTTTTTTGTTAGTGCTTGTGAAGTATTATAAATTAATGATTTATTGATGAGAAATTTTGTTGTATTAAGCTTAGCGATATTAATTATTTCTTGTAAAACAGAAACTATTTCAAAGTTAGAAATAGGTTTTTATAAGGTGGAATTACTCATAAGTGATTTTGAAACTTTGCCTTTTGTGATAGAAGTGACTTCTGAAACTAAACTTAAAGTATTTAATGCTGATGAGATTATTGAGGTCGATGAGATCGAGTACAAGAACGATTCTGTGTTTATAAACATGCCGGTTTTTGAAGGTTATTTAGTTGCAAAAATGATTAATGATGAGCTTCATGGAAATTTTGTAAAGCCAAACTTAAATCGTATTGTGCCTTTTGTAGCTAAAAAGGGTAAAACTAGATTTGATATAAATGATGAAGCTATAGTTGACATTACTGGGAGCTGGGAAACTGTTTTTAGTCCTGATTCTGATAATGACATGTATATTGCTAAAGGGATTTTTAAACAGAATGGGAACAGAGTAACAGGGACTTTTCAAACCACTACAGGAGATTACAGGTATCTTGATGGTGTTGTTAATGGTGATGAAATGAAGCTCTCAACCTTTGATGGTGCTCATGCATTTTTATTTATTGCTACCGTTACAGATTCAGTTATGGAAGGAATGTTTTACTCTGGTAATCATTGGAGAGAGCCTTTTGTAGCCAAACGAAATGAAGATTATGAATTGCCAAGTGTTAATGAGTTGACCTTTTTAAATGAAGGTTATGATAAAATTTCTTTTTCATTTCCTGATGCTCAAGGTAATTTAGTGTCTTTAAGTGATGAGCGTTTTAAAAATAAAATTGTATTGGTTCAAATTATGGGCACATGGTGTCCAAATTGCCTTGATGAAAGTAAATATTATGCAAATTATTTTAAAGCTAATAACGATAAGGATATTGAGATTGTTGCTTTAGCATTTGAATATGTAAAAACCGAAGCTAAAGCCTTTGGTAACATAAAACGATTAGTAGACAGGATTGGTATCGAATACCCAGTTTTACTAGCTCAAACAGGAACTACAAGTAAAACCAAAGCTCAAGAAAAGTTGCCTATGCTCAATCATGTTTTATCTTACCCTACTACAATTTTTATTGATAAAAAAGGTGCTGTAAGAAAAATACATACTGGTTTTAATGGTCCAGCAACTGGAAAAAAATATACAGCTTTTACAGCAGAATTTGAAAGCTTTGTAGGAGAGCTATTGAGTGAATAATATTAATAGAATGTCGATTTCTTGACAGTATTAATATAATTGATTAATCAGTCCGATTCATAATCTTACTCTATATATAGTGATTCAGTTTTCTTAATAAATAGTTAATTAACAGTCTTTTATTTCATTTTAACAGGGCGCTAACATTTTACATCATTATTTGTAAATAACTTGGTCGTGTAAACTAAAAACTATTATAAAATGAAACAAAACAAACTATCTACATTTTTTATGTGCCTTCTACTAAGTATTGGTTATAGCACATACGCACAATTAAATACGCCTCGTGGTAGTCAACAGGCAACAGTGTCTCAGCGTGTTGGGATCTCTGATATTTCAATCACCTATTCTAGGCCTAGTGTTAATGGTCGAGAAATTTGGGGTAAATTGGTGCCTTATGGTATGAAGAATTTAGGTTTTGGAACTGCTGAAGTTTCACCATGGAGAGCAGGGGCAAACGAAAACACTATAATAACTTTTTCTGATGATGTTAAAGTAGAGGGCAAAATAATTAAAGCTGGAACTTATGGTTTTCATATTGAAGTTAAATCAGATAATCAAGCTACAATCATCTTATCTAATGATGTAAATTCATGGGGGAGTTTTTTCTATAATCCTAGCAATGATGTTTTAAGGGTTGATATTGATACAAAGACTGTATCACATAGAGAGTTATTAACTTATGAATTTAATACTGTAACAGCAAATACTGCTGTAGTGTCTTTAATATGGGAAAAGAGAGAGTTTCCTATTACGATTGAATTCGATGTTACAAATATAGTTCTAAATGACTTTAGAGGAAAATCAAATGGACAGCTAGGCTTTCAAAGGCAGAATTGGGAAAACATGGCTCGTTATTCACTAAATAATGGTGGTGATTTAAATGAAGCACTAGGTTGGATTGATGGCGCTATCGCTGGTAATTTTTATAGTCAGAAAAACTTTAATAATTTGGCAATTAAAGGTCAAGTATTGAATAAGCTTGGTAGAACAGATGAATATAGTGTTTTAATGGATGAGGCAGCTTCAATGGCCAATATGGCACAATTAAATAATATTGGTTATCAGATGTTAAATGCTAAAGATTATGATCGTGCTTTAAAATATTTTAAGATGAATGTTGAAAACAACCCTAAGAACGCTAATGTTCATGACAGTTTGGGTGAAGCATATAAAACTATTGGAGATAAAAAGAATGCAATTAAATATTTAAAGAAGTCTCTATCCTTAAACCCTCCTGCTAACGTTAAAGCAAATTCTGAAAAACTTTTAGAAGAGTTAGACGCAATCTAATAGCATTGTCAATTAAAATCGATCAGTTTAAAAAAGCACAACAATAGGTTGTGCTTTTTTTAGCTGATATAATTCCAAATGTTTTTGTATTTGCCCATTTGCTTATAGGTGTTTAAAATCAGATCGTTTTCAGGAGCTGTTAGAGATGGATCATTAGAAAGTACTTGTTTAGCATGGTAGCGCGCGTGTTGCAAAATCTCGTTGTCTTTTAAAATATCAGCTATCTTTAAGTTGAGTACGCCGCTTTGTTGAGTGCCCATAATGTCTCCGGGTCCTCTTAAGCGTAAATCTACTTCTGCAATTTCAAAGCCATCATTAGTATTAGTCATAGTCTCTAAGCGGGTTTTAGAATTGTTACTTAGTTTGTGACTAGTCATTAAAATGCAATAGCTTTTCTCGGCACCCCGACCAACACGACCACGTAATTGATGTAGTTGGGCTAGACCAAAACGTTCTGCACTTTCAATTATCATAACTGATGCATTAGGAACATTTACGCCGACTTCAATTACAGTTGTTGCTACCATAATATGAGTTTCACCTTTAACAAATCGTTCCATTTCATATGCTTTGTCAGCAGGTTTCATTTTGCCGTGTACAATTGATATTTGATAGTCTGGTTTTGGAAAATCACGTTCAATACTTTCGTAGCCATCCATTAAATCCTTATAATCCATTTTTTCGCTTTCTTGAATTAATGGATAAACAATATAAACTTGTCTTCCTTTAGCAATTTCATCTCTAATAAATCTGAAAACTTTTAATCTATTATTGTCATATCGATGCACTGTTTTTATGGACTGTCTTCCTGGTGGTAATTCGTCAATTATTGAGATGTCTAAATCGCCATAAAAAGACATGGCTAAAGTTCTTGGAATTGGTGTCGCTGTCATAACTAAAATATGAGGAGGGAAGGTGTTTTTTTTCCAAAGTTGACTTCTTTGAGCAACTCCAAATCGATGTTGTTCATCTATAATAGCAAGTCCTAAATTTTTAAATTTCACCTTATCTTCAAGTAGTGCATGAGTGCCAATCAGGATTTGTAATTCACCATTTTCAAGAGATTCATGAACTTTTCTCCTTTCTAAAGTTTTACTTGAGCCAGTCAATAGTTTAATACTGATTTTCAATTCTTTGCATAGCTGATGTAATCCGTTGTAGTGTTGGACTGACAAAATTTCAGTCGGAGCCATTAAGCAGGCTTGAAAACCATTGTCAAGAGCTATTAACATTGACATAAGCGCTACTATTGTTTTTCCGGAACCAACATCACCTTGAAGTAAACGATTCATTTGAGCATTGCTCCCCAAATCATTACGAATTTCTTTAAGTACACGTTTTTGTGCATTGGTTAATTCGAAGGGTAAATAGTTTTTAAAAAATGAATTAAAATACTGGCCTACCGTTTTAAAAGGAAACCCTTTAATTTTAGATTTATGAATTAAATTTTTTAAAATTAATTGTAATTGTATGTAAAATAATTCTTCAAATTTTAATCTGTAAATCGCCTTCGAAAGTAGCTCTTGATTTTTGGGAAAATGCACATTAAAAAGCGCTTCAGATTTTGAAATTAATTTTAGTTTAGAGCATAATTCAACAGTTAGTGATTCTAAATATTTCCCTTTAGTTTCTAAGAATAGTTGCTGCATGATTTTGGTTATCACACGATTTGTAATGCCTTTATTTGATAATTTCTCTGTAGACGGATAAATAGCTTGCATAGAAGATCGTAAATTACTTTCATGTTCTTCTTTTGTTTCCATATCAGGATGTGGCATATTGTATTTTCCGCTAAACCAATTTGTCTTGCCAAAAATAACATATGTTGTATTCAGTTTTATGCTTTCCCTAATCCATTTATGACCACGAAACCAAACTAGGTCTATAGATCCTGTTTCGTCTCTAAATGTAGCAACCAAGCGCTTTCCTCGTTTTTGGGCGACTTCTTTTATACTTGTGATTTTACCAATAATCTGAACTTCAGATTCATTGCGTTGTAATTGGCTTATTTTATAGTATTGTGTCCTATCTAAATATCGATTAGGGAATAAATTGATGAGATCTTGAAAGGTGTAGATTCCAAGTTCTTTGCGAAGTAATTCTGCACGATTTGGTCCAACACCCTTTAAATAATCTATAGGAGTTTGAAGGTTAATACTCATAAAAGCGAATTTAGTTATTTCATTTAAAGCATAAAATTATAAAAAGTACTATTTTGGTCTAATCGTTGTTATATTATAAAGTATGAAATACTTCATTTACATTTTCTTCTTTTTTATATGTTTTGTAGCTGTTGCGCAGCAAACAAATTATATTGATTTTATAAAGTGTCAAGCAGAGATTGAAATCTATCCTTATGAAAAGGAAGTAGTTGGTTCGGTTATTTATTCTTTTGATGTATTGCAACCTGTTGATTCTATTGTTGTTGATGCAAGGTATATGGATTTTAATGAGATTTTATTGAATGGAAATAGTGTTATAAATTACAAGTATGATGATACTAAGCTATGTGTTTATGGTGCTTTCAATCCATCAAAAAATAACACTATTACTATTGAGTATAAAGCCCAACCCAAAAAAGCTATGTATTTTGTAGGCTGGAAAAATAAAGCGCCAAATCAAATCTGGACGCAAGGTCAAGGGAAATATACTAGTAATTGGTTGCCTAGTTTTGATGATGTAAATGAAAAAGTAGAATTTGATTTATCTATTTCTTTTAACAAAGCTTACCAAGTGATTTCAAATGGAAAACTTATTAATAAGGAGGTTGTAAATGATTCAATAGTTAAATGGAATTATGACATGCAAGAATCAATGTCGAGTTATTTGGTGGCTTTGGCGATAGGTAAGTATAATAAAAAAATTGAATATTCTGATAATGGAATCCTATTAGAAATGTATTATTATCTTAATGATTCGGTAAAAGTAGAGTCTTCTTATCGGTATTCTAAACGTATTTTTGATTTTTTTGAAACAGAAATTGGAGTAAATTATCCTTGGCAAAATTACAAGCAAGTTCCAGTTCATGATTTTCTTTATGCTGGAATGGAAAACACGAGTATAACTATTTTTTCTGATGCGTTTATGATAGATGATATTGCATTTGTTGATAAGAATTATGTTAATGTTAATGCGCATGAATTAGCCCATCAATGGTTTGGAGACTTTGTTACGGCAAAATCTAGTGAGCATCATTGGCTACAAGAAGGTTTTGCAACTTACTATGCGCTTTTGGCTGAACGAGAAATATTTGGTGATAATTATAGTGACTGGAAGTTTTTTGAGTCTGCTCAGCAATTATTAAGTCAGGATGTCGCTGGTAAAGAAACGTCATTATTGAATCCTAAATCAAGCAGCTTGACTTTTTATCAAAGAGGTGCTTGGGTTTTATATGCCTTAAGATTAAAGGTCGGAGATGAGGTATTTAAGGCGTCAGTAAAAAGCTATTTGCAGAAAAATAAATATTCAAATGTAGAAACTAATGATTTTATTAAAGAAGTAGAGATGCATATCGAAGAGGATTTAAGTGAGTTTGTTGCAATTTGGATTGAAAATTTAAAATTTCCTTTTGATGAGGCAATGAGAATTTTAAAACAATCTGTGTTTATTCAGGAGTATTTAATGGTAGACTGTGAGCTTGTAAATTCTAAATGTGATTATTATTTAGTTTCAGGGGTTTCAGACGAAGCTAAATCTAAAATAATCTCTCAAATTCCAGATAGAATTACGTCTGAAGTATTTAAAAATAACATAAAAATACGTCAATCAATTTCACAAAATTTAACTAAAATACCTTTACATTTAAAGAAGGATTATGAATCTCTATTAAATGATGATTCTTATATAACTATTGAGAATGCGCTTTATAATCTTTGGGTTAATTTCCCTAAAGACAGGCAGAAATACCTTAATCAAACAAAAACTATTATAGGCTTTAGCGATAAGAATATTAGACAATTGTGGTTAGCATTAGCTTTGTCTACTCAAGGGTTAGAGAAAGAAGATACTCAAGTTTATTTTGAAGAACTAATTGATTATACATCACCGAAATACGGTTTTGATGTAAGAGAGACGGCTTTTACTTATTTAAAATCTATTCAAGTGTTTAATGAAAATGCTTTAAGAAATCTTATAGATGCTACTGAGCACCATAATTGGCGTTTCAAGTCTTTTTCAAAAAAGCTGCTTGAATCGTTATCTGAAGAAGAGAAATTTAAATCGATGATACATAGTCTGCAATCTGAATAAAACTATAAAATGAAAGCATTAGTAATAAGTGGAGGAGGGAGTAAAGGTGCGTTTGCAGGAGGTGTTGCTCAATATCTTCTTAAAGATGAGAAGAAAGAGTATGATATGTTTTTGGGTACATCTACAGGTAGTTTGTTAGTGTCTCATTTGGCGACAAATAATCTTGATAAGTTATATAAGGTATACACTAATATTGGACAACAGGATATTTTTAGTGTTAGTCCTTTTGTGCAACGTAAAAAAGGAGATAGAGAGTTTGTTTCTATAGATTTTATTAATTCTATTTGGCAGTTTATAAAAATGAAACGAACTTTTGGAGAGAGTAAAGCGCTTAGGAGACATATAAAACGACATTTTACAAAAGAGGAGTATAATCTTATTAAAAGAACAAAAGAAGATGTTGTGGTGACTGTAACTAATTTGTCTAAGAATAAAGCAGAGTATAAGTCTATTAATGATTGTAGTTATGAGGAGTTTTGTAATTGGATATGGATTTCTTGTAATTATATTCCGTTCATGTCTCTCGCAAAGGTAGACGGATATGAATATGCAGATGGAGGGTTGAGTTGTGTGGTTCCAATTCGAGAAGCGATATTACGAGGTGCTACAGAAGTAGATGCAATAATTTTGGAGTCCGAACACATGGATCATAATAAGGTGTTAGGTAATAATCCTTTTTCTTTAATGATGAATTTATATGGGCATTTAATGGATCAAATTGAAAAACATGATATTGTTATAGGTAAGTTGGCAGCAAAAAATAAAAAAGTAAAGCTTAATTTATACTATACACCAACAAGTTTAACAGAGAATTCATTGATTTTTAGTAAGCGATTAATGAAAAAATGGTGGGAGCAAGGGTATCATTATGCTAAAAAAAAGCATAAGATTGGTTTAGCTATGAATGAGCTAAGAAACTAGTGCTTCACCACATTTCACTAACTTCTTTTTTGATGAAAGATAAGGCAGCATCGCTAGGCGCTCTTTTTTCCATCATTTCGGTTAATACAACTTCTCGAAGTTTATTTGCAGTATTAGTTTTTTCTAACAAGCTAGCTTTTCTGATTAATTGTATAGTTGCATTTTTTGCAGCAGCAATTATATTCCAACATTCATCACTTAGGTATATTTGTTGAGATAAATTATGTTCAAATTCTTGTTCAATGCTTTGTATAAGTAAAGATTCGTAATCTTCTTTATTTGAAGATATTGGACCAACTCTAATTAGTAATTTTGATGGCGTTATTCGCTCTAAGAATAAAGCCATTCTCTCATATGCTTGCAAACGTAAAGGCATGGCGTTTACTTGCATATCTTTATGTAGTAAAAATCGCCTACGCCCATCTTCATTTTTTGTGTGCTCTTTAAAAAAATAATATGCAATCAATCCCGTTATAAGTGATGGAACAGCATAAAAAAACACTTCAAAAATTTTATTAATATCCATTATTAATTTTTTTATTCAACAAACATAATCTGTTTTTGTTTCTAAACAAAAAGCTGCTCAACTAAATATATTTTAATTTTGGCTAATTCAGCTTTTATTGATAAAAAAGGCTATTTTTTAATTAACTGAAAATCAATTGTATGCAAACACACTTTGCATTTAATCGTTTATTTGTGCATTTCATAGATAAAAAATTATTATATTAGCAGCTTAGAAGTCAGTTTTTAATATTAGTTAACCCCAAATCTAATGAAAAATAAGACCAACCTATTTAATGTTTTAAATAGCTATGCGTTAAATTATCGCCTATTAAAACCGAATTTAAATCGCTTATATGTGATTTGTTTTGGATTAATGTATAGCTTTTATGGTTTTAGTCAAACCACTTATGTTCCTGACGATAACTTTGAGCAAGCACTTATTTCTTTAGGATTTGACACTGCTCCATTAGACGATTATGTGCTCACAGCTAATATTTCTTCAATAACTTCTTTAAGTTTATATGGTAAAGGGATTGCAGATTTAACTGGTATAGAAGGTTTTTCTTCGTTAGAAATATTAAATTGTAGTGCTAATCAGTTAAGCAGCTTAGATTTATCTCAAAATTTAGCTTTGGTTGAATTAAAGTGTTACTATAACCGTATAGTTACTTTGAATGTTTCTCAGAATTTAAATTTAAAAAAAATTGTTTGTTATAGTAACTTGTTAGATAATATTGATGTCTCCCAAAATTTGATATTAGAAGAATTTAATTGTTCTAATAATCTTCTACAAAACATTGATGTTAATCAGAACAGTTTTTTAATAGAATTAAATTGTTCTAATAATCTAATTGAAAACTTATATACAAATAACAATCCAGATTTAACTAACTTGAATTGTAGTAGTAATAGGCTAGTAGATCTGGATATTTCTTTAAACACTGAGTTAGTAACTTTTGATTGTAATAATAATCAGTTAACTCAATTAAATACCTCTCAGAATGCAGCTTTAATTGGCTTATACTGTTATAATAATTTTATTGAAAGTTTGGTTATAAATAATAACGTGACTTTAACAGACATAAATTGTAGTGCTAATAAAATAGTTGATTTAGAAGTATATCAAAATACGGATTTAATTAATTTATCCTGCGGACAAAATTTGTTAACAGAATTAGATGTTACTCAAAATGTTAATTTAATTAGTTTATCGTTTGTTGATAATCAAATAGAAACAATAGATTTAACTCAAAATGAAGCTTTGAAGCAGTTGTATTCAGATAATAATCTGTTATCTGATTTAGATATAGCACAAAATATTTTATTAACACATTTGTCATGTGGAAATAATCAATTAACGGTTTTAGATGTTAATCAGAATACTAATTTAAGATATTTAAGCTGCGTTAATAATGAGCTTACTAATATTGATGTTTCTCAAAGTAATTATTTAACACGATTACTATGTGAAAATAATTTATTAGAAAGTTTAGATGTGGCAAATGGTAACAATACATCAATACGAGATTTTAGTTCAAATAATAATCTTTATTTATCCTGTATTAAGGTAGATGATTCAGATTATAGTACTGCAAACTGGACAGATATAGACGCCCAAACAGAATTTCGTGAAGACTGTCAATCTTTATCTATTGAAGAGGTTCGAGGAAATAATATTTCCATCTACCCTAA
>Ga0209013_10003669_pt1 | contig 13582 bp, 14 predicted proteins | sample Cruoilmetagenom2_FD_187291 | JGI IMG/M metagenome (GOLD analysis project Ga0209013, IMG submission 187291) | Oil polluted marine microbial communities from Coal Oil Point, Santa Barbara, California, USA - Sample 2 (SPAdes) (version 2) | ecosystem: Environmental > Aquatic > Marine > Oil seeps ... | reverse complement strand
GTGCCGGTCTGGCCGGTTAGAAGGAACGCGTGCGCCAGTCGATCACCCTGCAGGCGTTTCCGAAATTCCTCACGCACCGGGTTCAACCATGCCATGGTCACTGGTCAAGCCTCCTTTTCAGCACGGCCTCGATCTGCAACCACACCTGTTCCATATTGCCGGAAGCATCAATGATTTCAAATCGATCCGCACTGGATTTTGCGCGTGCCAGGTACGCTTGCCTGACCCGTTTAAAAAACCTCGTTGATTCCTGCTCGAAACGGTCAGCTTCTCCCCGGCGCGATGCACGTTCCAGTCCCTGTTCCACGGGTAAGTCGAGCAACAAGGTGAGGTCTGGCTGCAGATCGCCGTGCACCATCTGTTCCAGTGCTGCAATCCAATCAAGGGGCATTTGCCTGCCGCCCCCCTGGTAGGCCCAGCTTGCGTCCGTGAAACGGTCGCACAGCACCGTGTCACCACGCGCAAGGGCCGGGCGGATCAGCTCTTCAAGGTGTTGTGCACGCGAGGCAAACACGAGCAGAAGTTCCGACTGGCCGGACAATTCTCCATGCTGGTCATCCAGCAGGATGGCGCGAATTTTTTCAGCCAGTACGGTGCCGCCGGGTTCCCGCGTCCTGACCAAACGGTGATCGTGGGATTCCAGCCAACCGGCCAGGCGATCCATCATCGTGGATTTACCCGCGCCCTCCCCGCCTTCAATGGTTATGAATTTTCCTTTCATCAATTTTTTTTGATCAATTTGTTTACCGCCTGCTGGTGCTCTTGCAGTGTGGCTGAAAAAGTATGTCCACCGGTTCCGTCTGCAACGAAATAAAACGTATCCCCGGCGTCAGGCCGGGCTGCTGCCAAAAGTGACGCCCTGCCCGGCATGGCGATGGGCGTGGGTGGCAAGCCGGAGCGAGTATAGGTGTTGTAAGGCGTGTCAGCCTTCAGGTCGTCACGGCGGATATTGCCGTCAAATGAATCTCCCATGCCATAGATTACCGTAGGATCCGTCTGTAGTCTCATCCCTTTTTGCAGACGGCGGATAAAAACACCGGCAACCTGTCCGCGTTCTTCCTCTTTTCCGGTTTCCTTTTCGATAATCGAAGCCAGGATAAGCAATTCGTAAGGAGAATTGAGCGGTAAATCATCATTCCTCATTCTCCATGCACCCGCCAACTCCTTTTCCATCGCCTTGTGCGCCCGCTCAAGGATATCGGTATCGGAGTCACCCCGTGTGAACTGGTAGGTTTCCGGAAAAAACCAGCCTTCCGGGTGATCAATGCCCAGGCTGGAAATCAGGGAAATACCGGCTTCATCGCCAGCATCACTGAAATCCGGATCCAGGGTTTGCTTCAGCGCCTCATCTTTTGCCAGGGCTTGCAGAAATTGCGTGAAGGTCCAGCCTTCAACCAGGGTGAAACGATACTGGACCACGGCGCCACTGGACAACAACTGCAACAGCCCGCGCGGCGCGATACCAGGATTCAACTGATATTCTCCGGTCTTGATGGCGGGCGGTTCGAGTCGCATCAATAATCTCCACTGCCAGGAATCACGGGTAAAACCGGCGCCGGCCAGGTGCTTGATGATGGTGCTGCCGGATGATCCAGGCTCGACCTGAAGCACATAAGCCCCCACTGGCAATCTGAGCGGAGTCGCCAGGAAACGCTGGTACTGTTGAGCGGCAAACAGGGCTGCAATGCCCGCCATGAGCACCAGTATGCCTGCGATTGCCAGGAAACGCTTCATTGATGAAAGTCAGTTCTGATCTGTTGGCGGGGAAAATCTCTCCCCCAACCATTGCTGGACATCCCGCGTCACCGACCCGATCGAATATTCCCAGTGATCTATACGGGTTACCGGGAATATGCCGCGTACCGAATTGCATACAAACACTTCATCGGCTTCCGGCAGCATATCGAGCTTGATCCTTCTCTGTTGGCAGCGTGACTTAAACGCTTTCAGGATATTCGCTCTCATCACGCCGCGTACACCGCACCGATCCATGCGTGGTGTCAGCAGGCTGTCACCGCACACCAGGAATATATTGGAAGAGATTGCGCTGATGACATGATCTTCGGGGTCGAGCAGGATGCCTTCGTGAATGGCCTTGTCATTCCATTCCGCCTTTGCCAAGACCTGTTCCAGCCGGTTCAGATGCTTCAGACCTGCCAGGGCGGGTTGCAGCCCAAGCCGCAGTGAGCAAATCCGGGTGCGGATGCCCGTTTCAACCAGTTTGCCCGGATCCACGGGCCATGCATAGGAACAGACAATGCGGTTGGTTTTAACCGGAGAACCCGGAGCATAACCCCTGCCCGAAGTCCCCCGGGTAATGATGATCTTGACCACGCAGTTTTGATGCCCCGCGCTCACAGTTTGCACTTCCCGGAGCAGGATTGCCTGGTGTGTTACCGGGAGACCGAGCTGTTCACATCCGGCGGCCAGCCGATCCATGTGCGCTTGCCAGAAACGGGGCTGTCCGTGCAATATCGCCATGGTTTCAAACAGGCCATCTCCGTATTGCAGCCCGCGGTCCGCGGCCAGGATCCGATCCGATATTTCACCATCTACCAGGCATTCAAGCATGTCTTCTCTCCTTTCCCTCACCCGCATTGACCGGCATGCCGTGCGATTCGACGGCCATCAGCATTCCCCGTGCCTTGTCGCGGGTCTCGCGCACTTCTTGATCTGCTTCGGAGTCCGCCACGATACCGCCACCTGTGCGAAATTGAAAATGCCTGCCCTGAACCAACATGCTCCTGATCAGTATATTCATATCCATACTTCCATCGCGGCCAAGGTATCCCATCGAACCGGTATAATAACCCCTTCCCTCGCCTTCCAGTTCCGCAATGATTTCCATGCACCGGACTTTTGGACAGCCGGTGATCGTTCCTCCCGGGAAAACCGCCCTGATGGCGTCGATCGGGCTGGCGTCGTCAAGCAACTCACCCCGCACATTTGAGACGATGTGATGAACATGGGCAAAGGATTCCACCACCATCAGCTCATTGACTTCCACCGTACCGGATTTACACACCCGCCCCAGGTCGTTTCTTTCCAGATCAATCAGCATGATGTGTTCCGCCCGTTCCTTGAGATTGCCGATCAATTCATCTGACAGGGCCTGGTCCTGGCCGGTATTGGCTCCGCGGGGCCTTGTGCCTGCAATCGGCCGGGTCTGGATATTGCCATCCCGAATCTGCACCAGCCGTTCAGGCGATGAACTCAGTATCACGCTGTCCTGCCATCGTAACAAGCCGGCAAAGGGAGCCGGATTGAATTGCTGCAGCGATTGGTACAGGGCCAGCGGATCAGCATCGCTACAAAAAGCGCCGCTCCAGGAACGGGAAATATTGACCTGGAAAACATCACCTGCCAACAGGTAATCATGGATTCTCGACACTGAAGCCTTGTATCGTTGCGGATCTTCTTCGTCAAGGCTGCTCAGCTCTCCCACCCCGGCATTACCGGCATGCACCGGCCAGCGGTCAATACATGCAATGATTTGGGCAAGTACAGCATTTGACTCAGCCACAGCGAGCGTCCGGTCGAGAGCAGGGTCCTGCGGATCGTGAAAAATGATAATCGCCCCGCGGCAGCGGTGAGCGATTGCACCGGGCATTCCGGTTCGACTGGGAGGAAGATCAAGGGTGCTCTCTATCTCTGCGGCCATTTCATAACCGAGATAAACAAACCAGCCACCCGTAAAAGGAATGTCTGTTTCCCTGAACCCGGTTCGCTCGGCCTGGTACCAGGACTCCAGGCGCTCAAAAAATGAATCCCCCGTACCCGGACCTGACACGCCGCCATCTGCATCAAGCACGAGTACTTCGTCTCCTGCGAACAGCAACAGGCTGTGCGAACCAGGCGCACCCCTGTCTGAGCTTTCCAGCAGATAGGGAAACTGATTTGGAAAAATTCCGCAAAGACCCGGAAGATCCGGTGAGTGGTCAAGCCACTGGGAAAAGGTATCTGCAGTCACCTTGAATGCGGGCTAGTTCAATTCTGGAACTGTTTGAAGACCAGTGTGCCGTTGGTGCCGCCAAAGCCGAAAGAATTGGACATCGCAACCTTGATAGGCATCTCCCTGGCCGTATTGGGCACATAATCGAGATCGCAGCCTTCACCCGGATGATCGAGATTGATGGTGGGCGGAGCAATGCCGTCACGCATGGCAAGCAGACTGAAAATTGCCTCGGCGCCACCGGCAGCACCCAACAGGTGACCGGTCATGGATTTTGTAGAACTGACTGCCAGGCGATAGGCATGCTCACCGAAAGACGTTTTGATCGCATCCGACTCCGCCCGGTCCCCCAGGGGTGTCGAAGTGCCGTGGGCGTTGATGTAATCAACTTCATCCGGATTAATGCCGGCATCGCGCATGGCGATAGTCATGCAGCGGCTCGCACCTTCACCATCTTCCGGTGGGGCCGTCATGTGATGGGCATCGCCGCTCATGCCGAATCCGGCAATTTCGGCATAGATCGTGGCGCCGCGCTGCCTTGCGTGTTCGAGCTCTTCGACCACTACAACGCCGGCTCCATTGGCAAGGACAAATCCATCCCGCTCGCTGTCCCAGGGACGGCTGGCTGCCGCGGGATCGTCATTGCGGGTCGACATGGCCTTGGCTGTTACAAAGCCTGCCATTGCCGTTGGCGTCGTTGCGTATTCCGCACCACCTGCCACCATCACGTCAGCATCACCGTATTTGATCATGCGCGCTGCCAGTCCGATGCTGTGCGTTGCTGTCGAACAGGCGCTGACCACCGCTATGTTCGGGCCCTTGTAGCCATAGCGGATGGACAGGAATCCACTCACCATGTTGACGATTGAACCGGGGATGTAAAACGGTGAGACACGGCGTGCCCCCCGGTCCCGGTAAGTCAGCATAGTGTTTTCAATGGTCGAGATCCCGCCAATGCCGGCCCCGATTGCGAATCCAACCCGTTCGGGATCGATTCCGTTGTCATCATCGAGAAGGCCGGCCTCGGACATGGCTTCCTGGGAAGCAACCATACCGTAATGTATGAATTTGTCGGAGCGGCGCGCATCCTTGCCGGGCATGAAATCCGTCGGATCGAAGTTCCTGATTTCCCCTGCAATCCTGGTGGCCAGTTGTGAGGTGTCAAATTCCGTAATCAGGCCAAGGCCACTACGGCCATTACAAATAGCGTCCCAGGACGCCACCACGGTATTGCCGACCGGCGACAATAGACCCAGGCCTGTTACAACGATACGACGCTGCGACACGATAAATACCTCACGGAGCTCACAAATTCAGAGTATGAAACAAACAACGGCCGACGAAAGGCCGGCCGCCCTGAACCATATGGAATGGAAATCGTCAGACGTTTGCTGATACGTAATCAATGGCCTGCTGAACACTGGTGATTTTCTCTGCATCTTCGTCAGGAATTTCACACTCGAACTCCTCTTCGAGCGCCATCACGAGTTCAACGGTGTCCAGGGAGTCTGCGCCAAGATCATCGACAAAAGACGCGCCCATTGTGACTTCGTCTTCTTTGACTCCGAGTTGTTCAATTACGATTTTTTTGACGCGTTCTTCAATACTGCTCATTTTATGTAGATTCCTCTATCGGGGTTGCAGGACCGTAATTTTAATTAATCTGCGGTCCCGATACCAGTTTTTTGCCATTCGCGAGAGTATGTTACTCCATCACGTTAAAAAAACATTAAATATTATAATATTCAATGCGTTACGCACTATACCCAATACTATGCCATGTACATGCCGCCATTGACGTGCAAAGTCTGCCCGGTAATATAACTTCCCTGCCTGGATGCCAGGAACAAAACGGCGGCCGCAATATCCCCGGGTTCGCCCAGCCGCTGCAGGGGAATTTCGTTCAGCAGACTCTCTTTTTGCGACTCATCGAGCGCCCTGGTCATATCGGTGTCAATGAAACCGGGGGCCACCACGTTGACCGTGATACCGCGTGATCCGATTTCCCGGGCCAGTGATTTGCTGAACCCCATCATGCCCGCTTTGGCAGCTGCATAATTCGTTTGTCCGGCATTGCCGATGGAACCGATAACCGAAGCTATGCTGATGATCCGGCCGGAACGGGCTTTCATCATGCTGCGCAAACAGGCTTTGCTGAGGCGGAAAACAGAGCGCAGGTTGGTTTCAATGACCGCATCCCAGTCCTCTTCTTTCATTCTCATCAGAAGCTGATCACGCGTTATCCCGGCGTTATTAACCAGGATGGCAGGCGCACCCAGCGTGGCCGTAACCCGGGAAGCCAGGCCCACTGCTCCATCCGGGTCGTTGACATCCAGAATTTCTCCGCTACAACCGTCTGCAATCCCCGCCAGGCGTTCAGCAATACCCGCCGCACCCTGTTCCGTGGTGGCAGTGCCAGCGACATTTGCGCCTGCTGCGGCCAGGGCATCCGCGATAGCCGCACCTATACCACGGCTGGCGCCGGTGACGATTGCTACCTGCCCGTCAAGCCCCAATTCCATAATTGACTCCATAATTTTGATACCTGATGTTTTAGTACTTAATCAGCGCCGAACCCCAGGTGAAACCACCACCAAAGGCTTCCAGCAACAACATATCGTCGCGCTTGATTCTACCGTCGCGAACCGCTTCATCCAGCGCCAGCGGGACGGATGCCGACGAGGTATTGCCGTGGCGGTCCACCGTTATCACCACCCGGTCCATGTCCATATCGAGCATCCTGGCGGTCGCCGCAATAATCCTCAGGTTGGCCTGGTGCGGAATCAGCCAGTCCAGTTCCGACTTGTCCATGTTATTGGCTGCCAGCGTTTCATCCACAATTCTGCCCAGTGTTCGCACGGCGACTTTGAAGACCTCATTGCCTTTCATAAAGAGTTCGACTTTGCCATCGTTTTCTTCGAGTCCTTTGAAGCCTCGCGATACACCAACTTCCGTGTTCAAAAGTTCAGCGTGATTGCCATTGGCATGGATATGTGTGGAAAGAATACCAGGCTCCTCAGAAGCTTCCAGAACCACGGCGCCGGCGCCGTCACCAAACAGCACAGCGGTCTCCCGCCTGTTCCAATTGATCATTTCGCTCAGGGTTTCCGAGCCGCAAACCAGCACTTTTTCCGCATCCCCACAACGGATGTACTTATCCGCGATGCTGAGTGCGTACATGAAACCTGAACAAGCCGCGTTGACATCCATGGCGCCGCAATCCGGTAAGCCAAGCTTTTTCTGGATCAGGCAGGCGGAACTGGGGAAGATGAGGTCCGGCGTGGTCGTTCCCATTACGAGCAGGTCTATTTCACCCGGATCAACGTCCGCGGCTTCCAGTGCTTTGCGACAGGCATGCTCAGCCAGCACAGTGGTGGGCTCCTCGTCACTGGAAATCCGGCGTTCGCAGATGCCCGTCCTCTCACGAATCCACTGGTCATCCGTGTCCAGGACTTTTTCGAGATCGTGATTGGTGACCACTTTTTCCGGCAGATGGCTGCCTGTTCCAATGATTCTTGAGTAGATCACGATGTCGTCTCCAGATGGTACTTGTGTATCGAAGTTTCAATTCTATCCGGTACCTGTCGGCGTGCTTCGCGACCGGCTTCGAGTATGGCGCGGGTCATACCTATGCAGTCCGCTCCGCCATGACTCTTGATCACCACGCCGTTTAATCCCAGGAGCGGCACACCATTATGCGATGAAGGATCCCTTCGTGCCAGCAATCGCCGCAATGCAGGACGGGCCAGAAGAGCACCCAGGCGGCTGGCCCAGCTTTCCTTCATCGTTGCCTGCAGATCTCTCATCTGCATTCTGGAAAGACCTTCACTGGACTTGATGATCAGATTCCCGGCGAATCCGTCACACACGGCAATATCCACCTTTCCATTGAAAATGTCATGACCTTCGATAAAACCCGCATAATTCAGGGGCAATTCATTCAATATGCCATGAGCTTCACGGACCAGGTCATGGCCCTTGCTGTCTTCATGACCGACGTTGAGCAGGCCGACACTGGGGCTTTCAACTCCTTCTACCAGGCTGGCGGTCACCGATCCCATCACGGCGAACTGCACGAGTTGTTTGGCGCTGACGTTCAGGTTAGCGCCCAGGTCAAGCAGGCCGGTATAGCCATTGATGTTGGGCACATAGCCCATCAGCGCCGGCCTTTGAATTCCTGGCAATGTGCCAATCAGCTTGACCCCCAGCGCCATCATTGCCGTAGTGCTTCCACCACTGATACATGCGTCCGCCTTGCCCCCGGCTACGAGTTCGAAAGCCTTCCACATGCTACTGTCTTTTCCCCGCCTCAGAACCGCCGCGGGTTTTGCATCCATTGGAATAGCGGAATCAGCACCTTGGATGCGGATTCTTTCCCGCAACCTGGACGGAGCGCCTGCAAGAAAGTTTTCGATTTTGCCTTCGTCACCGACCAGGGTAATGCACAATTCTTTGTCCGCATTGAGTGCATTCAACGCGGCTGGCAACGAAACGACAAGGCCCTGATCACCACCGTGGGCATCCAGGGCCACAATCATCGTTGTGCTTGCACTCATATTGACGTTTTAGCCACGATTGTCAGACCCCGGACGGTCCGAAGGCCTTTATTCGTCGTCGTCAAATTCCTCAACGGGCGTATCGATTACCTTGCGGCCCTTGTAATAACCTTCAGCGCTTACATGGTGGCGAATATGTGTTTCACCCGTGGTTGGTTCGACTGAAAGCGTCGGTGCTTTCAATGCATCATGCGAACGGCGCATGCCGCGCCTGGATGGTGTTTTACGACTTTTTTGAACAGCCATGGTTTAATCCTCCCAAATCAATTTCCAAATCAAAATTTTTATGCAGTCAATTCCCAGTATTAACTTCAATGTACCTTTCAGTGCCAGCCCACAACATTAGCGCTTAGCTCTTTTCAAGCATCCCCGCAAGCCCGGCAAACGGACGCTGAAGGGGTTCTTCTCTATCATCAGACAGCGGTCTGACTTCACCGTCTGTCGATAATTCAATTTCAGCCACTGCCGGATTCCTCGGTATCTGTGGCATGGCCAGCAGCAATTCATCCTCGACCAGTTCCAGCATGGCCAGCTTTCCCGTTTCCAATACGAGCGGCTCGTAATTTGACGGCATCATATCCTGCCCGGCAATATCCTGGATAACACCCAGCAAACTGGTTCTTTGCACCGTCTCCGTGTAAGGCTCAAGGCTACTCTGGCAAAGCAGGATCAAATCTGCCGCCACTGCCACTTTAATAACGGCGTTGCGTTGCCGGTCAAAATAAAAGCATACTTCGAAGCCGGCTTCACCCCCGACTGAAACCAGCAAAGGCGACAGGCGCTCCATTCTTTTCAGCGGCATGGTGCCAACAAACACCCGTTGCCCTTCGGCTGCTTTCCAGGGATCTATAAAGTCTGGAAAATCACGGGACATAGCGGCACAATACCAAATTCGGCTCAATACAAACGACCCATTTTACACCATAAATGCACCCGCAGTCACATAATAGAACGATAATCCTGGCATCTTCCAGCCCCTACAGGAAAATGCTGCTGGAGCGCCTGCCCCTGAATTTCACCGTGATCTCACCTTCAATCGACGAAACACCACATCCGGACGAACTCCCTGGCGCCCTGGTTGCCCGCCTTGCCATGGAAAAAGCACGGGCAGTTTCTGCTCAACATCCAGGTGCCCTGGTAATTGGTTCCGATCAGCTGGCCGTGTTCGAAAGCCGGATCATCGGTAAACCGAGCAGCGTTCATAAAGCAATTGAACAGCTTCAGCAATTCAGTGGTCAGTGCGTGCGCTTCCTCACAGCCGTAGCAGTCAGTTGTACAGAAACCGGTTTCTTCTCCAACTCGACCATTAGCACGGATGTGTGCTTCCGGGTGCTGGACGATTCCGAGATAAAACGCTACGTGGCATTGGACAATCCGGTTGATTGCGCAGGCGGATTTAAATCCGAGGCCGGTGGCAGCACCCTGCTGACGCACATGCAGTCCGATGATCCTGCGGCCATCATCGGACTTCCCTTGATATGCCTGTCAGCCATGCTTCGGGAAGCGGGAATTCCTGTCCCTTGATTATTGTCAAATATCCGCCTGAATCCATAGGTTACAGTTACGCAATCTGGCATAATCAGCAGTTCGCTGGCTAAGCACTATACTCTACCGTACGGAGTTCAATTATGAGTACTTCAGAATACAGACACTGGCGTTTGGAGTTCGACATGGACCAGGTCTGCTGGTTGACCCTGGACAGGGAAGGAGAGTCTGCAAACAGCCTTTCAAACCAAGTACTGAGTGAACTGGAGCAAATTGTCACTTTCCTTGAGTCTGAGCCCCCTGCGGGCCTGGTGCTGCAATCAGGTAAAAAAGGTTCTTTCATCGTCGGCGCCGACGTTCGGGAGTTCGAACAAGTGGAGAGTGTCGAACAGGCGGCGAGCTTGATGCGTGAAGTCCACGATTTGTTCAACCGGGTCGAGTCCCTGCAATTTCCGACAGCCGTCATCATCGACGGTTACTGCCTCGGTGGCGGCGTGGAACTGGCCCTGTGTTTTGATTACCGCATTGCCAAAAATACAGATGGAACCCGGCTGGGTTTTCCCGAAGTTCGCCTGGGGATCTATCCGGCTTTCGGCGGCAGCATGCGCAGTACCCGGCAGATTGGGGGCTTCCAGGCGCTGCAACTGATGCTGACGGGGCGCATGCTGAGGGCTTACCAGGCCAAATCCATGGGGCTGGTGGACCAACTCGTCAGCCCGCATGCAGAATTGCGCTGGGCTGCCCGGCGGGCCGTCCTCAAGGGCCGTAAGAGCCGCGGCCCCGGGCTCATTGCCAAACTCAGCAATTGGGCGCCGGTGCGTAAATTCCTGGCCGGTCAAATGAGAAAGCAGACTGCCGCAAAGGCCAATCCGATGCACTACCCTGCCCCGTTCGAACTTATCGACGCCTGGGAGGGGCATGGTAATAAGCCGCTGGAAATGCTGGACGAAGAAGCTACTCGCAATGCCCGTCTGATCACCGGCAGTACTTCGCGTGGACTCAGGCGTGTGTTCTGGTTGATGGAACGCCTCAAGGCTCAGGGCAAAAACAGCGATTTCAAAGCGCGCCGGGTGCACGTAATCGGCGCAGGCGTCATGGGTGGCGACATTGCTGCCTGGTGTGTGCTGCAGGGACTGGAAGTGACCTTGCAGGACCGGGAAATGAAGTATATCGAACCGGCCCTCAAGCGGGCCAGGAAGCTGTTTACGAGGAAGCTCAGGGCGCCCGCCCTGATTACCGGAGCGCAAAGCCGCCTGATTGCAGATGTTGAAGGAACGGGCGTTGCGCGGGCCGATGTCATAATCGAGGCCATATTCGAAAATGCCGAAGCCAAGCGCGAGTTGTTCAGGGCCATCGAACCGCAGATGAAGCCCGAGGCGATCCTGGCAACCAATACATCCGCCATTCCCCTGGATGAACTGTCAAGCGTCCTCGAAAAACCGGCCCGCTTAATCGGATTACATTTCTTTAACCCGGTGGCAAAAATGCCACTGGTCGAAGTTGTACTCGACAAAAACACCGACCCCGGTGAAGTGCAGCGCGGTTCGGCTTTCTGCGGCCAGATAAATCGCTTCCCATTGCCGGTCAAGAGCACTCCGGGTTTTCTAGTCAACCGCGTGCTTTCTCCCTACATGTTGAAAGCAATGCAGATCCACCGGGAACGCGAGGTGCCCATGGAAGCACTTGACAAGGCCGCCACGGAATTCGGCATGCCCATGGGACCGGTTGAACTGGCTGATACCGTAGGACTGGATGTCGGCCTCAATGTCATGGGAATGCTGGGTGGTGAAGATGCCGCCGAGGACGCCAAGCTGCTCAAATCCTATGTCGAGGGAGGCAAACTCGGCAAGAAATCCGGCGAGGGTTTCTACAAATGGAAGAAAGGAAAGCCGGTGAAGGATACGGATGCACCGGAAGGTATCAATCTGCAGTCACTGGGTGGAGAACTGATGGCGCCTTATTTCGAGGAATGCCAGGCCTGCCTGGATGACGGGGTTGTTGCAGACAGCGATGTACTGGATGCAGGCATGATATTTGGAACCGGCTTTGCTCCGTTCAGGGGCGGTCCGATGTTCTACCTTGCGCAAAAAGAAGCAATGCACAGCATTGCAGAGTCAGCTGAGATTGATGTCCCGGAAGAAAAATTAAACAGCGAAGAGGAGAAGAAAGGTGAATGAACAGCTTCGCAAAATTGCAGTAATCGGCGGCAGCCGGATTCCTTTCTGCCGGTCCAATACGATTTATGCCGATAAAACAAATTTGGATATGCTCTCCAGCGTCATTCAGGGTGTGGTGGACCGTTACGGACTGGATGGCGTCCAGCTTGACGAAGTCGTGGCCGGCGCGGTGACGACTCATGCGAAGGACTGGAACCTAGCGCGTGAAGCGTTGCTGTCCACATCACTTTCGCCGCTAACCCCTGGTATAACGTTGCAGCAAGCCTGCGGCACCAGCCTCCAGTCGGCTCTGATGATCGGCGCCAAAATCGCAAGCGGGCAGATTGAGTGCGGCATCGCGGCGGGAACGGATACTACCTCGGATCCGCCCATCACCTTTGGCCGCAAGTTTTCGCAAAGGCTGGTCAAAGCCGGCGCAGCACGTACAGCGAAACAGCGATTCAAGGCATTCAAGGCATTCAGACCGTCGGAACTCAAACCCGTACTGCCCGCCAACGGCGAACCGCGCACGGGAATGTCGATGGGCCAGCATTGTGAGCGAATGGCCATGGAATGGAATATTCCCAGGGAAGACCAGGACATACTGGCCATGGAAAGTCATCAAAAAGCCGCCACGGCCTACGATGATGGTTTCTTCGATGACCTGGTGACGTATTGGGGCGGTGTCAGCAGGGACAACAACATACGCCCGGACTCCAGCGTGGAAAAACTGGGCAGCTTACGTACCGTGTTCTCGAAAAATGCCAGGGCCACCTTAACCGCAGGAAACAGCACGCCCTTGACCGATGGCGCTGCAGCAGTTCTGCTCGCTTCCGAGGACTGGGCCAAACAACACGGGCTGCCCGTACAGGCATACATTACCGCCAGCCGGACATCGGCCGTCGATTTCATAAATGATGAAGGCCTGCTGATGGCACCAACCGTTGCGGTAGCCGAGATGCTGCAGCGAACCGGTTTGTCCTTGCAGGACTTTGACTTTTACGAAATCCACGAGGCCTTTGCGGCCCAGGTTCTGTGCACCCTCGCCGCCTGGGAATCCGAAGAGTATTGCATTCGCAGGTTGGGACTGAAGTCTGCACTTGGGTCTGTCGATCGCTCGAAACTCAATGTCAGGGGCAGCAGCCTCGCGGTAGGCCATCCATTCGCCGCCACGGGTGCGAGAATTGTCGGCACACTGGCTCAGATCCTGGAGGATGCCGGGTCCGGGAGAGGCCTGATTTCCATCTGCACGGCCGGGGGAATGGGTGTAGCGGCCATCCTTGAAAGGTAACTCGTGCAATATGCGGGCTAGTGCTCTGTCAAGCCTAAATTGTTGGGTTCAGCGAGTCGTGAAGTGGTTGGGCGCTAGGCACGTCTCGCCGGCAATGGCTGGTCCTTGCCCAGAGGCGTAACACCGCGAACGACCGCTTCAC
>Ga0209013_10003668_pt1 | contig 13585 bp, 11 predicted proteins | sample Cruoilmetagenom2_FD_187291 | JGI IMG/M metagenome (GOLD analysis project Ga0209013, IMG submission 187291) | Oil polluted marine microbial communities from Coal Oil Point, Santa Barbara, California, USA - Sample 2 (SPAdes) (version 2) | ecosystem: Environmental > Aquatic > Marine > Oil seeps ... | reverse complement strand
CTGCGGGTGTTCATCCGTCGCTCCCTAGAAATCTGGATGCCGTTTATTAAGATCGCTTTGGGTAAAGGAACGAAGGCTAAGAACGTCACATCCTGTGACAACGCCTTCGTGACCAACATCCTGTTGGCCTAAAAAAGCCTCCTAAAGATAATTTCTTTAGAAGGCTTTCATACTTTACATTTCTTCTGCGCTATCAAGGATTTCTTGAGGAACTTGAATGGCTTCTACTTCATTGTATTTAATGAAAGTTGATTTCAAGTTCTGAGATAATTTCATCTCTTCTCCTTCAACTGGCATCGTCATGTCCATCACCATATTTAATGCCGTTGTGTTGAATGTTTCTTTGTCGATGAAGATTTCATAATTCACATTCTCTATTTTTATATCTTGCAGTAATTCCTCTTCTTCAACCATCATTTCAGGCATCGTTTCAGCAAGTTGTTTCTGAATTAATTCGTTGAACTGTTCGCCTGAAGCTTCTAGTTTCAATACATATTCAGAGTCTGTTTGTTCAAACACAAAATCTTCCATGAAAGGCTTCAAGTCTTTTAATTGTTGAGCGGGATCTGCTTGATTCTCAGACATCGACATCATTTGATCGTACATATCTGTCGGCATTTTCACCCATTGTTCCGACATTGTATCATGCATAAAGAATCCGTCTTCCGTCATATAACTTTCGATTTCAATCTCCTGGGGTTGAGATGAAGACTCTTCACCTGGAACTGTCATCGTGGTTGTTCCATTTTGATAGACACTAAGAGGCTCTATCACCATATCCATTGTCATGTCTGATGTTGTATTCATCGATATCCCTTGAGCCGGCACTTCAATTAACTGTGACATATCGATTGAGGCACTTAAACTTTTTATTGACTCAGACTGTGACAGAGACTTTTCATAGACTTGTTTAAGCGTTAATTCACTGGCATTTTCTTCGTTCGTTTCCGAAGTTGGAGTTGCTGTTGAATTACAAGCGGCTAAACCGAGCGACAGTGCACTGGCAGCCATAAGTGCTTTCCATTTCTTCATTTTGTCCCCACCTTTACGATTTTATATTTTCAGTTAGTAATACGAGTGTACGCGGAAAAGGTTTCATTTGGAAATAATTAATTCTCTTACAGGCAATTTTTAGGTAGTTATTGAATGATATACCAAAGGAGTGAAACCGCATGAAGGACCTTGAGAAAGAATATCCAATCTTGAAAAAAGATCGGCAACACCGTATGCAACAACACAATGAGCGAAGAGGAAACTTAAAGTGGATAAGCGTTATAGCGAACATCATTTTGAAAGTGATATTCAGTCATAAGAAAAGTGCCAGGCACCTAGGTGTTTATGGGATATTTTATGTCCCACAAACTCTCTGGAGCCTGGCACTATATTTTTTTACAATAAAGATATTATTTAATGCCACGCATTAATCCTTCGATTTTTGGTGCAAAGAAGTACAGCAATAAACCGATAATTAATGCGACAGCACCGATGATACCAAAATAAGCAATTTCATTTTCAGGGTTATAGAATTTTACTACCTGTGCATTGATTGCTTGTGCAGAAGCACTAGTTAGGAACCAAAGACTCATGGTCTGTGCAGCAAAGGCCGCTGGTGCCAATTTAGTAGTCGCTGATAATCCTACCGGTGATAGAAGAAGTTCCCCTAGAACGACCAGGAAGAAACTTAGCACTAACCACCATGGGCTTACTAGATGCTCTGTGCCGTTCATGTAAGCTGGAACAATCATCACTAAGAATGACATACTGGCAAAGAACAAGCCAAGTGCAAACTTTTTAGGCGTTGATGGTTGTCTTTCCCCAAGTCTCACCCAAAGCCATGCAAATACCGGTGCAAGTGCAATGATGAATAATGGGTTTAACGATTGGAACCATGCTGGATTAATTTTAAATGAACCAATCATCAAGTTCGTTCTTTCATCAGCATATTGAGCTAAGATGATTGCACCTTGTTCCTGTATCGCCCAGAACATCATTGCTGCAACGAATAATGGAATATATGCAAGCACACGAGATTTTTCATCTGCATTTGTTTTAGAACTACGATATAACACGATGAAGTAAATGGTCGGAATGACGATACCAAGAATCGACACAATCATCGTAAAGACGTCGATCGTCATGATCCCAGTAGAAATTAAGATATAACCAATTACTAAAATAGCAACTAATCCAATTGCAATACGTGAGAATACAGCTTTACGCTCACCTTTAGTTAAAGGGTTCGGTACAAAAGATCCTGCTAATCCCAGGAATTTCTTCTTCGTAATCACAAATACGACTAATCCAAGGAACATACCGATTGCTGCAAGTCCAAATCCTAGATGGAAACTGTAATCAAGTCCGACAGTACCTACTATTAATGGTGCAATGAATGCCCCCATGTTGATTCCCATGTAGAAAATACTGAAGCCAGAATCACGACGAACATCGTTATCCGCATACATATCCCCAACAATGCTCGAGATGTTAGGTTTCAGTAAACCAGTACCAATAATAATCAAGGCCATGGATACGAATAAAGTAGTGATTCCACCTGGCAACGCCAATACGGCATGCCCTAACATAATGGCTACCCCACCGTAGAAGACAGTTTTTGTCGTGCCGAGTAATCGGTCAGCAATCCAGCCCCCGATAATTCCTGACATGTAGACAAGTGATCCATATACAGCCATGATCGAGTTCGCTGTTGATCTGTCTAAACCAAGTCCGCCTTGGTGTAATTCATAATACATATAGTAGAGCAAGATTGCGCGCATACCGTAATATGAGAAACGCTCCCAAAACTCTGTAAAGAACAAGCTCAGTAAACCTTTTGGGTGTCCAAAGAACCCTTTTTGAGGAACCGAGTTGACGATTTCTTGTTTTGTCGTCATTCTTTTCCCTTCTTTCTAAATGATTTAATTATACATAATCCTTCTTTTTTCGACAGATAATGTGCAAAATATACTGACAATAAAGCATAAAATTATCAATCGGTAAAAAGACAACTTTTACATAATAACGTGCCTTTTATCAATTGTCAAAAAACATTCGGAACTTGAAATACTTCAAATCCTTCGATTCTAGAAACATTCATTCGTGTTTAGATCCATCTTCCGCTATAATTGCCTTTATCAAAACACCAAGGAGAACTTATATGCTAAAGACATTCTTTTCGTATTATCGACCACATCGACGACTGTTCGTGATTGACTTTACCAGCGCGATTGTTGTCGCCATTTTAGAACTCGCATTCCCCTTAGCTGTGCAATGGTTTATCGATAAACTGTTGCCTACCGGTGAGTGGGGAACGATTGTTACAGTAAGCATCTTACTATTAGTCGTTTACGTGTTGAGCACAGTTTTGCAGTTTATTGTTAGTTATCTCGGACATAAACTTGGCATCAATATTGAAACCGATATGCGTGAGCAATTATTTACACATGTTCAACGCCAATCGTTCCGGTTCTTTGATAACACAAAAACCGGTCATGTGATGAGCCGTATTACAAACGACTTGTTTGATATTGGCGAACTCGCACACCATGGACCTGAAGACTTTTTCATTGCAATCATGACGTTCATTGGGGCTTTCGTGATTATGTACAATATCAACCCAGAGCTTGCCATTATTGCAATCATTATGATTCCCTTCCTATTTGTACTCGTTACATTCAGCAATATCAAAATGAATGAAGCTTGGAAAAACATGTATGTCAAAATTGCTGATGTCAATGGTCGCGTAGAAGACAGTGTTTCTGGCGCTCGTGTCGTCCAATCTTTTACAAATGAAGAATTTGAAATCAAGCGTTTTATAAAGGATAACGGACAATTTAGATTGGCAAAACTGGTTGCTTATAAAGTAATGGCTGGAACACATTCCACTATTTACATGATGACTCGACTGATGACATTGGTCGTCTTGGTTGTTGGAGCATGGTTTACCTTTAATGGGAAGTTAAGCTACGGAGAACTCGTCAGCTTTGTATTATTTATCAACGTCCTAATCAAACCGGTTGATAAAATCAGTGCTTTGCTGGAGCTTTATCCTAAAGGAATGGCTGGATTCAAACGCTTCCGTGACTTAATTGAGCAAGCTCCGGAAATTGTGGATCGTCCGAAGGCACAAATCATTGAACACCTAGAAGGTAACATTGCGTTTAAAGACGTTCATTTTAGTTACGACAAACAGCAAAAAGTCCTCTCAGATATCAACTTGAAAGTTCAGGCTGGAGAAACCGTTGCATTCGTTGGTCCTTCTGGAGCAGGTAAAACGACAATTTGTTCCCTTATCCCACGTTTCTACGATGTGAATGAGGGTTCCATCAGCATTGATGGACTGGATATTCGCGACATGACGAAACATTCATTGCGCTCGCAAATCGGTATCGTTCAACAAGATGTTTTCCTTTTCACTGGAACGGTACGGGAAAATATAGCGTACGGGAAAAGAGATGCCACGGAAGAAGAAATTTTGGAAGCTGCCCGTAAAGCACATTTACAAGAATTTATTGAAGAACTTCCAGATGGCTATGAAACACAAATCGGAGAGCGAGGGTTGAAACTTTCAGGTGGCCAAAAGCAACGTCTTGCCATTGCACGCATGTTCCTGAAAAACCCACCGATTTTAATTTTGGATGAAGCTACTTCTGCGCTCGATACGGAGACGGAAAAAATTATTCAACAAGCATTGACCGAGTTGGCAGAAAATCGCACAACGCTTATTATTGCCCACCGTCTCGCAACGATACGTAATGCCGATCGCGTTCTGGTCGTCACAAAAGAAGGCATTGCTGAGGATGGTACTTATTCAGATTTAGTGGAAGCAGACGGATTATTTGCAAGACTTCATAACATTCAGTTCCAGGAAGTTTAAAGCAGCTTGGACTAAAGAGAAAAAACGCATTCCCGGGTAATCCAGGAATGCGTTTTTTTATTTATCCAATACAAACTCACTGTATCTATCGTAGTCACTTTGTTTCAATTCGACCTTCATCAATGTGCCTTCTTCTTCGTATTCGGAATCAAAAACAGAGGCTTGGTTATTCAAGTATGACACCACTTCTCCACGGTCGTAAGGAATACGTAAGCGACACGTCACATAATCCGCAAAAATATGAGAGCTGATTAATTTCAGCAATTCGTCCAAACCAGCATCCTCTTTTGCCGAAATCCAAATATTATCCCCGCTCACATGCGGATATTTAACTCCCGCTAGATCCGACTTATTGAAAACTTCAACTGTTTTCACGTTTTCTACCCCGACAGCTTGCAATGTTTCATTCGTCACTTCCATCATATAGCGATGTTCTTCATTCGAAACATCGACCACATGCAACAGTAAATCCGCATCACGTGCTTCTTCCAGCGTGGATCGGAAGGCTTTCACCAAATGTGTCGGCAATTTGCTGACAAACCCAACTGTATCAGTGAGCAGGAATTCCTTTTGATCAGGCAAGCGAATTTGGCGGACTGATGTTTCGAGTGTCGCGAACAGCATGTCCTTTTCAAACACTTGCTTATCATCGATCTGTCCCGTTTTGGCCAGCAAGCGGTTCATAATCGTTGATTTCCCCGCATTTGTGTAACCCACGATTGAAACGACCGGCACTTCGTTTTTCCGTCGTTGCTTACGCTGGGTCTCCCGCTGTTCTTTTACGTGCTCCAGGTCACGTCGCAGTTTCGCGATCTGGTCCTCGATTTTCCGTCGGTCAAGTTCCAGTTTCGTCTCACCGGCACCACGGTTTTTGAAGCCTCCGCCCGTACCACCGCCCTGACGTCCAAGTGATGCACGCAAACCTACCAATCTTGGCAGCATGTATTGAAGCTGAGCCAACTCTACTTGCATTTGTGCCTCGCTCGACTTTGCACGACGCGCGAAAATATCCAAAATCAACATGGTACGATCAATCACTTTGCATTCAAGTTCCGCTTCCAAGTTACGAATTTGAGAAGGAGACAACTCGTCATTAAAAATCACGAGATTGGCATCCGCTCCATCATAGAATGCTTTGATTTCCTCAACTTTCCCTTTACCCACGTAATGTGCTGGATGTACTCGTTCAAGATTTTGCGTAACTTCGCCGACCACTTCAACATTTAAAGCTTCAGCCAAGTTATGCAGTTCTTCTAAACCGTATTCAAAATGATTATCTTTGTTTAAATTAACGCCAACAATAATGGCGCGTTCCACTAACTCTTCCATTCATCAATTCCTCCTATTTTCGCTACTGAGAGAAAATCGAAACATTCCTTTATTTACCAATAAATAAGTATAGAAAAAGAGAGTAGACGAGTCCCTCTCTTTTCTTGAAACCTTATTTCGTTTTCAAAATGGACAGACATATCCCGATTCACCGCACAGTAACGGTGCTTTGCTTTATTCAGTTTCATCGCAAAAGTATTCCTCGGAATTTGTAATCAATCATTTCGAAAACCCCCGTTCCTTAATATGTGTTAATCGTACCATACTATTTAATTGTGCGACAACTTTTTACAACTGCCTAAAGCCACCTGTGTTTGCTTTCACTTTCACTTCCGCAAACTTCGCCTCACTTGCTTCCTTAGTAAGCATGGTTCCAATCCATCCACCTAGAAAACCTAGTGGTACCGATAGCAACGCTGGGTTTGTTAATGGGAAAATTGGGTTCCCTGTAATAATGGCTGCACCTTCAACAGGACTCATTACACTTGGGCTAATCGACACTAAAATAAGTGCAGAAACTAACCCGGTAATCATCGAAGATAAAGCGCCTGCCGTATTGAATTTCTTCCAGTAAATCGTGTAGACGATAACTGGTAAATTTGCGCTTGCGGCAATACAAAATGCAAGCGACACAAGGAACGCTACATTCAAAGTTTGTGCACCTAAAGCCAAGATGATGGAAAACACCGCAACACCTACGGAAGCATAACGTGCTGCTAACATTTGTTGTTTCTCGGTCGCTTTCCCTTTTTTAATGATCTGACCATAAATGTCATGCGCGAATGCCGATGCTCCAGAAAGTACCAACCCTGCAACTACAGCTAAAATCGTTGCAAAGGCAACTGCTGATACAAAGGACATTAAAATGTCTCCACCAAGGGCTTGTGCTAATAGAGGGGCTGCCATATTCCCTGCTGGATTTGTCGATAGAATTAACTCTTGTCCAACAAAAGCGGCTGCACCGAAGCCCAAGAAAATGGTCATTACATAGAAAATCCCCACAATCCATGTTGCCCACATAACTGAACTTCTTGCTGTTTTTGCGTTACGAACTGTAAAGAATCGCATTAAAATATGGGGTAATCCTGCTGTTCCTAGAACAAGGGCAATCATAAGTGATAGTGTATCCAGTGGTGCTTTATATTTAACGCCTGGATTTAAATAATCCGCTCCATGTGGTGTTGCGGTTTTCATAAACGAAAACATTTCAACTATATTGAAATTAAATTTCGCCAATACTAAAAATGAAATGATGATTGTTCCAGCCATCAGTAGCACTGCTTTAATAATCTGCACCCAACTTGTAGCCGTCATACCACCAAAGAGAACGTAAATCGTCATCATAATGCCGACTAAAAGTACGGCAACCCAATATGGAATTCCAAATAATAATTGAATAAGTGCACCTGCTCCAACGAGTTGGGCAATCATGTAAAATATAACAATCGTAATAGAACTTAATGCAGCTCCAGCTCGCACTTTCTTAGCATTAAAACGCGAATTTATCATATCGGCTAGTGTGTATTTCCCTAAGTTCCGCAGCGGTTCTGCCACAATAAAGAGGACAACTAAATATGCAACTAAATAGCCGATAGAGAAAAGAAAACCATCAAATCCATAAAGTGCAATGGCCCCTGCAATTCCTAAAAACGAGGCAGCTGATAAATAGTCACCTGAAATGGCTAAGCCATTTTGCCATCCCGTCAATCCACCACCCGCTGTATAAAACTCACTTGCCGTATTTGTTTTCTTTGCCGCAAAATAAGTAATGGCTAGTGTAATCCCAACAATGACTAAAAATAAAGTAATGACAATCGGATTCATTGGTCGCCCTCCTCCTCGTAATTAAATTCTTTTAACGTGTCGTTAGCCATCCGGTCGAATCCAGCGGCCTTTTTCATGTAAACGGTTACAAGAATCCACGTCATAACAAATAATCCGAGAGCGTAAACCCAACTCCATGAAATATCTCCAATAAATGATGCTTCCAAAATAGTTGTATATGAAATCAGTACAGGGAACAAAATATAAAGTCCTAAAAACAATATAGTGCTAGGTACTAAAAAAGCTTTTTTCTTTTTCATGAGCTCTTGAAAACTGGATGATGCTTCAATTTCCTCGAAATCTGGTAATACTGGTGAATCTTTTATTTCTACTTCTTTTTTCAATTCTGCTACTACCATTCCTACCACCCCTTTTATTTGATTTTTCAGAATACAATTAAATTAAAGCAATATTAGAATAAAATGTCAAACTCTACTATTCTAGTGGTTACAACTTTTATGTACAAATTAAAGCACCCCAAGCCTTCAGTGGCACGGGGTGCTTTCGCTTAAGCTATTCATCTTTTAACATTTCGACCTCACTTAATCGTTCTTTTGACCCATCGTTATAACGAAAAACTATTCTAGTATTCGGTAATTCAATCGTATGTTCTACAAAATTGACTTCTAGTATTCTTGCCCATTCTTTTACACGATAAGCAGGATTATTTACAGTGATTACACATTGTTCAATTTGAAGACGCTCATTAACCTCTTGCAATGTACCATCTTCTCTCAAGCTTTGCATTCGCTCTTCAAACGTTTCTTGCCATTCGATGAAAAATGGATAGGGCAACTGATTTGAAACATCCTGCTCCAGGAAAAGCATCTTCCATTTTCGAACAAACCCTGAAGAAGTCTCTCTTTCAGCATCCAAAACACCGGATGTTTCCCATCCATCCCTACGCAATCTTACATTGAGCTCATGTATATTATCGACACGAAAACAAATCGTTCCCCATCCTTCTCCACATTCCAAGTCATTCAATAAAAGGTTGATAAGTGGATGATTCGCTTTTTGGGCGACTTCCAAATGTTCTACCGTCAAATATTCAATATAACTATTTTTCGTATAGGTCAATGCATTCATGGTTCCCCAATTTTTATGCCGTCCGCCAATCGCTGTCCCTTCATGTTGCTGCACATGGACATCCGGTGACTGTTTACTGAAATACACGACATGATCTAGTTCGATCACGACTATCACTCCAAACTAAGTTAGATTCGCTTTCATTCAGACTACTCTGATTACTCATTACCATATTAAAAATCCCACAGTCCTTGAACTGTAGGATTAGATGTAGAGTTATTTATTTTTCACTTTTGAAAAGTGCAGTCGCTTCATCAAATTCACTTTCGATTTCAGCATTTGGACGGTATGTGACCATACTTATCACCACTGTAAACAATAAAGCTAATACGAAGCCTGGAACGATTTCGTACATTAAGCCAGTCAATTTATCATTATTGCCCCAGATTACAACCGTTACAGCACCCACTACCATACCAGCCAGCGCGCCCCAAGTTGTTAACTTTCTCCAGAATAAAGATAACAAAATGACTGGACCGAAAGCAGCACCAAATCCTGCCCATGCATATGCAACTAAATCCAGGATAGAAGCATTTTGCTCCCAAGCGAAATACATTGCGATTAATGAAACAACTAAAACGGCAATGCGGCCCATGTTAACATATTGTCTGTCAGATGACCCTTTTTTCACAACCACTTTGTATAAATCTTCAATCAAAGCAGATGAAGTAACAATCAATTGAGAAGAAATCGTACTCATGACAGCCGCTAAAACAGCTGCTAACATAATCCCTGCAATGAAAGGATGGAAAATAATTTGTCCTAATTCGATAAATATTGCTTCCGGATCGCTTAATGTTTCACTAGCGTTTTGTTGGAAGTAAGCAATCCCGATCAAAGCAGTCGCAATTGCACCGAGTAAACTTAATGCCATCCAACCAATCCCGATACGACGTGCTTGTTTTGTTTCTTTTACTGAATTGATTGCCATAAAGCGTACGATAATATGTGGCTGGCCAAAGTAGCCAAGACCCCATGCAACTGCTGATAGAACACCTAAAATGGATGCACCTTCAAACATGCTCAAACGGGATGGATCCACTGAGCGAATGCTTTCCGCCGCTCCATCGAATCCACCAACCAAGAAGATACCAATTACTGGTACCATAATTAATGCCAAGAACATGATAAGCCCTTGAAGGAAATCTGTATAACTTACAGCTAAGAATCCACCGAATAACGTATAAGCAATTACGACTGCAGCACAAATGAGTAAGCCAGTGTGGTAGTCAAGTCCAAATGAACTATTGAAGAATACCCCTCCTGCTACCATTCCTGAAGATACATAGAATGTAAAGAATACAAGAATGATGATACCCGACACGATACGCAATAAGCGTGATGTGTCTTTCAAACGATTCTCCAAATAACTAGGAATCGTGATTGAATCATTCGACACTTGAGAATAAGCACGTAAACGTGGTGCAACAAGTAACCAGTTTAAGTAGGCACCCACGGTTAAACCAACTGCAATCCAAGCCTCCACTAATCCAGATACGTAGATAGCACCAGGCAGTCCCATTAACAACCAGCCTGACATATCCGCTGCACCTGCACTGAGTGCAGTAACGGCAGGACCTAATGAACGGCCACCTAACATGTAATCCGTTAAGTTTGATGTTTTACGGAAAGAATAATAACCGATAAGAAGCATCGCAGCCATATAGATAATTATAGCAATTAATTGAAATCCAGTATCCGACATATTTTTTCCTCCTTTTTGCACATTATGCGAGTTTCATCTACATCATAACATGCATGGTTCAGAAGAACGAGAGGAATTTGTAGAAAAATCCGTAATAACTGAGCATTTCCAACGTTTGACAACGTTTTCATATTTCCCGGGAAATACGACAATCTTCTTGCATTCAGGTCTGATTGTTGCAAATAGCCTTCTGTAGCACTATGAATAAACCCAAATTATGATTGAACACTAATCTTATCAACAGACATTTCACGCAATAAATACTTTTGGATTTTACCTGATGCAGTCATTGGATAAGACTGTGTAAATTCAATGTACCGTGGAATTTTGTGATAGGATATTTTCCCTTTACAATACTCACGTATATCCTCTGAATTGAGGGTTTCTCCATCTTTCGCAATAATCCACGCCATCAATTCTTCCCCATACTTCGGATCAGGTACACCTACCACTTGAACATCCTGGATGCCGGGATGTTGATATAGGAATTCTTCAATTTCCCGTGGGTATACATTTTCCCCACCACGAATGACCATGTCTTTAATTCGTCCCGTGATTTCTAGGTAGCCATCTTCATCCAGGATTGCGATATCTCCTGTATGTAGCCACCCTTCACTATCAATCGCAGCACGTGTTGCTTCTTCATTTTTGTAATAGCCTTTCATAATGTGGTAGCCCCTAGTGCAAAGCTCTCCTGGTTTTCCTGTCGGCAACTCTTCCCCAGTTAGCGGGTCGATGATTTTAACTTCGACATGTGGATGTGGTTTTCCAACAGTCGACACGCGCTTTTCAATCGGATCATCTGTTTTTGTTTGTGTAATGACTGGTGAAGATTCCGTTTGACCATAGCAAATGGTGATTTCACTTGCACCCATGTCATTGATGACTTTTTTCATCACTTCAATCGGGCAAGGAGAACCTGCCATGATACCTGTACGCAGTGTGGAAGTGTCAAATTGCTTGTAGTCCGGATGGTTAAGCTCCGCAATAAACATCGTCGGAACACCATGCAGGCCTGTACATTTTTCGTCCTGTACAGCTTGTAGCACTCGCTTCGCATCGAATTGTTCTAGTAATACCATCGTTGTCCCATGAGTAACTGCAGCCAATGTACCCAGTACGCACCCAAAACAATGGAAGAAAGGAACGGGAATGCATAATCGATCTTCCGGCGTCAATTTCATGTAGTCACCGATGATTTGCCCATTATTGACGACGTTCATATGCGTCAACATGACGCCTTTCGGAAAGCCGGTTGTCCCGGATGTATATTGAATGTTTATGACATCATCGTGATGTAAGTCATTTAATCGCTCATCCAGCTGCTTGTCGGTCACTTTTGATGCATGTGCTTCTAATTCACTCCATGTATAAATACCTGGATAGCTATTTTCACTCATGACGATGACCCGTTTGAAGTGTGGTAAATTCTCACTTTGTATTTCGCCTTTGGGAGACGTTTTCAATTCAGGACAAACCGCATTAATGACATCTATATAGGAAGTACCTTTGAATCCTTCACCTAAAATAATGGTCGTTGCATCTGATTGACTCATTAAATATTCAAGCTCTTTTTCTTGGTAATTGGTATTGACGGTTACTAGAACAGCTCCCATTTTCCCGGTAGCATACTGACTCAGTAACCATTCTCTTTTATTATCCGACCATATAGCTACGTGCTCACCTTTTGCAATACCCATCCCCATAAAGGCCTTTGCTAAGTGATCCGTTTCTTCATCAAATTCCTTATATGTCTTTCGAATCTGATGCTCCGGATAAACGTATGCTTCTGTATTCGGATAGTTTTTCCCCATTTCCCGAACAACAGCTCCCACGGTTTGTTGTTTTAACATGATGACTCCCCCTTTGCGATATTCATATACACTTTAATGTTATCACAAAATTCAGAAGAGTTGTTCACATTTTTGTTAACTATTACCGTTATTTCAATTCTGATACTTACTGTAAATGAATTTATTTTTCATCCACTTTTGTGATACTATAAAAAAGACAAAACAGTCACTTAATATTCTTCGGGGCAAGGTGAAATTCCTTACCGGCGGTGAGCAAATGGTATTTTGTAAGTCCGTGACCCGGTGCTTTTCAAAAGTAGCGGTGGAGTTGGTGCGAATCCAACACCGACAGTATAGTCTGGATGGGAGAAGAATAGGAAGAGGTTTATTTGTTGTGCTCATGCAACGCTTTTCAACGACATTTCCCGTATACCAACGAATCAAGAGTGCCGTACGTTAAGTAAAACTATTGTACAAAAGGTATACTTAAATGGTTACTTTAAACTGATGTATTTAACATCAATTTGATTGTTTCCACTTGGTTCTAGTATGGGAGTCAGGCTTCTTACAGGTATCCCTCAAACCGGGTATTATTGTATAAAGCGAAGCAACCTAATCGAGCATTATTTCAATCAATACTCATCAAATCACCCATTCCCTTACCGCCCGTTTGCCCCCAGGTGGAAATAACCCAATACCATAAGTACGAAACTGCATTACCAATTCAATAGTTGTCGATTCAATTAGGCTAAGATGTTCGCATCGATGCTCTTTTCGGTAAGGAGGATTTTATTTGTTCACAGGAATCATTGAAGAAATAGGCACGGTCAATTCCATTCAACGAAAGCCACATGCACTGGAAATGACCATACGAGCAAAAACGGTTTTAGATGACGTAAAACGAGGCGATAGCATCGCAGTAAACGGTGTCTGTTTAACAGTCTCTTCATTTACCAAAGAATCTTTTGTGGT
>Ga0209013_10003667_pt1 | contig 13589 bp, 11 predicted proteins | sample Cruoilmetagenom2_FD_187291 | JGI IMG/M metagenome (GOLD analysis project Ga0209013, IMG submission 187291) | Oil polluted marine microbial communities from Coal Oil Point, Santa Barbara, California, USA - Sample 2 (SPAdes) (version 2) | ecosystem: Environmental > Aquatic > Marine > Oil seeps ... | reverse complement strand
AGGGAATTCTGCATACAGGAGATCATATTCTGGGGACCCCAGGCTTTTTCGTTCCAGTTCTTGATTGTCACCCCACCGATCTCGATCTCACCTTCGTCGATGAATTCGGTATTAGGTTCCACAACTCCTGCATCCAATGCGGCAGCCATGGTCAAAACTTTCACAACCGAACCTGGCTCATAAGATCTAATAGCATAATTGAATACATTCTCGTGGTTGTTGATAATATCCAGGTAATCATCAGACCAATACTGATTAATATCCGCCCGCGGGGATGAAGCCATGGCCAGGATTTCACCAGTTTGAGGATCCATCACTATCACAGTACCGGCCAAAGCACCGGTTTTCTGAATGGTTTTATCGAGGATGTTCTCAACATCAGCCTGGAACACGCTATCAATTGTAAGAATGATATTTGCACCATCGTCCGGATCAGGGGCCTGATCAGCTTTATGAGGATCCCACAAAGCCCACAGGGTTCGGTCATTGCCGAACAGTGTAGAATCATATTTTTCTTCTATGCCCAACTGCCCCTGTTTTGTATCTCTCATTACAAATCCAATAATATTTGACGCCAGCTTCTTTTCTGGGTAGGACCTAATCAGGTGAGGTGTGCAACTCACCCTGATTAAATGTGAACAATCTATCACCTCAACTCTTTCCTCAAGTGAGATGGCAATTCCCTTAGATGGTTCACCTTCAACCAGCACCCGCGGAATCCCCGCATAATAGTTATCTACCAGAGCCAGAAAATTGAGCAGGTCCTCCTGAGAGGCAAAACGCTCAACAGTGATATTTTTGGTTAAGGGCCTCGGTTCCTCTCGTAGGAACTCCAGCAAATACTGATTATTTATTCCAAATACTTCTATTGCCAGATCAGCCAGCATTTTTACTTCTTCAATCTCACCTGACTGATAAAATTCACTGAAATTTACGTCCACCGCATAGGCTGTTTGATTTCCTGCCAACAAATGCCCGTTGCGGTCCAAGATCAATCCCCGCCGGGAAGCTGCTGTCTCCCACTGTCCTAATAAACTGGGGCTAGGAAGATCACCGCTATTCACAGTCAACTGGATGCGTACCATCTGAGCGATAATTGCCAGCCCAAATAGGCTATACAACAACGCGATGGTTATGAAACGCCAGTTGTAGGTGATCTTTTCGCTCATAAACCCTCAAAGGGTCGCAGAATATTATTCAACTGCTCCCCTACCCAATCAATCAAACTTTGATGATATTCCAATAAATTTACATTGATCACAGCCGGTCTGGTATCTTGCATGATCTCAACATGAGTCTCAGGTCCCAGTTTATATCCTGGCACCGGCACATAAAATACTTCTCCCGGATACGGAGCACGGAAACCCATCTCTACAGCTTTTAATTCCATTACATCAAAACGTGACAGTTGAGCTATCTGGTTACGATAATTCACGCCCTGATATACCAGCTGGTCAATTTCATCTTTGGCTTGCTGCAGTTGCCTTCCCATGGAAACCACTCTGGCTGAAACCACCAGGTAAAGGATCAACATAACCGCAGCGATCACAATCGCCATAAAAACACTGCCGATGATCTGGAGTTTTTTGCGCCGTGGCGAATTCGAGTAGGCCTGGTTCAAGGATTCTGTCATAACATATGCCTGGTTGCTTTCCTCTTTGCGATTACTAAGTTTCCTTTAATTAATTGCAAGCCCTGTGCCACTTCATCTAAAAATTTTTTCTGCTGCTCGCAGTTTGGCGCTTCTGGCCCGGGGATTCTCGTGAATTTCATGATCCTCGGGACGGATCGGACGCCTGGTTATCTCTTTGATCCTTGCCTTATTCTCACACACACAAATCGGGATCTCTGGTGGGCAAATACAATCTCTGCTTTCCTGGCGAAAATACCTCTTTACTATCCGATCTTCTAATGAATGGAAAGCAATGACTGCCAACCGCCCTCCTGGTTTTAATACTTCCAGCGCTGTGGGTAAGAATACCTCTAAGGCATCCAATTCATTGTTTACGGCAATTCTCAGCGCCTGGAATGTTCTAGTCGCAGGATGTATCTTTGACCTGGTGTGTGGAACAACACCTTTAATTAATTCTGCTAATTCCTTTGTTGTAGCAAGAGGACGGTTCGCTATGATTGCATCGGCAATTCTTCTGGAAAATTTTTCTTCTCCATAAGTAAAGATAATTTCTGCTAATTCTTCCCTGGCGTATTCATTAACCAGATTAGAAGCTGAAAATGATTGGTCGGGATCAAATCGCATGTCCAGAGGAGCATCGTATCGAAAAGAAAAACCCCTTTCCGGCGTATTCAGCTGCATGGACGACAGACCCAGATCTATCAATATGCCATCGACGGTATGCCAATTTCTGTTGTTAAGGTGCGAAACCATTTCCTGATATGAACTATGTATTAGTGTGACCCGGTCCGAAAACTCGGCCAGATTACTCGCTGCTAAAGCCAGTGCTGCCGGATCCCGGTCGAAACCTATCAATATCCCATCCGGAGCACTTCTTTCCAGTATTCCCCTACTGTGCCCTCCTGCTCCTATAGTGCCATCAACATAGAAACCACCGGGTACTGGATTTAAAACCTCTAAAACTTCCTGGTAAAGTACAGGCACATGCTGCATCGGATATCCTAAATTTCTAAGGCAGCGAATCTTTCCGCGTTTGAATCGGCATCCTGAAGAAGCTGATTCTGGGTGTCCCAGGCATCTGGGGACCAGATTTCTAAAGCTTCTCCCACGCCCACTACAATAGCTTCGGCAGATAAGTTGGCGACATCCCGAAGATATTTTGGGATCAGAATGCGCCCATTGTTGTCTATATCCACCTGCTGAGCAGTGGAGAAGATCAGGCGCCGTAGCTGACGGGCTGTAGGATTGGTGGAACTCATCTCAGTGACCCGCTCATAAATGGATACAAAAGCGGCTTCCGGCAGGACCCGCAGGTTTTGATCAAAACCCTGGGTTAAATAGATCGTACCGTCCAGCAAATCTCGAAAACGGGCTGGTACAATCATCCTGCCTTTATCATCTAAGGAGTGCCGATATTGACCTAAGAACATATGTTCGGTTCCCTTATTAAACACAGATCGCCGGTTTCCCGGCGAACCACTATTTACCACTTTCACCCACAATTTACCCACAGTATATATGAAAGTACTGTTTTTTGCAAGGAAAAAACCACTCAAAAGGGGCGTTTTTAATGAAAATTAGCTCTTTTTTGGCATTAATCCCCCACCTGGCCTGTTTTTTGGACATTCTCAAGGTGATTATTCCTTGTCCTAATTGATGAATTAAAATGTCATCAGGAAGGGATAAGCTATAATTCCCCCTATGATTGAAACCTTTCCACTGACAACCTGGCGCCTGATCCTCTCCGATCCAATGCCTGGCGCCCGAAATATGGCTATTGATTCAGCTATCCTGGCCGCGGTGGAACGGGAAGAAGCTCCCCCCACCCTGCGCCTTTACAGCTGGGACCCACCCTGTTTATCTCTGGGATATAGTCAGGCTTATTCCGAGGTTGATTTACCTCAACTATCAGCCAATGGTTGGGACATTGTTCGCCGTCCAACCGGGGGGCGGGCTATCCTTCATACCGATGAGTTGACCTATGCGGTAATCGGGCCGAAAAGCGATCCCCGGCTGGCAGGCAAATTAATGGATAGCTACCAGCATATATCCCGGGCTTTATTCGATGCCTTATCCCAGATGGGATTGCCCGTGGAAGTGCATGCGGGTAAGAATCCGGAGGCCCATCACCAACCGGTATGCTTTGAAAACCCATCTGATTTTGAGATCACCGCAAACGGGAAGAAGATCATCGGCAGCGCCCAAGCCCGTAAAAAAACTGGTTTACTCCAGCACGGCAGCCTCCCCTTGATTGGGGATTTGACTCGAATAAACAAAGCCCTGCACTACCAAACAAATGCTGAACGCCATCAGGCCGGTGAGATACTGCTTCAGAAGGCAGCCACCGTTTATGATGTACTGGGTGGTAAGATCAGCTGGGATCGAGCTGGCGAAATATTGGCTAATAGCTTTTCCAGGGTCCTGAACCTCAACCTGGTAGAAGGGGAATTATCTTCTGACGAGTTGGATCACGCCCTTCTACTGGAATCTGACCAATACGGACATCCGGCTTGGACCGAAGGCACTCCAAGAAAAGAGTGAATTAAATGGCAATAGGTTTACTTACCCTGCACTTGAGTATTCCCGTTTGTGCTTCCCTTAAAGAAAAGAGAAGCCAGTTGAAACCACTCATCACCCGACTGCAGAGAGAATTTAACATTTCGGTTGCAGAGCTAGACTACCAGGACCGCTGGCAGGAAGCCCTAATAGGGTGTACCTATCTCAGCAATAGCGGTGCCCATACACAACGCAGTTTACAGAAAATTGTGTCCTGGGTAGAAAATCATTATCCCCAACTACCAATCATCCAAGAACGGATCGAATTGATCTAGGGAGACTTATGGATTTATTATTAAAAGGGAAAAAAGCATTCCTTACTGGTTCCAGCCGCGGATTGGGATTTGCAACAGCCAAGATCCTGGCAGATGAAGGCAGCCGGGTTGTAATAAATGGACGGGACGAACAACGCCTCAAAGATTCAGCTAAATTCCTCCAAAGTGAAACCGGGGGTGAGATCTATTACCTAGTTGGGGATGCTGCTAGCGCTGACGGCGCCCAGGTTTTAATCAATAAAGCGGCAGAGAAACTGGACGGATTGGATCTACTGGTCACCAATACTGGCGGTCCTCCCTCTGGGAAATTTGAAGCTCATACTGAAGAGGTATGGCAGAATGCCACCAACCTGGTGTTCTTAAGCCATGTTCGCCTGATCAGAGCCGCCCTGCCCTATCTGAAGAAATCCAGTTCGGCCAGTGTGCTGACCATTACGTCTTATTCGGTCAAGCAGCCCATCCCCAACCTGATCCTTTCAAACAGCATTCGGGCAGCTACCGTAGGCTTAACCAAGTCACTGGCACTGGAACTGGGCCCAGACGGGATCCGGTTCAACTCGATCTTACCCGGTTGGACAAAAACCGAACGAGTCCAGGAACTGTTGGAATTCAGAGCAGAACAAGCTGGCTCAACAGTGGAAAAGGAAATGGGCAAGATCACAGCTGAATGCCCTCTAGGACGGATGGCTTCCCCGGACGAGATCGGCCGGGCAGCTGCGTTCCTGTTATCACCCGCATCCTCCTATACCACAGGGGTGATGTTAACTGTAGATGGTGGGATGGTTAAGGGGACGATGTAGAGGTAAAGACGGGGGACGGGGGGCCGGAGACGGCGGGTCTTTTCGGGATTATTAGAGTAAACAGTAATCAGTGTTCAGATTTCTAATAACTGAATACTGATTACTTATTTCTTCTCTATTCTTATACCAAACGCAGGATTGTTTTCGCTTCAGACCACAGCTCTTCTAGGCTGTAATGCTCCCGTTGATTGGGAGAGAAGATATGCACGATCACAGATCCGTAATCTGCCAGCATCCAACCGGAATTGGGTTCACCTTCTATGCGGCCATATAGATCAAACTTCTTTTTAACCTCATCCTCAATTCCAGACATCAGCCCCTTAACCATCCGGGAGCTGGTCCCCGAGCAAATCACAAAATAATCTGCCAAGATTGAATTTTCGTGGATATCCAACAAATGGATGTCTTCCCCCTTCATATCATCTAACACCTTGACAATAAAGTCCGCTACTTTCCTAGTTTCCAGAATTCACCTCGTATCTAATCATAATTGGGGACCTACCCCATCCTGTTCTGCTAGTTTGGCAGAGAAGAGCCGCGTATATTCCGCCCCATCCGGTTTTAGATCGCTGCGATATAAGTGCACTGCTTCGATCCGGGCCACACCAATGAATCCCACCTGGAAATCATGCAGAACGGTGCCCACGGTTCTGACATCCCGGGCCGAGGCCTTACGGGAGATCCTTCCCAAAGTCAAATGGGGTGTGAACTCGTATTTATCATAGTTATAGCCCAAGCGAGCCACACCATCTTCAATCCCACGCCGGAGATCAAATAAATCCGTAGGCGCTTCAACTCCGATCCAGATCACACGGGGATGACGTTCTTTAGGGAAAGCTCCTATTCCGCCAATCCCAATCTCCATCACCTGCCTTTTGGACGCTTCTGATTGGAGGATCTTCTCCACCATAGCAATGTTTTCTGTTGAAATATCACCCAGGAACTTCAGAGTCAGATGCATTTTTGTAAAATCGACCCAACGCACGGGCGTCCCAGGCATTTTTTCCTGGAGTTGAGATGAGATCTGACCCAGAGCATCCAGAACACTGGTTGGTAAATCTACTGCAATAAAAGTCCGAATGACATCAGCAGACATTTTCTCTCACTTTTTTTCTAAAGAGAAGTATTTCCCTTATTCGATTTTTTCACCAGAAAATGGACGGTCATCCTGGGCGAATATTCTTCCTAATAAAATTGTACTATAAAGTAATATCCGGATTTTCCGTACAGGATCCCTTGCATCAATCCTCAGCTTCATTCGCAAAACGGATCTTCTGGTAAGTTTCCGGAGTATCTACATCCACCTGACTGGCCAGATCATCCCATGGGATGGTAACAGGTTGATATTTATCAAATAGTGTCCTACCGCCAACATCTCCTTCCAAATTTTCCAGGTCAGTGAAAACTCGTTGGTCAAAAAGCACAGGATTAGCCGGTTTTCCATCAATAGTTGGCAGGATGATCGGGGCTGGATTCCTGGCATGTTTCTTCATTAGCTCTTTAATCAGCTCGACCGGGATGAGGGGTTGGTCTACTAAGTTAAAGATCGCAGCGCCAATATCTCCCGGGAGAGACTGGATAGCTACCCGAATAGAAGAGCTCTGCCCAATCTGCCAGCCAGTATTGCAGACGATTTCAACCTCGACCCCATCCAGTGCCTGTGAAACGCTATCATGGTCCGCTCCGGTGACTACTACTACCGGGGAACAACCAGCTGCTATAACTTTTTCGGCAACAAATTTCACCATGGGTTTCCCAAACCAATCCAGGAGTTGCTTTGGCTCTCCAAATCGGGAAGAACCTCCAGCTGCCAAAACGATCCCGACAATCCGTTCATGGACCTCCAGCAGCATCTGGTCTTCCAGCACAGAAAAAGCTACCGCTGAGTAATTGGCCAGCAGGGTATTTAGCTGGGGATAAAATGTTTTCCAATTTGGGAAACTGTCGATCTGGTTGATAAGCAAGATCTTCCTGGCATCCGCTGGGATATTCTTCAAACCGCCCTGCGGGGATATCAGTGCTTTAACCAGGTGTTCACTTTCCAATCTGGCGCCCAAGGGCAAATCTACCAGGGAAGAATAGAGTTCTGATCTGTGGACCCATTCTTCAGTAAGCGGTTTTCCCAGACCGGACAGGCCAATCACAGTTATCACAATGTTAACAAACTCAGGAATGACCGGTTCATGCTCAGCGGGGGCTTTGATAGGCAGTTTCCTGGCACCATCAGCCTCAATGATCATGGGGCAATTCCAGGTATCCGCCAACACTTTAAGCGCTTCCATGAGTTCCGGGGCTGGACTACCAACCCGGTTTTCTTCTACTTGCGGACCGGTAAAAAGCAATACTTTTCCAGACAGATCCTCAGTTGAATCCGGAAGATCATCAAGATCATTCAAGACCCAATGATGATCCGCAGCATCTAATTGGTCCAGCGCCATATGAGTGGAAGTCGTACAAATCACCCGAGTTCCAAAATCCTGGGCCAGCTGGAACATCAAGGTGGTTTTTCCGCCCGATCCTACCAGGGCAATTATCGAGTTTTGATCTAACCTAAATCTGTGGTTTAGATCCATAATCCAGACCTTAGATCCGGGCAGGCCAGAATAGCTTCCAGCACACCTCCCCCGACGGCCCGGGATTTGTCCGATACTAGAGTGCAGATTGAGGGGTCATCACGAGGGTCAATATCGCCAATCTTCATTCCCTTTATAACCTGGGTGCCGGGCTTGATTAATCCTCGTAAAACGCCATCAAAAGGAGCCAGAACTGCCTGGCTGCCAACTAAGGCGATCACTGTACCGTCCTTGACCTCGTCTCCGATCATTGCTCCGGTGACCAGTTTTCCATCTTCAGGAGAGCGCAGGACGCGTTCTAAGGCAAAGCCCTGGACAACACCCGGGATACCGGTATCTTCCTGAGGTGGGCCAGCCCAAATAACCCGGCCCAGGTTATGGCCCCGGTTGGTTTCGATCACCGCATGGCAGTTCTCTCCAGCAATAAAACCAGGCCCTAATCCTATTACCAAGGTGGCCAATTCTTTGCCTTCTGCAGGTGGTTTTTTCCTCATTCGGGCATCCACCACGACATCAGGCCGAACCTCTTTCAGGCAAGCCAGGTCAGGGTCGACTAAGACAGGAATATTTCCGATTCGAATAGACTCCTTAACCTCTCCTGGAGTTTGGATCAAAATTGCAGTAATGCCTTCAACTTCCTTGCTCCCATCAGTTACTGCCTCTGCAAAGGAAACTGTACGGCGAACAACCAAGGGAGTGGGCAGTTCAGTGAGCATAATTTCAAAACCAGAATGGTGCAAACGAACTGCAACTCCACTGGCCAAATCACCACCGCCACGGATTAGAATCAGCACAAATACCCTCCTACAATAAATTTATCCTTCTCAAGTATTTTAGCATGACCTACGCACACTGACATTTAGAATGATGCAATATCAATCTCAAGAAAATAAGAGGAAAACTGATATCAATTAATGGCGAATAAAGTAGGAGAGAAGTACAATGCTAGGTAAAGTATCGAAAAATGATTAGTGGCGAGGAAATCATGAAAAATAGTAAACACCTGCTTTGGATAACGATCTTACTGTTAATCACCAGCTGTAAAGGTTCCGGGGAGATAGCCGATCCACAATCTTCGCTAGGAAATGTCCCAGTCAAGATCCTGATCAGCGAGGTATTCACTGGCGTGGAAGGCAATAACCAAGCCGACTTCGTCGAGCTATATAATTCAGGTACTACAATTGCTGACCTGAATGGATATACACTCTGGTTCCAGTTGAATGATTCCAGCGAAGAAACCATTCTTTACGAATGGACAGAAGAAACATTAGTGCCCCCCCTGGGGTATTATGCCCTGATCCAGTCCGGGCAGCTCTTTCCCATCCAGCCAGACGGAAATATTAACCAGCCGTTGGTCCCAAGTCGGGGCGGATTGTCTCTGCGCGAAAATGGCCAGGTTGCAGATCAACTCAGTTGGGGCACCGGTCCAGCAAGTATGATCGAAGGCCACCCTGCCCTTGAAATGCAGCCGGGATTATCCTTGCAGCGCCCTCCTGAAACTCTTTCAAGTGGGAGCGGAGACACAGATGATAACAGAATCGATTTTTCTCTCAACAGTTCTCCATCTCTGGTGAACACCGGCAGCTCCAACAATCACGAATTAGCAGATCTGTTAGAGCTCGATGTGAGTTTTCCTTATCAAGTCAATCCTGGAGAAGAGTTCACTGTTGAATTCCAAATCCACAATCAAACAGGAAATGATCTGAATAATAACCTGCTGTCCATACCCCTGCCGGATCATATCTACCTGCAGGAAAACGGGGAGGGGTTCCAGCAAGATGGCAATTTGATCACAACTAGAATTTCTTCCATTGAGGATGGTGAAACTTTCATTGGCTCCATTCCACTCCAGGCTGAGTTTACTTTCAGCGGATATACGTTCCGCAATGTCTATCTTGAAGCTGGAAACTGGGTCCTACCTGCCTTTGCAGCTCCATTTCATGGCGAGATCGGAGGTGCGGCTATCCCTATCAGCACAGCCAGAGAGTTAATCGACAAAGAAGTGGTCGTTGAAGGCTTCAGCACAATGTATGTAGGCGGATTTTTTGCTGGCAGCGGAGCCAAATTTTATATTGAGGATGAAAGCGGCGGTGTCCAGATATACGTCTCCGGTGCAGGAGACTCACTCATGATCCCGCTAGGATCCAGGGTCCAGGTCCGTGGAAAAATTGAGTTATATCGGGATTCGATCGAACTCATCCCCTCCTCAGAAGACCTGGTTGAAATCATCCAGCCAGGAAATAAGGATTCCCTCCAAGCACCTGAACAAACAGCTCTGGATACAATCAACACTGAACCTGAATATTTCCCGGGGCGACTGGTCGAAGTCGAGGGTCGGATAGCCCGCGTGGAAGAGATGACTTACAGCTTTGAAGTCGATCTCTTTGATGATTCCGGCAACCTGGTGTCTCTATATATCGATAAAGAAACTGGCATCACTATTGAAGAGATAGAATCCGATCACTATTACCAGATCACAGGCATCATGGAGTTGTTGGACGGCAATTTGAGGCTTTACCCAAGACTGCAAAGCGACCTGGTGAGAATTTATCCCCCAGGCCTATACATCCAGGCCCGGCCGCCCACTACGACCAACCCAGGAGATCCATTCAATGTGACCTACACAGTGATCAATCGCGGAGATGAGCATGATACTAACCTGGTTGTCCAGGCACCCGTTGATCCCCGCTTGGAAGTGACCGAGGTCCAGAATAACGGCCGTCTAGAAGGGAACACAGTTATCTGGGAGATCCCGGAACTTGGCGGCAATGGAGAAATGATCGACCTGGCGTTCCAGGCAAAATTGCAAAGCAGCACCGAGTTTGTGAGATTTGGCAATTACCAGGTTGTCTCAGACAACTACACAGAAGCTGCTGGAGGAATTGAAACCTACACCTTCTCAGGAGACTCTGTTCCTATCTGGGCAGTCCAGGGTAATGAATCCAGCTCTCCCTATATCCTTTCCACTATCACAACGGAAGGTGTGGTTACTGGAATATTCCCAGAACTTGAAGGTTTCTGGATCCAGGAACTTAGAACAGACAATGATCCAAACACATCTCCAGGTTTGTTCATCAGCACAGGTCCAAATCTGCCCGAGATTGCTCCTGGAGATCTAGTTTCGGTTACCGGCCGGGTCCGGGAAGCTTTCCTGCAAACCCAGCTGGATGTTACCTCCCCTGCTAAAGTTGTCGTTCTTGGAAGCAGTTTCATTCCTGTCCCAACGGCCCTCGATCCACCGGTGGATAACATTGAAAGCCAGGCTTATTTTGAAGCCCTGGAAGGCAGCCTGGTATCTGTCACAGGGTCTGCCCTGGTAGTGGGTCCAACTACTCGCTATGGCGAATATGCAATAGTTCTCCCCAAACATGATGTATCCCGCGTCTGGCAGGGTCAGGACCAGGGCATGTTGATCTTTGTGGATGATGGCAGCAGCGAAACATATGAAAACAGGGACAATCAGGAAGTATTTACTGCTGTGGGTGATACAGTCTCCGGGTTGGTGGGAGTTTTGTCCTACTCCTTTGGCAATTACAAGATCGAACCCACTGCTGACTATGCTGTTCGGAACCAGCTCCCGGAAATCATCCCCCTTGAGTCCCTGGAGACAGGCAAATTCAGTGTTATGACCTGGAATGTGGAAAACCTGTTTGACTTTGTAGTCCCCCATCCCAGCAGTCCTCCGCTGCCAAAGGTAAGAGAATACAAACTTAGTATCTCCCGGGTGGCCCAGACCATCCAGGCCGCAGGTTTCCCCACTGTGATAGGCATCCAGGAGGTTGAGAACCTCGAGATCCTGGAGGATATCGCTGCCGATCCATTGCTGGCTGAGTATGATTACCAAGCAGCTCTGATTGAAGGGACCGACAGCCGCGGCATTGATGTGGGATATTTGGTACGCGGAGATCAAGCTGAGATAATCAGCACTGTCCAGTACCCTGCTCCCGGCAATATCACCAGCCGGCCTCCCTTGATGATTGAAGTCAAGTTGGCAGGATCAGGTGAAAGTGTGTATTTCCTAAATAATCACTTCACGAGTATGAGTGGTGGTGAAAAGGCCACAGAACCACGGCGTAATGCCCAGGCCGCCTGGAACGCCGATATCGCTCAGGAGATTCAGGAAGAACATCCCGGAGCCCTGCTGGTTGTGATGGGTGACCTGAATTCCTACTACGGATCGTTGCCCCTGCAAACGCTCGAAGACTCCGGATTGATCAATCTCTTCGATTGGCTGGAGCCAGAGGAACGCTACAGTTATGTTTATCAGGGATCATCCCAGGTTCTGGATCACATCCTAGTGAACGAGGATCTGGAAGTTTACCTGGTAGAGGTGAACGTGCTGCACTGCAATGCTGATTTCCCCCTACCCCTCTCAGATGATGAAGGGTTTATCCACAAATCCGATCATGATCCAGTGATAGGAACGTTCTTAGTTCCGTAAGAACAATGGACTGAAGTCCAAAGAGGGGTCTTCTCGTAAGATCAGAAAAACGTCCCCCTCGGGGACGTTTTTTCTTATTCCATATCTGTCATTGCGTGGGTGATTTTCCCGAAGCAATTTTAAATAAATCTCTTCTGCCCTGAAAATCACTTATTAGGTGATCCATGAGCAGCAATTATTAGTGCTCGAAAACTTGATTGAAATAAAGGAATCTTCAGATAAATATAGTTTAGATTGCTTCCCTTCGCTATCGCTCTGGGCAGGCTGTCGCCTTGAACGTAGTTTATGCTGAGCGGTGCGAAGTATTCCGTCTCCTCACAATGACAGTGATCGCTCGAGGAGAGCGCCAGCTCTCCCGGTATTCAGTTACCAGGAGCTGACGCTCCTGGCGAGCTCAATATAAAAAAACACCTGCTGGTTACCCAGCAGGTGTTTTTGTTATTCAAGGTTCGATCTTACTCGACTTCAGCTACAAGTTCAGCGGCTGTGATATCGAGTTCTGCCAGAATGGCATCAATTGCAGCTCCATCCTCTGCAGCATAAAGCTGGGCAGCGGCGTCTGACATAGCACGGCGGACTGAATACCAGGCTGTGAAGGTCTCCGGTTCTGATTGACCAAGTTTTGCGATAGCCACAGTGGACTCATACTGCGGTACTGAAGCAAAGTAATCAGACAACATTGTTTCAGTAGAGAAGTGGGTCGGCAGGTAGCCGCTAGACTGGATGTAGGTAGCCTGATTCTCACCGGAGGTCAGGTATTTGATGAACAGCCAGGAAGCAAGTTCCTGTTCAGGAGTGGATTTGACGACACCCACCATCTGAGTATAGGCATCTGTGCCCATACCACCATTCGGACCTACAAAAGGTAGGAAGCCCCAATCATCATCCGGGAATGCGCCATCTGCATAGGCATATCCGTAATACTTCAGGCCGTTGGTTGAGCTCGTTGTTACCAGCGCCAAACGGTTGGCTTGTTCCGGGTTGGGGTAGCTTTCTGTCTCGAAGGTACAGCCAGAATCTCGCAGATCGTTGATATACATAGCAGCTGCCTTGACTTCAGCAGTATTGAATTCATAGGCTGTGCCATCATCATTCAGCAGATCACCGCCGAAGGCATGGATGAATCCCAGTAAGTTATTGGCATTGGGATACCACACCAAACCGGTTCCGCCATCATTGTCGGGGTTGTCATCAGTCAGGTTAGCTTCTGCAGCTGCGCAAAGCTGGGCTTTCAGTTCTTCGGGGGAAGTGGGAGCTGCATCAAATCCCAATTCCTGGGCCCAGGTGTGATTGTAGACCATGGCGTTAGCT
>Ga0209013_10003666_pt1 | contig 13590 bp, 10 predicted proteins | sample Cruoilmetagenom2_FD_187291 | JGI IMG/M metagenome (GOLD analysis project Ga0209013, IMG submission 187291) | Oil polluted marine microbial communities from Coal Oil Point, Santa Barbara, California, USA - Sample 2 (SPAdes) (version 2) | ecosystem: Environmental > Aquatic > Marine > Oil seeps ... | reverse complement strand
ATGAAGTCTGCCCTCTAGACAAAAATTCTGGCTGCCCCAAACCCTATCCTCACACGCACCCATAGCTCAATGGGAGTCCTTCGTCTCCACTTCGTTTCGATCAGGATAAACTCTTGACTTCGAATTGTGCGAGATGGGTGTACATCCTGTTTATGGGGGAAAACCATGTCCATCCTCTCATTGGAGTTGACAGCAAACTGTCCATACAGAGCATAATTTCCATCCTTTCCACGCACGTTGCACCACAATTGCACCAGAACTGCACCACAAAATCAAATGGATTGGCGACTCGATATTCACTACAAACTTGGTTCAAGCCAATACCATCCACCTGGTTTTACCCGTCCCGAAGCAGATACTATGAAAGGGGTGATTCCTTATTGAGTTATTGATTGTTTGAATTAAAATAGCTATTAGAAGAATTCGGATGGCATATTTGTACAATACAGGCTATTCATCTGCGAGCCATGGTCAATTAGACATCAAAGTAGAGGCTCATTTCGTAAGGGTGCGGTCTGTTGTGTACCGGGTAACACTCCACTTCCCGCTTGTATTCGATCCAATTTTCGATTAGTTCCTCACTAAACACATCACCTGCCAGTAAAAAATCATGGTCTTCCTTCAGGGCTTGCAAAGCGCCATCCAGTGAAGTTGGTAAGGGTTTGATGACCTCGCGCTGTTTATCCGTCCACGAGAAGACATCCTCATCAAACGGGCCGAATCCTAATTCAGAGGGATCCATCTTTCGCTGAATACCATCAATTCCGGCCATCAATTGCGCCGCCATCGCCAGGTAAGGATTACTGGTGGCGTCAGGAGGCCGGAACTCGAAGCGAGCCGTTTCTGGCTGGCTAGCATATTTTGGAATGCGAATAGCTGCACTGCGGTTTCCCAACGAGTAGAAAGCATTCACCGGTGCTTCGTAACCAGGCACCAAGCGTCGATAGGAATTCGTGCTGGGGTTAGTCAGGGCCAGGACTGCCGGACCATGATACAACAACCCGCCGATATAGTAGCGGGCCGTTTGACTAAGATGGCCATATCCATCCGCATCAAAGAAAAGATTCTGATCTTGATTGAAAACTTGCTGGTGGAAATGCATGCCGTTTCCTGCCTCTCCATAGATTGGCTTGGGCATAAACGTGACTGCTTTTTCGTGCTTTGAAGCGACCATTTTAGTGGTGTATTTGACCAGCATGATTGCATCCCCGGCGGGAACCAACCCCATCATTGGGATTTCGATCTCCAGCTGGCCCGGGCTGCCCACCTCGTGATGATGATATTTAACCGGGATTCTAATTGCTTTCAGATGAAGGGTGATCTCGTTCCGCAGATTAAAGAAACGGTCTTTCGGCGGCGCAGCGTGATAACCACCATGCACAGGAATATATGCTCCGCTGCTGCCTTCCGCACTGCTCCACTCAGCTGATTTGGAATTAAAGCTGTAACCAACTCGATGCATCTCATTTTCGTAAGCAGCGCTGTCAAAAACGTAGAATTCGAATTCCGGACCCCAATAGCTTTTTGTCGCGATTCCAGTGCTTTTTAAATATGACTCTGCCCGCTGGGCCAGGTTGCGTGGATCGTTGTTAAAGATCTCGTGGGTATCAGCGTTCAAGATAGTACTGATAAAACTCAGAATAGGTACATCACTGAATGTTTCTTGAAATCCGGTAGTGATATCTGGTACCATCACCATATCACCAGCTTTGACATCCTTCAAGCCGACAGACGAACCATCGAACCCAATGCCACTAGCCATCAATTTCGGCGTGAAAAGGTTTGCTGAGATTGTCAGGTGATGCAAACGCCCCCACAGATCGCAATATTTCAGGTCAACTAATTGAATTTTATGTTCATCTATAAATTGGCGGGCTTGTTTAAATTCTTGAAACATATCACTCCTAATCTTCAGAATAGTTCTTAGTACCTCTTCCCCTTGCGGTAGGCTTTGATATTACGCATGAAATAATCATTCGCCCCTCAAGAGTAAATCGTCAGCCAAGATGGATGGGGCGCCATCTTAGCCAGATCTGCTGCAAGGAAGTTCTTGCCAACGTAAACGAGATACGCGATATGAAAATTCTCCTATGCGATAAGATTCTGGGCGGCTTCAACGGCCGCACCAGCATCGGGGGCAATGCTGTCTGCGCCGATATCCTGAGTATGTTTTGCTGTTACGGGAGCGCCGCCAATAGGTACTTTTACTTTGTCGCGCAGCCCTGCCTGAACTAAAGCATCGATAGTGGCTTTCATAGATGGCATTGTAGTAGTCAATAACGCAGACATACTTACCAGGTCGGCCTTTTCGGCAAGCACAGCCTCAATAAATTTCTCAGGTGACACATCTATGCCCAGATCAATGACTTCAAAACCCGCTCCTTGACACATCATACTCATTAAATTTTTATCAATATCATGCAGATCCCCGGCCATAGTGACAATAACCAATTTGCCCCTTGTTGGCACACCAGACTCTTCTAATAACGGCCGCAGAACTTCTATCCCAGCGTGTATTACCCTGGCACACAGCAACACTTCGGGGATAAATAAATCACCGGCTTTGAAATCACGACCCACCGGTTCCATGCCCAAAATCAGGCCGTTATCTAGAATTTCTTTCGGTGACATTCCTTCATCGATGGCTTTACAAATGGCTGTTTCCACCGCATCCCTATCTCCATAATAAAGGTCCGTTTGCATTTTTTTTAATGTGTTCTATATATTTTTGACTCCTCTTTGCATCTAATAATTGCTCTACTAATGAACAGAAAAAGCGTTTTGGTCAGGCTGCTCGCTCCTCTAATATTTCTGCAATAACGACCTCGGCCGCTTCTGATAATGGAGTCACTTGATGTTCATCCAGTATTTCCCGGGCGCGCTCGTTGGCACGTGTAAACATATCTTTGGATCCGGCAGCTGTCCAATCGTCGTATTGCTTTCTGTCAATCATCTTCGGAATCCACTGGCTGGTACGGAAATTATTCAGTGTGTGTTTGTCAGCCAGGAAACCCCCACCTGGCCTGATGCGGGCGATAGCATCGAGGGCCAGAGTATTAGGATTTATATCCAGGCCGCCGGTAAAATAACGAGTCTCACGAATGATCTCGTCTGCGATTACCAATGCTTCCATCGAAGAAGTGGAACCGTACTCGATATAACCCACATCATGAATCAAAGTGGCACGCGCCAGAAAGTTAGTCAAAATAGAAAAGGTCATCTCAATTCCGGCCTGAGTGTCCACTACTTTGCTGTCACTAGCGCCGGCAGCCGACCAGGCTGGGAGGTTGTAATAGCGAGCCAGGTCCATTTGTGCCATCATGCCTAGCGGCCATTCCGGGCTGCCATAACTTACGATAGTGCTTTTCATATCCAGCGCTGCTGTGTTCATCCCGTAGAGAAAAGGCGTTCCGGGGCGGATCAGTTGGGAGATAATCAACCCAACCAGGCACTCTGCGTTGCCTAGCGCCAGCGATCCTGCCAGAGTGATCGGCCCACCGGCGCCGGTGTTGGTCGATGGGGGATATGCGGCGGGGACACCTTTTTCAGCGCAGAAAATCAACTTTTGGAGCGATTCCTCAGGGATAAGCAGCGGTGAAATAGGCTCAGCATAAAGCAAAAAGAATGGCTTCTCACGCAATGCCTGCTCACTGCCAGCTACAGCCACGGCGATGCGGTAGATATCCTCCATATCAGTGCGGTCCTTCGTAGTGTAAACGTTTGGCTTAGTCGAGCCGCGAAGCATGCGGATGAACTCGTGAATGTAGAGATCGTCAGGCGGCACATCGGAAGGATTACCCATAGACATGACAAAATCTATATTATCCAGCGCGTCGCCTAATCGGGCGAAGTTCTCAACATCTTGAGCAGTTGCCCGACGACGTTCACCAGTTTTTACATCCACTGTAAAGGTCGTATCTGATCCGGAACCGAAGAATACCTTACCCAGTTCTAACGGCATGGTTAAGTTGCCCAATCTGTCGTGCATTGGAATACGAGAGGGGGCAGTGGCGATGGCGTCAGTGACCAGATTTTCTGGAATTTTGATACGGCTATTAGACTCCCAGGCACCAGCTTCGAGCAACAATTCACGCCCCTGGGGGTCTTGCATCTCCACTCCGGTTTGGCTCAGTATCTCCAGCGTGGCGTAATGTATCGCCTGCACCTGTTCATCTGAAAGCATTTTGACCATTGGTTGCAGCGTTGAAACAGACAATTGTTTAGGCATAAAGTATTATCTCCATAACTAGAAGGGTAATATTTTGGTAATTGTAAATTTGGTATGTTCATTTCATTAAATAGCCATTTGATACTAGAATTCGTTGCTACGAGCGTATTCCAAATCTGTTGGACGGGTCTAAAAAGCCGCGTTTTTCATATTTTTCTATGTATGATCTCCGGTCCGATGCCACTCCAGTTAGTTGTTTACACCAAATTGTAAAAATGTTTTTCATCCAATTTGAATCACTACGTGAAGAACAATTAAGAAGAAATCAATAGTTTCGTAAGGACTTCTACATTAGGTAATGAATCGCAGTTCCAAATTATATCGTCAAGTGCTGTGACGCGTTCTGGGGCCAATCTACCCAATGCCAACCAGTGGAATTTCTCCCGGAGTTCCTGATCTGGTGGTTGATGGGGTTGTGAAATAATTGATAGATCCCAGGGAGATTCTACGTAACCGGTTTCGAAAGTTCTGCCATTCAGTGTGGTTATACATACCCGGGCCAACTGTACATCCGGAAATTGAGCATTACAATAATCATCTTCGCTTATTTTGATACGGTTGGCTAATTTGAGCACTCGTTGATCTTTCAAACCTTTATTGCTCAATTCATCGGGACCAAGTTGATCATGAATTACTGCTGCTGCCACTGGGAACGGCAGACTGTATTGAGCCTGATCTGTAGTATTTGGCTTCCGACAATCTAAACGGGTGGCTTCATGGAAACTAAAAACTTGAATCTGTTTAATTTCTTCCGGCAAGATATGATGTTTTTGTAGTAAATCCAGTGTCCCTGCAATGGGTGGTTGCGCCCAATGGCATACCGCATGACGCTTGAAATCTTGCTCCAAAAGGTACCAGCGAGTACCAATATCCGCCCAATACTTAGAAATATCAATGGATTCAACCGTCAACGCTGGAGCGCCCGTAAATCCTCTTTGGGCCAACAATCCAGCGCTTACACCAACCATAGCGCCCCATCCAGAGCCATCTTTGAGCATGGTTGGGTGATCAATGACACGCATCATTTGCGACCGCGGACCGTGATACTCCGCGATACCAAGGGCATGCCTTGTGGTTTCCGTATCTAATGACAATCTGCGGGCGACAATTGCCGCGCACCCCAGTGCATTCCAGGCCCCCGATGAATGGTAGTCACAGGTTGTGGCATGCAAAACTATTCCTGCCCGCAGAGCTATCTCATAACCTACGGCTAAAGTCGTTAGTAGTTCCCGTCCTGAAATTATAGTGCCGGGTTTTAGCCCCAGGGTCGCCAGTGTTGCTGGAGCTACTGAAACCCCCGCGTGACCTTTGGCGGCGTTGAAATTATCATGAATATCCAGGGCGTCGATTGTCATCCCATGAGCTAGCACTGCTCCAACAGGCGAAACCTCCCGCCCGTCTATCCACAAAAAAGCTCCTTTTCCGCCAAAAGTATCACAGGAAAAATCATAGATAATCTGCGAGAGTTCTGTTTTTCTTCCACCAATGGCAGTCCCAATGGTATCAAGCAAGCATCGCTTTAACTGGTGCTGAACAGGTGATGGAATTTGATCCCAATGTAAATTATGGATAAAATCGATAGGGTTCATAATCGGAATTGATGAAGTCAGCTTGTCGATCCTCCCGATAATATTAAAGTTGATGCGAAATGATTTTGGATCCAATCATCAACGTCCGCATTGAGAGGCGTTGGTTGATGTTTTTCCAAGATATCACGAGCTATTTCTTGCGCCCGGGTTCGAGCGTCTTTACTGCCATCGGTTTCCCATTCACCACGGCCTTGGCGATTGATCACATTAGAGGGGAAAAAATGCTCAGTGCGAAAATAGCTCATAGTGTGATCATCCATCAAGAAATGATTTCCAGGGCCAACACGGTCTATGGCGTCTAGTGCCAGGGTCTCGTCATTAACTTCAATACCGCGTACAGCCCGCATAGCCATGCCAAGCACGTCATTATCAATCACAAATTGCTCATACGCAATCGTTGACATATCCTCGAGCATGCCGGCGGCGTGGTGAATAAAGTTGCTTCCAGCCAGCGCAACTTGAATGATCGATTGAGTCTTCTCGATTCCTGCCTGGATATCCGGCAGCTTCGATTCAGTCATACCGGCGCTGTTGTAAATGGGGACTTTGTAAAAATGAGCCATTTGGGTTATGGCAGCATTGCATAAACCTAACTCCACCGAGCCTCCAAGATAGCTGCCAGTACGCATGTTGGCTGTGGCGGGGATGGGGCCGATAAGAACAGGAGTACCCGGGTTGATCAGTTGGGTCAGGGTCAGCCCGGCTAATTGTTCTGCGTTCAACTGCGCCAGGGTTCCCGCCAAAGTAACCGGGGAAGTTGATCCTGCCATAGGGGCAGATGAAAGCACCACCGGCATGCCTTGGCGGCATACTTCTATCATCAATGTGGTCACACCTGTCGCAAACAAGAGCGGACTGACCATCCAGCTGGTGATGAAAGACACGATCGGACGGTCTCGCAGCGCTTCAGCGCTGCCCATGATATGTTCGCTCATTTCAATTACGTCGCGAATCCCCTGAATAGTGTATGCCCCTGCCTGAACGTGTTTTGTAGTGTTTGCCAGCGCAGCATAGTATTTGCTGATTTCTACCGACTCTTCAGGGATGTCAGTGGGGTAGATGGGAAGCAAGTAAAAGTGGATATTGTCCAGTGCGTCGACAATACGGGCCATATCAGCAGCGTCTTTTAAGGTAGCTGGGCGAATTTTTTCCGTTTCCAGGTCTAAAACTTGCAGCGCAGCACCGCCTGTTCCGATGTGGACGCGTGAACCTTCCAAGATCAAATCATTTTTAGAATCACGACCTGCCAGCACCACACGAGAAGGAGCCTTATCCAAAGTGTCCTCTATCAGAGCATAGGGAATTCTCACCCGGTTGCCATCTACTTTGGCTCCCGCTGATTCGAAAAATTCGAGGGCTTGAGGTTCTTCGACTTGAACCCCGGTCCGATCTAAAATCGATAAAGATGCTTGATGAATTTTCTGCACCTGAATGTCAGTGAGGGGCTTATATTGCCCGCCAGATAGGCCTTTTTGTGGTTGGGGGATTTTATTGGACATTTAAAAATATTCCTCGATAAAGTCAGGAAAAAAACATCATCCTTTTGCTTGAGGGCCGGCCTGACGACCGACCCTCATTTTTTTAATCTTGTGGTTTTGGATCAATTAGGGGCAGCTATCTACTAAACCCTCTGTCATCAAGAAATCGCAGGCCACATCAATGGGATCTTCCTCGTCAATGTCGACGCGCTTGTTCAATTCCATCATCTTCTCGGTCGTCAGAGATTGAGCGACAGGTCCCATAATAATAGCTACACCAGGGTAGGCTTCAAGCACTTCCTGACGAATCACTGGAGCCGGGTTGTAGACGGGGAAATATTGCAGATCGTCTTCCAGGTTAAAGAAGCCAAAGGCAGCAATCCGCCCGTCAGTGGCAAAGCCCATAGCTGTGGTGCATTCGCCATCCTGAAGAGCTTTGTAGGTCAGACCAGAATCCATCATGATTACCTGGGCTTCATCAAATTGGAAGCCATACAACTCCTCCACTCCTCTAAAGCCGTCAGGCCGGGCGTAGAACTCCTGGTTAATGCACAAGCTGGCATCGCCACCGCCGTTGATGTACGCGGACAGGTCAGAGAGTGAAACAATGCCCAACTCATCTCCCGTTGCCTGCTGCATCATCAGTGTGTAGGTGTTGTTGAAGGGTGCCATTTCCAACCATACCAGGCCATTACCTGCATCTTCAGCCTTGACTTTGTCGTAGGCCTCCTGCGGATTGGTAATCGGTTCTTCGTGCGCCAGGTGAGCCATCCATCCAGTGCCGGTGTACTCCCAGTACATGTCAATCTCGCCAGCAAGCAATGCTTCGCGATTGACAGCAGTGCCGCCTAGACCTACTTGATCATCCACTTCATAACCAGCATCCTGTAAGGCAAGTACTGCAATATAACCCAGGATGAACTGCTCGCTGAAGTCCTTAGAACCAACGACAATCAATCCCTTTTCTTCTTCTACTTCTGCTGGAGTTTCAATAGATGCTGGCGTGCAGGCCCCAATCAACAGCGAGATAACTACAAGCACTGCAAATAATATACTAACTTGTTTCTTCATAAAGTTCTCCTCTTCATCTCGTCTTGAATCTGATTTACAATAACTCAACCAGTTTCGCTATTTACTCAGCTCATGTCAGGTTGACAGGAAAGCGCAGCAACAAAATGCGTTAAATCCGCCTTCCTGGACTGCCAGTTCACATAGGTCGGCTTTATGATCTATAGTAGTTCAGTTTCCAAGTACCTAATCCGGGCAAGTTGAGTAAATACTGTTTAATCATTTCTTTTATAATCACCTCCTCGCACTTACTTATATTAACTCATCAATTATTATGCTGTCGCGGTGGGAACTATCAGCCTGTCCTGCACCTTTTCAAGGATCCAATCTACCAGGATAGCCATAACGGCAATAAGAATAGCTCCAACCAGGATCAATCTATCCCTCATCAAAGGTATACCGGTGATAATGAATGTCCCCAGCCCGCCAGCACCGATGAACGCGCCCAGCGCGGCTGTACCTACGTTTATCACGGCTGCAGTCCGAATGCCGGCAAACATGACGGGGAAGGATAGTGGCAACTCAATCTGCAACAAGATCTGGCGATTGGTCATACCCATGCCTGTAGCTGCTTCGATGATATTGGGATCTACTTCCTCGATCCCGGTAGCCGTGTTGCGCACAATGGGAAGCAGAGCATACAGCCAGAGGGCAAAGATGGCGGTTTTGAAACCGATGCCGAAAATGCCCATAAAGACAGCCAGAATGGCTATACTGGGTACCGATTGGCCGATATTAGCCACTCCCAGGATGAGGCCAGAGAAATCGCGGAACCCCTGTCGAGTGATCAGGATACCAGCCGGTACTGCGACGGCGATGGCCAACATTGTGGAAACGAGGATAAGACGCGTGTGTTCTGCAACAGCATCCGTGACACGTTTGAAACCAATCTCGTAGCTGCCCAACATGTTTGCTTCCATGCTACCCGGTTCGATGGTGAGCAATAGTTGGTTGTAGACAAGTATCACCACGATGATCATAAGAATTGGGATCACTATCCAGTTCAGCACGTCACTGACAGTGAGTCGCTTGAGTCGTTGCCAAAAGCTGTTATCTTCTTTCATTGGCTATTCCTCCTCTACTTCACTAGCAGCAGTACTCTGGATAACAGCCTTGTGAATCATATTAGTATCAATCAATCCATACACGCGGTTCTGCCCATCCACCACACAAACGTTGGCGTAATCAACAACCAGCATTTCTGATAAAGCGTCTTTCAAGCTAGTGCCTAGCAGTATGGTAGTAGCAGCTGGCTCCAGGAATTCATCCACCCAACCTGTTTTGCCTTTCAGATCCCTCCTCCGGACGTATCCTTTTAACATATTATCAGCGCCAACCACGTAAGCGAACCTGATCTCTTGCTCAACCATGAAACCCACAGCCTGCTCCACATCTTGTGTGGCCTGAAGTAGCGGTGGATTAGAGTTCATCACTTCTTCTACCCGTGCCAGATTGAGCCGTTTTAGTGCCCTGTCTGCTCCAACAAAATTTTCCACAAACTTGTTAGCCGGATGGGCAAGGATATTGGCCGGTGAATCGAACTGCTCAAGCAGTCCACCCGTATTGAGGATGCAGATTTTGTCTCCCATCTTGATGGCTTCGTCTATATCGTGGGTAACAAAAAGTATCGTTTTTTTGATCTCTTGCTGCAAGCGCAAAAACTCATTCTGTAGTATGTTGCGGTTGATGGGGTCAATAGCTCCAAAAGGTTCGTCCATCAACATCACCAGTGGGTCGGCGGCCATACCACGCGCCACCCCGATGCGCTGCCTCTGCCCACCTGATAACTCATGGGGATAACGTTCCAGGAAATCAATGGGCATGTTCATCATTGAGACTAACTCTTTCGCCCGATTGCGAATGCGCGCTTCATCCCAATCCAACAACTGAGGCACCGTACCTATATTCTCTAAGATGGTACGATGTGGGAAAAGCCCTATCTGCTGGATTATGTAGCCAATGCTGCGCCGCAGCTGGATGGGGTCCATTTCGAGTACGTTGCTCATATCGCCCTGTTCGTCAAGTACAAAGATAGCCCCTTCAGTTGCATCGATCAACCGGTTGACCATCTTCATAGCTGTGGTCTTGCCGCAACCGGAAGGGCCGACAAGGATGCATATCTCCCCCGAGGGGACAGTGAACGATAGATTGTCTACCGCGGGTGAGGACATTCCGGGGTAGATCTTGGTTACATTCTCGAACTTGATCATTTTTGTTCTCCTCCACTTATCTTCTGGTCATGCTGCCTCTCGCCTGCCCTTCAACCCCTCAGGGGTTAAACGGTTTTGAAGCCAACCCAAGAAGTAGTCCGCTACCATAGCCAGGGCGGCCACCAGAATCGCTCCGGCGTAATACCTCTTCTCCTGTGCACGAGAGATGCCCTCGAAGATATATCTGCCCAGCGTATCATTGCCAATATAAGCTGCAATAGATGCAATTCCGATCAGCATAACGATTGATACGCGCACACCAGCCATGATCACCGGTACTGCCATGGGAAGTTTGATTTTGAGTAAAAGCTGCCACTCTGTCATACCCATGCCGCGTCCAGCCTCGACGATCTCCGGCGTCACTGCCTTGATACCTATGTAGGTATTGCGCAGGATAGGCAATTGGGCATACAAGACAAGGGCAAAGGCAGCATTAAAAGGTCCAATGCCCAATGGTTTGATCATGGCGCCAAACAACGCTACACTAGGGATGGTCAAGATGATGCCGGCAATGTAGAGAGTAAGATCGCTAGCTACCTCTCCGGCCAGAAAGAGTGCGTAAAGAATAATAGTGAACACTGCCACGATCATCCCCACTGCGGCCGGCTTGGCAATGATCGCAGCCACAATCATGAGCATAGGTCCAAAATAGAGATTATCTATCTTTTTAAGCGAACGGCTCCAGTCTTTCGTCGTACTCATAATCTGGTCAGCCATTCCTTCCCCCAAAAGTCCCGATGAGGCAGCCCAGAGCAGTAAGAATAAAACCAGCGGAATCAATACGACCAGGTGGGAGAGATGCAGTCGTTGGGAAGGCCAGGTAATGAATATACCCATCGTCACACCGAGCACTATCGCGATAGAGACGGAGAAAGCGACCAGCCAGAGATGGCCTAACAACAATTCTTGCGCTGTTCCTTTTACCCATTGTTCTGAGATGAAAATCCATTCAGTGGTGATTATGTTTTCCTCACCAACAATAAATATGAAGGCTATTCTCACGATTCCCCAGGCGAGGATTAGAGAACCGAGCGTGTATATGACCATGCTGGCTGGCATCTCGTGCGCAGCTTGCATGGCAAACAGCAGTAAGAGAAATCCATAGAGAGCAAACAGAATCACGAAAACCCCCAGCACTCCTTCAAGACTCAGGGGATTAAAAATAGCAATCAGCGTCAGTCCCAGTTTTTCGCCCACGAAGAGAAAGACAACTACTATCATACCCAGGGGTGCAGAAATGAGGGATAATAAATAACTCTGCTTTGAAAAGCTACCTGTCCCTCCAAATCCCTTGGCGATAATGAACAATAGCAGACTGAGGATGAAAAATCCAGCCTCAGTGAAAAAGATCATACGCAACAAATCAACCAAGATAATCTCTATCCTTATCCCAGTTACCAGGGCAGACGGTTTGACTACCAAAGCCCATAGACCAAGCACCAATCCTAAAATAAACAACCCCAGCACCGTCTTTAGAGGGTCGGATTGAGCTTTCTGGGCGCGAAAAGTGTCCTGACTGGGTTTAGTCAGGATGGACATCCAGCCATTCAGCATTTCGCGCCAGAATTTGTTTTGTCTTTGTGATAGATCTGTCGCCATAGTCCCTCCTTTTTCGAGATATTCAGATACTGCTTACTCTTGAATCTTGGTTATCAAGTTGCCAGAAAGACCCCTCATCCTCAATAACACGCTCCAGAATTGCCTCTCGGGTAGTTTTAACTTCATCGATAATTGCCTGTCGGACTACAGCAACATCACGGGTTTGCAATGCATCAATGACGAGCGAGTGTCTGATTTCCAGCGTCTCACCGACACGGCACATAATCATAAAACGGAGCAGCCGGTCGTGTAAGCGGCCTAAAGTCTCCGTCAGTTCGTGGTTACCCGACGCCTCAGCAATCAGGTAGTGGAAAGTCCGGTTCTCGCTCATATAGCGGATGTATGTTTCATCGTCTTCGTTGGTGTAGCCAGCATGGACATGTTTGAGCTGTTCGAGTTGCTCATCGGTGATCCGGACCACGGCTCGTTCAATAGAGGCTACTTCGAGTATTTCGCGCATATCGAGCATATCGCGCAGTTGTTTGAGGGTGATGTGGGTGACAAAATAACCAGCGCGGGGCTTGATCGTTACCAGTCCTTCCTGGTTGAGCATCTGGAGTGCATCGCGCACCGGTGTAATGCTGGTACCGTATCTTTGAGCTAGTTCATCCAGGACCAGTCTCTCTCCCGGTTTGCGACGTCCAACACCGATGGAACGGCGAAGGTTATTGTAGATCAAGATCTTTGAGGTACCACCCGATTCTGAAGGTGACATGAGATCAACTCCCTAGTTGGTCCACATAATTCGGTAGATGTCCTGCGAAGGTACTCATAACTATAAGCATACCATAATATATCAGGTATACAAGTTGATATATTAGATAGCAGCTCAGAGCTTCGCAAAGATTCCTCAAAACCGTTCGATTTGATGTCGGACGCCGTCAGAAAATAACCCTTGCTTTCCCTTATTTAGAGGACAAATCTAAGGGATTTTTGGACATATTGATAGATAATCCCTACTATCTGATCATTTCTCTTCTTAACTGCACCTAAACTGCACCCAGAATCAGATGCCTGAAACGACCTAGATTAAGAAAATTTCTCAAATCATAAAAAAATGAATATTTTGTGCCTCAAATTTGACTAATATTACCCCTGCGGTATAATTAGTTAAACCACGCACCCGTAGCTCAATGGAAGGTCCTTCGCTACTTACTCCTGCGGAGAGTTGCTCAGGATAAACTCTTGACTTCGAATTGTGCGAGAGGGGAGAACACTGTGTATATGGGGGTAATTTCTGTCCATCCTCTCGATAGAGTCAACTCAAGTTTGTCCATCCAGAGCATAGTTTCCATCCTTTCCATCCCAATTGCACCAGCGTTGCACCGGGATTGCACCAAATCAACTGGTTTGGCGGCTCAGCGTGAGCATCTCCCCTTCCGAGAATTCACAAAGGACATGTTACACTGAAATCCACC